>Ga0210051_1007104_pt1 | contig 10482 bp, 9 predicted proteins | sample CryGey092014_all_FD_185464 | JGI IMG/M metagenome (GOLD analysis project Ga0210051, IMG submission 185464) | Groundwater microbial communities from aquifer - Crystal Geyser CG23_combo_of_CG06-09_8/20/14_all (SPAdes) (version 2) | ecosystem: Environmental > Aquatic > Deep subsurface > Groundwater ...
AACCTCATCAGAAAGACCATATATATGATCCGACAGTTGGCTCTGGAGGGTTTCTTCTTGAGGCGTATAACTATCTCAAAAATAAATCCGGAGATCAAATTGCCCGTTCTTTATATCTGTATGGACAGGAAATCAATATTAGTACTTTTGCTATTGCCAAAATCAATATGTTTTTGCATGGTCTTGATAGCGCGGATATAAGACGTGGCGATACGCTAGCAAAACCGCAGTTTTTAAACAATCAGGGGAATTTACAAACATTTGACATTGTCGTAGGAAATCCTCCCTATTCCATAAAAGATTGGGAATTTGAGGTGTTTAAGTCTGATAAATACGGTCGAACTGAAAGATATGATCAGCCACCTCAAAAAAATGCTGATTTTGCTTTTATTCTTCACTTTATTAAGTCAATGAACGCCAATGGACGAGCAGGAATTATTCTCCCTCACGGAGTTCTGTTTAGAGGGGGGTCTGAAGGAAGAATCCGGGAACAGATCATAAAAAACGATCTGATTGAAGCAATTATTGGTTTTCCAGCAAAGTTATTTTACGGAGTGGGAATACCGGTTGCAGTGTGGATATTAAATAAAAACAAACCAGAAAATAAAAAAAATAAAATACTTTTTATTGAAGGTGAACATGATTTTAAAGAAGGAAAAAATCAAAATACACTGCGCAAGCAGGATATTGACAAGATTATTAAAACATATGATCAATATCAGGATGTAGAAAAATACGCGCGAGTTGTTGATAAGAAGGAGATTGAAGATAATGAATATAATCTAAATGTACGCCGATATATTGATTCAAACGAAGAACAAGAGATAATTGATGTGAAAAAAGTTTGGCAAGAATTAAACGTATTGGAAAAAGAACGGGAAGAAATAAGCAAAAAAGTTGCAGGTTTTATAAAAGAGTTGGGATATTCGCAGTAATATGGACAAAAAACAAATAAAGTCGTTTATAGGTGAACTGGAAAAAACAAAAGAGAGAAACATAGTGGTCATCGACTTTGCTAATATTGATCGATGGGAAAACTCACTCGGATGGAAAATAGGAATAGAAAAATTAGGTCAATTGTCAAAACACTTCACGTATGGCAAAAAGTTCTTAAGACGCTTTTATTATGGAGAAGATTATGGGCCTAAGGACAAATCTAAACAACTTACGCCGTGGTCTGAGAAAATTATGATGAACGCAAGATATAGTGGATTTGAAATCATTACAAAAAGAGTTAAATATATTCCCGATGAAAAATACGAAACCGGATTTATTAAAAAATGTAACCTGGATATCGAGATGGCAATTGATCTTATTCGGGAAAAGAATAATTATGATACTGCGATTATTTTTTCAGGCGACGGTGATCTTGCCTGTGTATGTGAATATATCAACAAAGAATTTAAGAAAATCATATATGTTTTTGGAGCAAGGGGCCATATTGGTAAAGAGTTAACGGATGCAGAATCTGCAGGTATTATTAAAGATATTCTGCATGTTGAAGATTTTGAATATCGGCTTAATCTTGATAGAAACAGCTGATTAATCAAAAACCCCCTTCCGGGGGCTTTGAACAAAGTCAAGTAGACCTTAAGTCTACAAATTAATTATACCAGAAATTTCAAAATGTCAAGTGGTATCTTGACAAAAATTAGATTGTTAGAATAGGCTAAAAATAGGTAGAGATTTTAAGGATAAATAATAAAATTATGAAAAATAATTGGCAAAAAATAAAACTAGGCGATATATGCACTCTAATAAAGGGGATTACATATAAAAGTGATGATTATGCATCTACGGGTGATGGTTTAGTCTTTTTGACGCTGAAATCTATTGCTAAGGGTGGTGGATTCAATTTCGATGGAGTCAAATACTACAAAGGAGAAACGCATGATGACCAGTTTGTTGCACCAAACGATTTAATTATTGCAAATACGGATTTAACTCGAGCCGGCGATATTATTGGTGCTCCTCTGTTTGTCCCACAAATCGACAAAGAAAATAAATATGTTTACTCCATGGATATAACAAAAATCGTAACAGATGAATCAAGGTTAAATAGAAATTACCTATATCATTATTTATTGACAAAAAATGTAAGAAATTACATGAGGGAAATTTCTAATGGGTCTACAGTCCTTCACTTAAAAATAAATCTTGTAAATAAGCTCGATATTCCGTTACCTCTACTTGAGATTCAATCTAAGATTGTTCAAATACTTTCAAGCATAGATGCTGAAATTCAATATACAGATCAAATTATTCAAAAAACTGAGGTTTTGAAGAAGGGATTGATGCAAGAATTACTTACAAAAGGAATCAACCATAAAAAATTCAAAAAGACAAAAATAGGCGAAATTCCTGAAGGATGGAATATTGAAAGATTTGAAGAATTTGCCATGCTACAAAGAGGCTATGATTTACCTGTCCAAAATAGAATTAGGGGGGAATATGAATTAGTAACTTCTAATGGCGTAACCGATACTCATAATCAATTTAAGGTAAAAGGACCGGGTATAGTTACGGGTAGAAGTGGAACATTAGGAAAGGTGTTTTATATTGAAAAAGATTTTTGGCCCTTAAATACGACTCTCTATATTAAAAATTTCCATGGTAACAACAAAAAATTCATTTATTATAAAATTCAGTCTTTTAATATTTCTAGATTCGGAACGGGCACTGGAGTGCCAACATTGAACAGGAATAACGTCCATAAAGAGCTTATTGCGATACCAGGATATATTGAACAACAAGAAATTGCAGAAATTATTTCAATCGTTGATGAAAAAATTTCAGTCAATAAAATAATTAAAACTAAATTAGTTTTACTTAAAATGGGACTTATGCAAGATATTTTTAGTCAAAAAGTTCCAATTAATTAATATGGTTATAATAGAAGATCAGCTTAAAATTTGGGCAAGTCCACCGAGTTCCACAGAAATGCAGAAAATCCGAAATGCTTGTGATGTAATAAAGGACACGTTGAAACGAAATTTACCAACTGATGAAATAAAAAAAACCAATGAACTTTCCAGTTTAGACTATGAAGTTTATCTTCAAGGTTCTTATGCAAATAACACCAATGTTCGATTTGACAGCGACGTTGACATTGTAGTCCAACTAAATAGTGTTTTTACATATGATCGATCACAACTTAACGAGGTTCAACAAACTTTACATGAATTAGCATACAATAATAGTAAATATGCTTTTAGACAATTCAAAACTGATATTTTTAATACCCTAATCACTGCTTTAGGAGCTTCTCAGGTTCATTGGGCTGATAAATGTTTAAACGTAGATGAGAATACTTATCGTATAGAGGCTGATGTTGTACCCTGTTTTCAATATCGGTTATATAAAAAATTTATTTCTTACGAAAATCAACATTTTGTTGAGGGAATGAAATTTTTTGATACTTCAAACGATCTACAGATTATTAACTTTCCTAAAGTTCACTTAAAGAACTGTGAATCTAAAAATATTGATACGTCTGGAAAATATAAAGATATTGTTCGGATTTATAAAAACATGAGAAATAATCTTGTTGAAAATAGATTAATTCTTGATAGTATCGCCCCATCATATTTTATAGAAAATCTTTTATATAACTGTTCAAGCCCTTGCTTTGATGGTAGTTATGGTGACTGCATGCTCAATTCACTCCAATTTATTTTTGATGCAATTCAATCAGGGAGAATTACTGGTTTCGTTTGTGCAAACGAGCAAAATACGCTTATTGGTACAAAAACATGGAACCTAAATGATTTGATCATTTTTACGAATAATTTAGCAAATTACTATCTAGGTAAAATAACCATATGAATATTAATAGTAATAACTACAAAAAATTTACGTATTTTATACTCATTCTGATTGCTGTCAGCGTGATTATTTCTTATGGTATTTCTGTATTGCTAAAGCAATACCAAATTGTATTACCGTTTTATATTGATTTGCCAATATCAACAATAGGAGCATACTCAATACTTTTTTGGGTTTTCGATAATTATTTTTGGAAACTTCCAATTTTTAAAAAGGTAGGAATCATCATCGCTGATGATCTAAATGGAATTTGGTACGGAAAAGTAAAATCTTCTTATGACGACTTTAAAAAGAATGTTAAGGCTAAGCTTGTTATTGAACAAACAGCAACTTGCATCAAAATACATGGAGCTTTTGATCAATCAAAGTCAATAAGTGTACATGAAAATTTTGGTAAAAGTGAAATAGACAATGAAATCGCTCTCTTTTATTTTTTCCGAAACGAACCTAAATATGATGCAGTAAAAACAATGTCTACACATGAAGGCTCAACTAAGTTGACATATAATAAGGAAACAGACACTCTCACTGGTTCTTATTATTCTGGGCGTGATCGAAATAATCATGGCACTATTGAAGTTAAAAGAACCAAAAAAAACTAAATATGAAATTTAACGAACAATATACAGTCGAAAAACACATTATCAAATTTTTATCCCAAAATTTGGGCTATAAATATATTGCGCCGGAAGAATTTGCAAATCTACGAAGTCTTGAAAATGAATATTTAATAATTCCACATCTTATAGGAGCAATAAAAGAAATTAATAATGTTACTGATGATACGGAAATACAAAGCGTGATCCGTGAAATCAAGAAAATTGATACCAATGAGGGATTCTTAAATCTTCTTCGGAATGGAATAAACTTAAAAGATCCGACAACAGGCAAAATGCGTGATTACCTTGTAGTTGACTATAATCAACCCGAAAATAACCATTTTGTTGTAACTAATCAATTTTATTTTGAAGGCAATTTAGAGAATATTCGACCCGATATTTTAGTTTTCTTAAATGGTATTCCTATTGTTGATATTGAGGCAAAGAGCCCAACCGCTTCTACAAATGTAAGTTACGAAAATGCCATTGATCAGATAAAACGGTATGAACGAGTTGCCCAAAAATTATACTGGCCTAACTGTTTTAATATCGCGACAGATGGCTTAAAAACTGTCTATGCTACTACATACGCTTCAGAGCAATATTTTTTACAGTGGAAAGATCCCTCCTTCGTCCCGCTAAGAGGGACTTCGGCGGGCAAAGAAGAGCTTGTAGATACTGGGTTAGAATTAACACTCACCGCCTTATTATCAAAAGAAAAATTATTAGACATAATACAAAATTTTATTGTCTTTGAACATACTAAAGACGGACTTATTAAAAAAATAGCTCGTTATCAACAACTTCGTGCAACCAATAAAATTGTTGAACGCGTGAGAGAAGGAGAGAAAAGAAAAGGATTGGTGTGGCATACACAAGGATCGGGTAAATCTCTCACAATGTTTTTTACAGCATGGAAATTGCGCTTTGATAGATCTCTTAAGAATCCAAAAGTTTTTGTTTTGGTAGACCGTATTGATCTTGATAATCAAATATATGATTCATTTATAAGCTGTGGTGGGAAAAATATTATCCGAATTACCTCAAGGCGTGATCTGGAGAAGAGAATAACAAATGATGAACGAGGGATATTTATCTCAACAATTGAAAAGTTTAACGAATTACCAATTCATTTAGAAAACCCGAATGAAAACATCATTGTCCTTTGCGATGAAGCACATCGAACAAATGAAGGTGTTGCAGGAATAAAACTTCGAGATTCCATACAGAAAGCATTTTTCTTTGGATTTACCGGTACGCCAATTGATAAAACTACCCTAAATACTCACCGCAACTTTGGACAAGAAGGAGAACGCTATCTTGATTATTATTCAATCCAACAAGCTATAGACGATGGAGCAACGCTTCCTGTCACTTACGAAGCTCGTCTTTCTAAATTCTTTATTGATGAAATAAAACTTGATGAACAATTTGACATGATGACTTCTGATCTTACACCTACGCAAAAACAATTACTTATGCGTCGTTATGGTAAAAAGGAGGTACTTATAAAACTTGAAAAAAGAATGAAAGCTGTTGCTCAAGATATAGTTGACCATTATCGACTATATATTGAACCAAATGGATTTAAAGCTCAAGTAGTATGCTATGATCGCGATGCAACTGCTAAATATAAACAACTTTTTGACGAACTAATTCCCTCGGATTGGACTGAAATAGTTTATTCATCAGGTGATCCAAATAGCGAACAAGAACATTTAAAAAAATTTAATACAACAAAGTCTCAACGAGAAAAAATTATTAATAAATTTAAAGACCCTAAAAGTTCACTCAAATTACTTCTTGTTTGTGACATGTTGCTTACCGGATTTGATGCTCAAATTGAACAAGCGATGTATTTGGATAAACCACTACGTGACCATAACTTATTACAGGCAATTGCCCGTACCAATCGTGTTTACCCAAATAAAGGATGTGGAAAGATAATCGATTACTACGGCATCACGAGGAACTTATATGAAGCTCTTAATTTTGATGAAAGCATCATCGATTCTGCATTAATCGATCTCAAACACCTTAAAGCAGAATTTTTGGATATTCTAAAACAAATTAAGGACATTTTTACAGGTATTAATCAAGAAGACCCAACAATTGAAAATTTGAGACGATGCCTAAAGATATTCATAGATAACGAAAGCAAACAACGATATTTTAAAGATAAATATACAAGATTAAAACTATTATTTGAAGTGCTTTCCCCTGATCCATTCCTTGCCGATTATATTCGTACCTTTGAGTGGTTAACAAGCGTTTATATTGCTTTTGTCAACGAATTTAATCCCGAGTATCTTGCGATGCAAGCTTTTAGATCGGGCGAAATTCCAACCTTTGGAGAATACGGTGAAAAAGTGAAGAAATTAATACAGGAACAAATAGATTATGAAGGAATAACAAAATTTTTTAGAGAACTGAAGATAAATGATATTTATACACTTGAGCGACTTGACAAGATGGATGAAGAAGAAAAAGCACTCAACCTTGAAAAAATGCTCAAGCAAGAAATTTCCATAAATATTGATATAAATCCTGTTTTCCAAAAGTTCAGCGAAAAATTGATGGCAATCCGTCGCGAATTTGAACAACATCAAATAGATCTTTCGCAGCGGATAAAGCGTTATTATGACCTGATGAACGATATAAAGAATAAGTCTGATGAGGCAAAAGAATTGGGACTAAACTTGCAAGAATACGGACTTTTCGTTATCTCCCAGGAGTTTTTGCCTAAAGTGAATCAACAAATCCTGTTATTGTTATCAAAAGATCTATCCAAGAAATTGCAATCAATCCTTGATGAAGGCTGGCAAAATTCATCAAAAAGAGAAGAATTTTTAAAGGGAGTAAAACAAACAATTCAACAATTATTATTAAAGGACTATCGTGACAAGATAGAAATTACTGATTTTTCGAAATATTTAAATAGATTAGTCGATGTAATTATTAAAAGATTTTAATGGAAAAAAAAATAGAGATTTATAATAAAAAAGTCTCATATTTCCTCAAAAAAAGTAACCGTGCGAAACGAATGAGGATAGCCGTTTATCATGATGGAAAAGTTATCGTTGTTGTACCAAAGTATTTACAATACAATCTAATCAAGAGGTTTTTGGTTCATAAGTCAAAATGGATTAATTCAAAACTTTCCTTTTATACAAATCTCAGTAAACGAAAACAAATTAAATCGATACAGATAAACAATACTAATAAAAATAAGGCATTACTCATGGTAAAGAATAGACTGAAATTTTTTAAGTTAAAATATAAATTTGAATACAATCAGGTTTCCATAAAAAACCAGAAAACCATCTGGGGGAGCTGTTCAAGCAGGAATAACTTATCATTCAATTTTAAAATACTATTATTAAAACCTAATTTGAGAGATTATATTATTGTACATGAACTTTGCCACTTGAGAATTCGAAATCATTCAAGAAAGTTTTGGATATTGGTGGAAACTATATTGCCTGACTATAGAAAGATAAAAGAACAATTGAGTGAATATAACTTAAATTTATTTTAAATGTTAAAAGTTGTTGTCACTTCAACAGTATTAAGAAATATTTTTGATTTCAATTATGAATACTTACTATAAGCTTGAAAAGATCAAATTCGGCGTGGATAAATCAATATGGACGAGGGCTGTTGATTTGTATCAAAAAGGCAAAGTTAAAAACTTTGACGATAATGGGTATACATTTACTGCTAAAGTACAGGGGACACATCTATATAACGTATTTGTATCTAAAAAAAGGTATGAAGATGGGGACTGTACCTGTTATATGGGACAAAACGATTATCTGTGTAAACATATGGTAGCTGTGGCAATTTACGGACTAAAAAGGGGAAAGCCGTTAACTAACACCGATACATTTCAACATAATAAACTTGTCTGCAGCAATAAAATCGGGACATTGTCGCAAGGAGAACTTTCGCTTACGAGAGCAGAAATAAATGGAGCGATGCGCTATATCAAAGCATATGAGGGGCCGTCAAGAACATGGTTTGCGTATCAAAACAGTTTGACCGAAGGTTGCAGTCGTCTTTCGTTCCTTTTTTCCAAACTACCGGTAGATATTCAAACTGCAAATTTGATCGTAAAAACATTAATTCGTTTAGATAAAAAACTGACAGGTGGAGGAGTGGATGATTCTGACGGTACGGTAGGCGAATTTATTGAAGAAACCGTAGAATTACTAATACAGTATATCGCACTCAAACCGAAAGTCAAAAAAGCATTTAAACAACTAAACGGGATTGAAAGTTGTTTTGGATGGGAAGAGAAATTGTTATAAATCTTACATATTGATACAATATGATTTAGATAATTTTATAAACGTATGTATCATAAAAACGATAATCAGTTTCCATTACTTGAAGTTAAACCCAAACAAAAGTTGCATTGGCTCTCACACACAGCAATTGAAGGAATAAATAGATGTAAAAGGTGTTTTTACCTTGCTTACAAAGAAAAAATTCGGCAGCCTGAGGGGATCCAGTCGCGGCTTGCTTCACGATTTGATGTTGTATTTAAACACTATTTTGATAAGTATCGTGGTTTAGACATACTTCCCCCTATCATTGTCGGCAAAATGGAAGGTAAACTACAAAATCCTTTTAAAGAAGCACATTTTCATAAAATAAACGAAAAATATGGCTTTTATGGGAAGTTAGACGAATGTCTTGTCGATAATGACCTCTATATTCCTATTGATTTTAAAACTTCAAGTAGCGATCCGCGGGAAAAACCAATTCTTGATGCATATCAAAACCAGATTGACGAATATGTTTACTTATTGCAAAAAAATAAATATCAAGTAGCCGGGTTTGGTTATCTTATTTTTTTCTATCCAGATTTAACTGAAGATGTTCGCAATGGATTTCCAATGGTTACGAAAATTGTAAAAATTGAAGCTTTTCCTGACAAAGTTCAAGATCGTATTGATAAGGCAATTACTATTTTGGAAGGTTTCATTCCTGAGTCTTCACCCGATTGTCCATTTTGCAACTGGTTTGGGAAAGTGAAGGATTATTATTAAGTAAGGACAAGTCGCGACTCGTCTTTACCAAAATATGAGTCTTCTATTAAGAGAAAGAAAATTAAATAGACTTCGTAGTTATGACTATTCACAGGTGGGTTCCTATTATCTGACAATTTGTACAAAAAATAAGGAGGAGTTTTTTGGGGGAATTAGAAATGGAAAAATGGTGTTAAACAAATATGGAATGATTATTAGTCAACAATGGAATTGGTTATTTAAACAATATTTATATATCAATAAAGATGAATATATTATAATGCCGAATCATTTTCATGCCGTTATGCAAATACATTCATATGAACGGGGTAGGGACAGGTCGCGACCTGTCCCTACGATAACAATAAAACATAAATCATTATCAGAATTAATTGGTGCGTTTAAAACAACATCGTCAAAACAAATTCATAATTTGGGATGTAATCATTTTTTATGGCAACGTTTATTTTACGATCGAATTATTCGAAACGAATGTGAATATATAGCAATTCGTCAATATATCTTGGATAATCCAAAGAATTGGTTAACAGATCGTAATAATGCAAATGTATAATGTCGGTATGATTACAGAAAAAAGAAGACAACGGTTTCAAAGTGTAATTAGCAGTAGACTTCAGGATGTGATTGTTTTGGAAAATATTCATGATCCGCATAACGCACTTGCAGCTATCCGTAACTGCGACGCATTTGGAATTCAGACAGCTCATTTTATTTTTGAAACAGAAAAAGTATTTAACCCAAAAGCACTTGGTAAAGCAACATCATCTTCAGCTAATAAGTGGGTTGATATTGTCTGTTGGGAACATTCAAAAGAATGTTTTACCCATCTCAAATCTCAAAGATTTAAACTCATGGCAACTATTATTGATCCAAAAGCAAAAAGATTGAATGAAGCAGATTTCAGCAAGCAAAAAACAGCCCTTATTTTTGGAAATGAAGGATTTGGGATTTCACAAACAGCAAAAGATATGTCTGATGAATTAGTATATATTCCCATGAATGGA
>Ga0210051_1007105_pt1 | contig 10482 bp, 14 predicted proteins | sample CryGey092014_all_FD_185464 | JGI IMG/M metagenome (GOLD analysis project Ga0210051, IMG submission 185464) | Groundwater microbial communities from aquifer - Crystal Geyser CG23_combo_of_CG06-09_8/20/14_all (SPAdes) (version 2) | ecosystem: Environmental > Aquatic > Deep subsurface > Groundwater...
GCCATAGATGGTTCTGGGTTGAATGCCGTATTCCTTGGCTAAATCAGCCACTCTTTCTCCTTTTTCCTTAATTCGACCGATGATCTCCCTTTTTTGCTCGGGAGAGAGCGATGGATATCCTTTCATATATTTTCAGGATACCGCGGAAGACACTCTGTGTCTAATTTTAGGGGTACCTGCCCCAAGCAGTAAATACATGGTTGGTGCGAGCCATGGAGGCATCACTTGGTAAGGGTAGCAACAAAGCAAGAAAAAAACCAGAAACTCTGTCTGCTAAACAATATTTCATGTGTTATGGCTATACAGACAAAAGCGCTGAAAGAGGTTTGAAAGTTCAGCAAATTATTTCTTCTCTTGGCCTTATTATTCAAGAAAAACTGCGTGATTTTAATGAGTATCTCGGAGCTGAATCTATTGGTTCAAAAAGCGATCTTTATGTTCTTCAGCCTACGCCGAAAGTCAATATTCGAAAACTAGATATCGCCAGAAGCAAATTCTATACCGGCCAAAAGCAAAATTAAACCAAGAGTGGATTAGTAACTAATCCACTCTTTTTCTTTGACATAACCATTCCTAATATGATAGAATTATAATAATAAGTAATATTATTGAACTGCATAACGGCGCGATTGATGTCTATTCCAAAGGCAGGGACAAGGGGAGTACTTTTACGGTGAGTTTGCCGATAGAGTCTTAAATCTTGGCATCCAAGACTATATTACCAAGCTTGAAGTCTTGCCAAACCAAATAATTAGGAGGGTTGAACATTTGACGGAGCTATGAGAAAATTCATCAAAATAATTTCAATAATTATTGCTTTGATTATTTTAATAACAATGGTTTTATGGACATTAGGACCGATTTTTTATTAAAATGACCAAAAAAAATACTCGTCCATCGTGGGACGAATACTTTATTAAGATAGCTCATTTAGTTGCCGAGAGGTCAACTTGCTTAAGGCACAATGTCGGTGCTGTTTTAGTGAAAGACAAACAGATTTTAAGCACTGGCTATAATGGCGCGGCCACTAAAATTCCGGATTGCTTAGAACTTGGTTGCTTAAGAGATGCGCAAAAAATTCCATCAGGACAAAGACATGAAATCTGCTCTAAAATTGTCCGTTATGTAACCTGTCGCTCGTATCCTGATAAGGATTATAAGCCATTATTTAAAAAAGCGAACATAATTTTTAGTATTATTAAAGAGCCGGATTATAAAATATATGTTAAACCGTAAAAAAATAATTTTGGGCATTATCGGCGAAATAGCCGCTGGTAAAACAACAATTTCTGATTATTTAAAAAAACAATACAAAGCGACAAGTTTTCGTTTTTCTGATATGTTGCGCGATATTTTAAATCGACTTTATTTACAAAAGACGCGTGAAAATATGCAAAAGCTTTCAACTCTTTTGAGGCAGAATTTTGGTGAAGACATTATGTCTAAAACAATTTTGCATGATGTGCAAAATGCAAAATCTAAGTTTATTATTACCGAGGGCATTCGTCGGCCGTCTGATACGCTTTATCTCAAAGAATTATCTAATTTTTATCTTATTGCTATAAATACCAAAATGCGGCTTCGTTATGAACGTTTGATTAAAAGGAATGAAAACATTGGCGATAAAAATAAAACCTGGCAGGAATTTCGAAAAGAAAGCAAGCAGGAAGCAGAGCAAAAAATTAGAAAGATTACCAAGCAAGCGGATTTTATTATTGACAACAATGGTAGTCTTAAGCAATTATATAAGCAGATTAACGAAATCATAAATAAAATAGAATGATTAAAGTGAAATTATTGTCTTATACCAAAAACCCGGAAGAAACCTGCGTTGCCGCAATTCGGCAATGTTATTCAGAAATCGGCGCTTCGGAAATTCATAAAAATATCACAAATTCTTTAAAAAAAAGACTGCTTAAGCAAGTTATTACCTCTGGCCATACTTCTACTCTGGAGCATGCTGGTTTTACTTTTGCGATAGAAGGCATTTCCCGCGCCTGCACTCATCAGCTTGTCCGACACCGCATTGCTTCTTATTCGCAACAATCGCAGAGATATGTTCAAGCTGGCAAGAATTTTAAATATATTATCCCGCCGGCAATCAAGAACAATGTGCGGGCATTAAAAATATTCAAAGCAAATATTCAATTAAGCAAAAAAGCTTATGACAATTTAATTAATTTGGGTATTCAGAGAGAAGATGCAAGATTTATTTTGACTAATGCCGCTGAAAGCAAAATTGTTGTTACAATGAATGTGCGTTCTCTTTTTAATTTTTTTTGAAAAACGGCTTTGTCATAGAGCGCAATGGGAAATCAGAAAATTAGCTCAATTAATGCTTAACGAAGTTAAAAAAGCTGCGCCAAATATTTTTCAGTATATTGGGCCAACCTGCCAAACACAGAAAATATGCTGGGAGAATAAATTAAGCTGTGGTTTCTACAAAAGCATTACCGGAGCTGAACTAAAAAGCAGATGCTAAAAAACATTCAAGAAGTCAAGAATTATCTATATTCTCTGATTCCGATTGAAGGAGGCAGAGGTATTTTTCGTATTAGCCAAGTTTTGAAGAAGCTTAATAATCCGCAGGATAGCTTTAAATCAATTCACATAACCGGTACTTCGGGCAAAAGCTCAACCGCTTATCTTATTTCTGCTATTTTAAAACAAGCCGGTTATAAGGTCGGCTTGTTTATTTCGCCTCATTTGCAAGACATCAGAGAAAGAATTCAGATTAATAATCAACCAATCAGTCAAAAAGATTTTGCAGATTTAATTAAAAGCCAAAAAATTAGATTAAGCTACTTTGAAACCCTGGCAGCAATAGCTTTTGCGTATTTTGCAAAAAATAAAATTGATTTTGGGGTTATTGAAGTTGCCTGCGGCGCTAGAACAGATCCAACTAATATCTTAAAATCTGAAATCGCTATAATTACCAATATTGGCTTGGATCATCAAAATTTGCTTGGCAAAACAAAAAAAGAGATTCTGGAAAATAAAATGGCGATTATAAAATCAAGCTGCGATTATGTAATTTTACCCAAAAAGCATGATTTTCAAACAAAAAACCATTTAATCAAAAGCAATTACTCGAGATTTGATTTTTACAATTCAGAAAAGATAATTAAAGATATTAAACTAACTATGCCCGGCATTTTTCAGGTTGAAAACGCAGGCATAGCCATTGCCGCCTGCTTGAAACTAGGAGTTACTAAGAATATAATTAAAAATACTTTGGCTAAAGTATTTTTTCCTGGCAGATTAGAAATAATTAAAAATAATATTATTTTAGACGGAGCTCACAATCCGGATAAAATTAAAGCGCTGGTTAATTCGTTAAAAATAATTTATCCAGATCAAAAGTTTGTCACTATTTTTGCTGTTAAAAAAGGCAAAGCCGCTAAAAAAATGCTCAAATTATTAGCAAAAATCAGCTCAAAAATAATTATTACTGAATTCAGCGAACAGACTGATTTAGCTGATAAATTCAAACTTAAAGCCCATGATTTATTTAATCAAGTTAAAGCTAAGAATATTATTTGCCAGCCAAATTTTAAGAAAGCCTTAGAAAACGCTCAAAAACAAGAAAATCTTATTTTGATAACCGGATCTTTATATTTAGCAGGGGAGACTAAAAAATACTTATGTTAAAACAAACCGATTCTCAAGTTTATAAAATTTTAAAAGCTGAAGAAAAAAGACAAAGAGAAACCTTGATGATGATTCCGTCGGAAAATCACTCTTCTTGGGCGGTGCGCCAGGCTGTCGGCTCTTGCCTGCAGGATAAATACTGTGAAGGATACCCGGGCAAACGTTATTATCAGGGCCAGGAAAATTTTGATAAAATTGAGACTCTTTGCCAAGAACGCGCTAAAAAACTTTTTCGAGTTCAATGCGTTAATGTTCAAGCGCTTTCCGGTGGTCCGGCAAATTCGGCGGTTTATTTTGGGCTTTTAAATCCCGGAGATAAAATAATGGGTCTTAAGTTGGATCAGGGCGGACATATTTCTCATGGTTTAAATATCAATTTTTCCGGCAAGTTTTACGAAACTTGTTTTTATTATGTTAATCAAGCGGGTTTTATTGATTATGAAAAACTTTCAGAAATCGCAAGAAAAGAAAAACCAAAAATAATTATTGCTGGCATTACTGCTTATCCAAGAAAATTAGATTTTGCAAAATTCGCAAAAATTGCAAACTCTATAAATGCTTATTTAATGGCTGACATTGCCCATGTTGCCGGACTTGTTATTGCCGGAGTTTATCCGAATCCAGCGCATTATGCTGATATTATTACAACAACAACGCATAAAACTTTGCGCGGGCCAAGAGGCGCTTTAATTATGGTTACTAAAAAAGGCCTGGCAAAAGACCCTGATCTGCCTAAAAAAATAGACCGGGCTGTTTTTCCCGGATTGCAGGGTGGTCCGCACATGAACAATATTGCCGGCATTGCTGTTGCTCTCAAAGAAGCAAGCAAAGCGAGTTTCAAAAAATATTGTCGGCAAATAGTTGAAAATGCTGAAATTCTCGCTCAAAGTTTAAAAAAACACGGTTTTAATTTGTGTTCTGACGGCACAGACACACATTTAATTTTGATAGATTTAAGAAATTTTAAAATTTCCGGCAAGCAAGTTGCAATTAACCTTGAAAAGGCCGGTATTATAACAAATTATAATGCTGTGCCTTATGACCCTAATCCGCTGTTTAACCCGTCTGGCTTGCGTTTGGGAACGCCTGGAATAACCAGCAGAGGGATAGCTGGGCCACAAATGCGCCAAATTGCCGGCTTTATTGCCCGGGTTATTAAAAATCGAGAAATCAAGCAGGTTAGGGGAGAGGTTAAAAAACTTTGCCGCAAATTTCCAATCAAGAGAGAATATTGACTTTTTACTCTTGGCAAAAGCTGAAAAAGCTGATATATTTAAAAAATATGAAAATAATCATTAAAAAAACCAGCGAAATCAAGAACGTTAAAGACGGCTATGCCAGGAACTATTTGATTCCGAGAGGCTTGGCTGTTTTAGCAACTGGTTTAGCTGTGCAGGAATTAGAAAAGCAACAGGCAAAAATTAAAAGACAAGCTCAAAAATTAGAAAAAATAAAATTAGATATAGAGCTTAAAATAGGGGAGAAAGGCAAAGCATTCGGCGCCATAACTGCCAAAGATATTGCTGAAAAACTTAAATTAGATAAAAAACAGGTTTTTTTAGAAGAACCAATCAAACAGCCGGGTGAATATAAAGTAACTATAGACTTGGGGCAGGGGATACGACCTCAACTATTTTTACACGTCTCTGGCCGTGCCTACCGGCAGGCAAACCAGCGTCAAAGCGCTTAATTCTTTTGGTTAAAAATTTAACGATACCTATTTTTGTGGCATATAAAGTGTCATCAGCGCCTCGTTTGACATTTTTGCCTGGCTTAAATTTGGTGCCGCGTTGCCTGATAATGATTGAACCGGGCTTTACTTTTTGTCCAGCAAAAAGCTTCACGCCCAAGCGTTTGGAAGCTGAATCTCGTCCTAATTGTGTTGATCCGCCGGATTTACGATGAGCCATAAATTTAGTATTTAGCCGCGCCCGCAACGCTACGCGAAGCGTTGCGGGCGAGTATTTTGTAATTACAAGCTTTACTTATAATTATAAAGTATTTAGTAAAAAAATCAAGTCTCGTGTTAAAATACAGGTATGAAGCTTTACTGCATAAATCTTAAATCTTTTTTTAAACAAAATCAAGACAAAATCGTTTTATGTGCTGGCGTTGTTCTAATTACTGTAATTGCTTTTGGTCTAGGCAGGTTATCTTATAATATTGGCGCTAAACCAGAGCCGATTGAAATTCTTGACTCTGATCTTTTTAAAGCGGGAGCAGGGGAGACTTTATTAGAGAATTTAGGACGAGAACAAGAGGGGATTTTTGTCGGGAGCAGAAACTCTGATAAATACCACCTCCCCGATTGCCAATGGGCGAAAAGAATCAAAAAAGAGAACGAAATTTGGTTTAAATCAGAAAAAGAAGCTCAAGAAAAGGGTTATAAGCCCTCTTCTTGTATTCCGCAGAAATAAGCCAAGAGTGGACTCGGGGGAGGAGAAGAGGGGAGGTGTTTGTCCACAGGAAGAGTACAGCTACGTCGCACAATATACCTTATACGACATTGGTGTGGATTACTTTATGGAAAGTAGTTTCTTTTGAGCGATTTTTAGTCTTTTCAAAGTTTCTTTTTCTCCTAAAACTTCAGCTATTTCGTAAAAACTAGGACTGCCTTTTTGACCACTTAAAGCGACGCGAGGAGGCCATAATTCCCCATGTTCCAGCCTCTCGCCTCTTATTGCCTTTCCTAAGCAGTCCCCCGCTTGTTTTTTAGTCATGTCTTTAAATAATAGAAGTGCTGGGGCATAAACCGGCAGTTTATAAATAAATTCAGTGAATCTTTTAAATTCGCTTAAACGCTTAACTCTTTCTTGTTCTAGAATAATCACCTTCTCTGGCAAACCAACCAGCTTTGATAATTCTAAAAGAGAAGATTGCCTTATATATTTAGCATTGACCCAATTAAGCCGATTAATATCAAAGACAGCGCCGGCTCTCTGAACCCGCTTCAAAGAAAATGCCTTGATTATTTCTTCTTTTGAAAATATTTCTTTTTCTGTGCCCGGATTCCAACCTAAAAAAGCCATATAATTTATCATTGCTTGGGCTAGATAATCTTTTTGATAATCAGAAATCGCTGTTGCGCCATGGCGTTTTGAAAGTTTGCTTCTGTCTGGTCCCAAAATCAAAGGCAGATGGGCAAATTGCGGAATTTGCAAATTTAAGGCTTGATAAATTAAAATCTGTTTTGGCGTATTTGAAATATGGTCTTCTCCCCTAATAACATGGCTGATCCCTATTTCACAATCGTCAATGACACAGGCAAAATTATAAAGCGGTTCTGTCGTACTTTTGGCAATAACAAAATCTTCAATCAAATTTAAATCAAACTCAATCTCGCCTCTGATGAGATCTCTGAATTTTAATTTGGAATTTGGAATTTGAAATTTGAAATTTTTGAAAAAAATAACATTATTTTTTTCATACCCACTCCCCTGCTCTAATAATTGCTCTAAATATTTTTTATAAATTTTTGTGCGCTCGCTTTGTTTATATTCTTCGTCCCATTCTAAACCGAGCCATTTTAAGCTGTTTTTGATGTCTTTCTCGTATTTGGCTTTAGAGCGGGTCTTATCTGTGTCTTCAATGCGCAAAACAAACACTCCCCTATTCTGCCGGGCAAATAAATAATTAAAAAGCGCTGTTCGGGCACCGCCGAGATGAAGTGGTCCTGTAGGAGCAGGCGCATATCGAGTTTTTGTTTTTTCTAATTTTTGTAGATCCGTATTTGTTTTTGGTTTAATAAGCATAATTTCTAAACAAGTTTTCTTGCGTTGCAATGCTTGATTCTTTAGTTTTTGCTCCTGTCTTTTTTGGAATATTTTTAATCTTACCTAATCTTCTTAAGGCTATGTCAACGTATTCCGGATTGATATCAATACCAATATAATTTAATCCTAAATTTTTTGCCGCTACAGCTGTGGTGCCACTACCAATAAATGGATCCAGCACCACTGCATTTTTGTAAAACGCGCTTAATTTGAGTATTTGCTCGCATATTTCTACAGGCTTTACTGTTTTATGCCCATTAAAATATCCTTTTTCTTTTTTATCTGGTTTTTTTACAAGAAAAAATTTATCAATAGTTTCGTTAATATTATCTATTGATAATACATTAGATGGAAACATATTATTACCCACTGTCGCTTTTATGTTTAAAAGCCCAATATGATTTTTAATCATATTGTCCAAAAATGTTCCGTCTGTTGGTTTTTGTGCCATAACTATCGGTTCAAAACAAGATTTTATTTGAGGTGTTTTCCAACCATCAAATTTTTTCTTTAGTTTTGCTTTTTTAATATTATCAATATCTAGCTTATCAATAAAATGATTTAGGCTCATTGCTTTTGGCTGATTTTGTGTGTACAGCCAAAGAAAACAGTCTCTAATCTCCAAGCCCGTATCATCAATTGCGCTAGCCATTCTATGATATAATCTCGGGCTTGAGAAAGAAAAGAAAAAACCACCAGGCTTTAAAATTCTAAATATTTCGTTCGATATTCTGAGATACCAATTATAAAATTCTCTACCTTGCTTTTTATCGAATTTCATTCCTGATGGCAAAGATTTTACTGTTTGTTGATTTTTTTTGTTGTTCACGCGGATGTACCAGCCATCTTGAGCACCCAAATGCCTGGCTTGTTGAACATCATTAACACTAGGATAAAATTTTCTTACGAACTTTGTTAATTCGGTTTTTGACACTCGCCTTGTATTGGGATACCCAAGTGACAAAAAAATAAGCACTAAGGCGTTTTTTGTAATTTTTTTATCTTTATCGTAAAGCTTAGGCAAAACAACCCCATACTTTTTTAAATATTTATTATGATATGCTTTAATTAAATTATACTGCTCCTCAATTTTATTAAATATTTCTTTGTTATTATTCATGCTGAATTCTTTAATTCAATTTTTATTCTACCACTTCCCCACTCTAAAATCAAGCAGACTTTTTAGCAGCAAATCAAGACGATGACGTTATTCTGGTTTTAATTATAACTATGCTTGACATTTTTGGTTAATTTAATTATATTAATAATAACACAATTTAGGGGGGTGATTCAAGTGTCTGAAACAACGATTCGCAAGGAATCTTTTTGTTCCTGCACTGAAGTGCCGCTGGTTTTCCAAAGCTTATTAGCAGAAGCCGCAAAAGAGCTAAGGAAGCTAGATTTGCGGCCAATGTATTTTCAAACTTATCTTGCTGTTCCTACTCGATTATCAGAAGAAGCTATTTCTGAAATTTGTTCGCACATAACTCAAGTGGCAGCAAGGTTTGTGAGAAAGGAGAAGTGCTCGTATTTGGGCGGAGAAATATCTGCTAAACGAAGCTCTTTGGATGATGATGATCGAGGCGAGCTGTGCGGAATGATCATGGAAATGACTGGCGGCTAAGAGCTAAAACACTCTCGAGCAGAGACAATCTGCTCGAGATTTATTTTAATTTATATTCCCACAATTTCGTATAAATAGCCCCGCTTCGTCTTAATTCTGATTTCATAATATCAATGCTTTGAACTTTAAATTTTAAATTAATCTCCTGCTCTATCTTGCCCTGACCTCTAGCAAGCGTGATATGCGGCTTAAAACCCCTTTCTTCTTTTAGTCCCAATTTTTGGATTAATTCTTTTTGCATTTTTTGCAAATCACAAGATTCGCCTTCAACCCAAATCAAGCGATTTTTTTCTGAACAAACTTTAATTAAATTAATATCAAATTTTTTGTGCCTCTCCCCCGCTCTTTGAATAATCTGCTTTAAGTTTTCAATTTCTTCGGGCCAGAGATTGCCTAAAAAGACAAGAGTTATATGAAGATTTTCTACTGGCACCAATTTTATTGGTAATTTGGCTATCTTTTTCTGGATTTGCCAAAGCTCTTGTTTAATTTCTAAAGGCAGATTAATAGCAATAAATATTCTTTGCTTCATGATCTCAAAAATTTTTTAATTTGATAAACAATTTGGTGAGAACCTAAACTTAAAATACTATAATGGTCAATGCTGGGCAAAACAATAAGCTGGCTATTTTTTATTAATTTGGTCATTTTTTTGGCCATCCAAAGGGGTGTTTGGTTATCGCTTTCACCCCATAAAAGCAAAACAGGGCATTTGATTTTTTTTAAATCTTGGGTTAAATCTTCGCGAACAATTCTTGACAAAATCGGCTTTAATGCGCCAGCGTTTTTATAGTCCTGGGAAGATTTTTTAAAAAATCTTCTAATCAGTCTTTTTAAACTAATTTTTTTGCGCAAACCAGCGCTTGAGATTAAAATAATTTTGCTGACTAATTCCGGATAATTAGCAGCTATTTTTATTGCTGTTTTACCGCCAAAAGAATAGCCTAGCAAAACACTTTTCTCTTTAATAAAAGTGTTTTTAACATAATTTGCGTAATCTAAAGTTCCCCATGGTCTTTTGGGTAATTCTGTTGGGCCAAAGCCGGGCAAGTCTATGATAATTTTATTATAATTTGGCAGTTGCCCTGCTAAATCATCAAAGCTGTTTTTATCTAATCCCCAGCCGTGTAAGAATATTATTTGCTTGTTATTTGTCATAAGTGATTTAATGTGTAAACCATGCTATTTCTTTTTGGATCTTAATCTCTTTATTACTCGAACATTATGAGTAAAATCATCTCCACAGCTCTTTTTTATTGTTCTTTTTGAATAAACTAAAGACCCAATTTTATTAGTTTTTACTAAAGATTTTTTAACTTTAACCATATATATTTCTATTCCTCAATTAGCTCTTCAACTTTTCTTTTTGCTTGTTTTAACAATTCTTTAGCTCTCTTTTGTGCTTGATACGATTTTTGCACCAAATCAGCGATT
>Ga0210051_1007107_pt1 | contig 10481 bp, 10 predicted proteins | sample CryGey092014_all_FD_185464 | JGI IMG/M metagenome (GOLD analysis project Ga0210051, IMG submission 185464) | Groundwater microbial communities from aquifer - Crystal Geyser CG23_combo_of_CG06-09_8/20/14_all (SPAdes) (version 2) | ecosystem: Environmental > Aquatic > Deep subsurface > Groundwater...
TCGATGAAAGCTACGCTTTCATCTCACTACTTCACTCGGCTTGCGCCTTGTTTGTATATTCAATTACGGCTAATTCTAAGGGTAATTGGGGTATTGGAGAATATTTCATTTCGTTTTCAGCTCTTAGAAAAATTCTGATAATCTGGGAAAGTCTATCTGGTTCAAGGTTTGAAACTTGAGATTGAAGTTTTTCTTTTTCCTCTTTGGTTAGGCCGGAAATTAGAGGATTTTCCAGGTCTGGATTTATTTTTAAAATTAAACCTTCTCTTAAATAATTAATAAAACTTTTGGCAAACTCCTGGGGGTCAAATCCCTTCTCCAAAGTTTTGTTTAAAAAATCAATGGCTTGAGCTGTTTTCTTTTGTAAAATGTAATCAGTCCATTGAGAAATTATATTGATATCAACTACTCCCAAAAGGTCTTTAATATCTTGAGTCTTTATAATATTTTCTGGACCGGCAAGGGGTAAAGTCTGGTCTAATAAACTTTCCGCGTCTCTCATTGAACCTCCCGAATTTAAAGCAATCAATGCCAGAGCTGATTTTTCAAACTTAATTTTTTCTTCTTTCAAAATTCTCTCTAATTTTTTAATGATTTCCGGCATTGTCAATTTTCGAAAATCAAACCTCTGGCATCGGGAAATAATAGTTGGAATCATTTTCTGAATTTCGGTGGTGGCTAAAATAAAAATGGCGTGTTTGGGAGGTTCTTCTAAGGTTTTTAAAAGAGCATTATCTGCCTCTTTTGTGAGCTGGTGGCTTTCATCAATAATAAACACTTTGTATTTTGATTTCGTTGGGGAAAACCTAATTCCATCTCTCAGTTCTCTGATATCATCAATGCCCCGATGGGAGGCAGCATCAATTTCAATCAAATCTATGGCTCTCCCTTGGTTAATTTCAAGACAGGAGCTGCATTTGTCGCAAGGTTCGTATTTTTCCTTTTTTCGGTTCTGGCAATTAACTGCTTTGGCCAAAAGCCGGGCAATTGAAGTTTTACCCGAACCCCTCGGACCGGAAAACAAATAGGCATGAGAAATCATTCCCGAAGCAATGGCATTAGTTAAGGTTTTTACTATATGTTCCTGGCCAATGACTTCAGAAAATGTCTTGGGTCGGTATTTTCGGTATAAAACAAGATTTTCCATAAACTAAGGACTTATTTCTTAAAAACAATAAATTTATAGCCAAGGAAATTCCAACACATTGAGACAAGGGTGGCGATGACTTTTGCGCTAAGCAGCCAGGCTCCAGGAGACATACTTACTATTGGAACTACGAAGGTTGTAATCAGAACCAAAAGTCCAGTATTTATTCCCCAACCAATAATAGTGATAATGAAAAATTGAAAAAATTCTTTGCCAACCATTCCTTTCCCCCTTTGAAAGGTCCACCATTTATTCCAATAATAAGAGTTAGTAGTAGCGCAAAAAAAGGAGACGGTATTTAAAGGAACAAGCCAAGCACCAGAGGTAATGCCGGTTAAACCGGAAAGAAGACTTAAAATACCCATATCAATAAAAGTATTCAAGACCCCGGTCTCGGCAAATTTAATAAATTGATAAATAACTTTGATTAATTTTCCTAAAAGAGAGGCTAGCCAAATTCCAATCAAAAAAATTATTGGCAAAATTATCGGAAGATACCAGATAACATTTTTTAAGGCCGCTAAGGTGGCCGCTTCTTCGAACTTAGGGTTGGTAAGAATTAATATCAGGAACCAACTTGCTATTTCTCCACATATTAAACTGGCTATAATATCTCTTTTTTTCATTTTAATAGTTTAGCATTTAAAAAAGCGACAATCAAGTAAGTTAAAAGGCGGCTTCTTGTTCTTGAGTTTGCCAGAGGCCGCCTTTGGCTTTTTATCAGGTTATCAGGCTTTTTCATGATTATTCCTCCCTATCTTCTACTAATTCAATTTGAAGAACATCCATTATGTTTACTGAAATTTTCTCAACAAATTCGTCGGGAAACCCAAAATTACACAGTAAATCAAGATTAAATTCACCATTAAATTTAATCTTTGTAATTAAGACACTACTTCTGTAAAGGGTTCCCTCGAACCCATTTCCTTTGTATCTACTAGTAAAATGGTTACATTTCACGGGTAATTTCAGTTTTTTGAAAATCGTCTCCAGCTCCTCAATATGTCTCTTTCTCATAACCGCTGCCCATCCGTTATCCCCCAAGCTTTGAGTGCCTGATAAAAGCCTTTCAAGCTCGGTATTCAGACTCATTTTTCTCACCCCCTTTTTATTCGATTTTAAAACAACAAAAATTGCTCTGTTCTCATTATTAAGTATCCAAATCAATTGTCAAGTTGTCAGAAAGTAATATAATATAATTGTATGCTTAAGGTTTATAATACTCTATCGCGGAAAAAAGAGGTCTTTAGACCGAGAAAAAAGAAAAAAATAAATCTTTTTGTCTGCGGGCCCACGGTTTACGATTTTTCTCATATCGGTCATGCCAGAACCTATATTGCTTTTGACCTAATTGTTAAATATTTAAGAGAAAAAGGGTATGATGTTTTCTATCTGCAAAACATCACCGACATCGATAATAAGATAATTGCCAGAGCTAAAAAAGAAAAAGTTTCCTGGAGAGGTTTGGCTAGAAAATATGAAAGAGAACATTTAAGGGATATGAAATCTTTAAAAATAGATAGTGTGACGAAGTATGCCCGAGCAACCGAACATATAAAAGAAATTCTCAGTCAGGTGAAAAGATTATTAAAGAAGGAGTATGCTTACCAGATAAAAGATGGAATTTATTATGATATTTCAAAATTTAAAGATTATGGCAAGTTATCAAGAAGAACAATTCTACAGGCCGAAGATGCGATATCTCGCATTGATGAATCCAAAGAAAAAAGAAACAAAGGAGATTTTTGTCTCTGGAAGAAATCTCGACCCGGGGAACCAAAATGGCCAAGTCCCTGGGGATATGGTCGGCCTGGTTGGAACATTGAAGATACAGCCATTGCTGAAAAATATTTTGGAGTCCAATATGATGCCCACGGCGGAGCAAAAGATTTAATTTTCCCCCATCATGAGGCCGAAATTGCCCAAATGGAAGGACTGTCAGGAAAGAAACCTATGGTAAGATATTGGCTTCATACTGGTTTTTTAACGGTTAAGGGTCAGAAGATGGCAAAATCTCTGGGGAACTTTATCACTGTCCGAGATTTTCTGAAAAAGCCGCTTACCCAGGGCAGGGGCGAGGGTGCAAGGGTTTTCAGATTTTTTGTCTTAAAATCTCATTACCGCTCCCCTATTAACTACACTGAAAAAGCAATTGCCCAAACCAAAAAAGAATTAGAAAGAATTGATGAGTTTGTTGAAAAAATCAAAGGTCAAAATTTCAAAGTTACAACTAAAATACAAAATTCAAAAATAATTAAAAACTTAGTTTTAAGAACTCAAAAAGAATTTGCCAAAGCAATGGATGATGATTTTAATACGCCAAAAGCTAAAGCTTGTCTTTTTCAATTGGTTAATCGAGGAAATCAACTCTTAGATAAAGGAAGAATAACTCCAGCCGGTGCTAAAGAAATTTTAGGTTTTTTAAAGAAGATTGATAAAGTCTTTGGTTTTATTTTCTTGAAAAAGCCAAGAAGGGGAATTCCAGAAAAAGTTTTAAAACTAGTAAAAGAAAGAGAAAAATATCGAAAAGAAAAAGAGTGGAAAAAAGCTGATGAAATTAGAAAAAAAATTCAGAATTTGGGTTATCGGGTTGAGGATAGAGAAAAAGGGCCGAAACTTAAGCTAATTAGGAATTAGAAATTGAGAAAATACAAAAACCCGTTACCAAAACTTCGGTAACGGGCTTTCCCTGAGGGGTTTTAACCTGCTAACAATCCAACTATCAGCACGGCGGCTAAAACGAAAAGTAGTCCAATTAGAATTTTTTCTCCTATACGATTTTTTAGCGGCTTTTTACAGAGGTAAATTCCCATCCCCAGAAATAGTACAATACACAGTATCAGGAAGAGAGTATCCCAGCCGAAATACCAACTCTCTTCGACTAAAACATCTTTACCGGTATAGCCGGCAAAGAATTTCCTCACCTGATGACCATCGTCTCTCCGATGAAAATGATGGGAGAAATATTGGTCTAAGGGAACCGCATATTCTCCTCCGTAGTTCTTCGCCTTTACCCCGTAGACAGCCAGGCTTTTTTGGAAAAAAACCGCCTTCCTCTTTAAATCCTGATACAAAAACCGGAAAACTAACATCTCGTATGGAGAGATAATACGATCTTTAGCGGCTTGATGAAGATAAATATTTATCTCATCAAGCTTGCCCTCAATCACCTGGTCTCGCTCGGCTATAGCCGAGTGCTTTGCCTTCACAAAGTTTTCGCTGGCAAAAGAAGTTGCCGCCAAGAAAACTATCACTATCAAGACTATCCAATGTTTTTGCATAATCCCTCCTTTTTATTCTCTCAGGAATTATATTGTTAAATTGTCAATAAAACACAATGTCCTCCTAACTAACTGTAAAAAGTATATCATACTATTTAAATTTTGTCAAGGACTTGCCAAATTTTTTTAGTTGGAGTAATATGGGGTTGATGGCTAATAACTTTTCTCAAAATATCTTGCCAGAAAAACTCCCCCCTCAAAGTATTGAGGCAGAGCAGTCTCTTTTGGGAGCTTTGATGTTAGATAAAAATGCCATTGTTAAGGTGGCTGATTTTTTAGGAGCCAGAGATTTTTACAAAAAAATCCATCAAGAGGTTTATCAAGCAATGCAAGAAATTTTTGAAAAAGGAGAACCAATTGATGTATTATCTGTTTCCACCCGGCTCAAGGAAAAAGGCAAGTTAGAAGAAATTGGGGGAAATGCTTACTTAACCGAATTAATCAATTCGGTTCCCACTGCCACCCATGTTATAAGTTATGCCAAAATTGTTCAGAGAAAAAGAATTTTGCGAGACTTAATTGGGGCCTCTCACGACATAGGATTAATGGGTTACCAGGAAGAAGCAGACGTTGAGGAACTTTTAGACAGAGCCGAAAAAAGAATTTTTAGTATTGCCCAGCATTCTCTCACCCAACGTTTTATGCCGGTAAAAGAGGGTTTAGAAGAGGCCTTTGAAAGAATGGAACTACTCTCAAAACACCAAAAAGGAACTCGGGGCCTGCCTACTGGTTTTAGGGATTTAGATTATATTCTATCCGGCCTCCAAAAATCAGATTTAATCGTTTTGGCTTCCAGGCCCACGCTCGGCAAGAGCAGTATGGCTTTAGATGTGGCCAGAAATATAGCCATCAATGAAAAAGTGCCGGTGGGAATCTTTTCTTTGGAAATGTCAAAAGACCAGGTTATTGACAGGTTAATTGCTGCCCAATCCGGAGTAGATTTATGGAGATTGAGAACCGGCAGATTATCTGCTGATGGGCCAGATAACGATTATGAAAAAATTCAACATGCCCTGGGGTCTTTATCTGAAGCTCCTATTTTTATTGACGATGCTGCCTCAACTAATGTTCTACAAATGAGAGCAATGGCCAGAAGACTGCAAGCTGAAGGTAGTTTAGGTTTAATTATTGTTGATTATCTGCAACTTATGGAACCGAGAAACCCAATGGCCAATATGGTCCAGCAAATAACCGAAGTTTCCCGGTCTCTCAAGGCTTTAGCCAGAGAATTAAACATCCCGGTTTTGGCAATATCTCAACTATCAAGAGCTGTTGAACAAAGGTCTCCCCAGATTCCCAGATTAGCCGACCTTCGCGAGTCAGGCTGTCTAACCGGTGATACTCTAATAACACGAGCTGATACTGGTGAAAGAATTCCTATAAAAGAATTGGTTGGCAAGACAAATATCCCTGTCCATACCCTTGACGAAGACTGGAAATTAAAAGAAACAAATATTTCCAAGGTGTTTTCCAGTGGAAAAAAGATGGTTTATGCATTAAAAACCAGAAGTGGCTTCAAAATTAAAGCCTCGGCAAATCATCCCTTTCGAAAGATTGATGGTTGGTATAGACTCGATCAACTTTCTCCAGGGGACTTTATTAGCACCCCAAGAAAACTCTCCCTAACTTCTCCTAGAAATGATTTATCAACCGAAGAGATTATTTTACTTGCCCACCTTCTTGGCGATGGCTGTGTGGTCCCTAACCAACCAATTCATTATACTAGTGGTGATCCAAAGAACATTCAAATTGTAGCAAGGTCAGCTAAAAAACTATTTCAGATTAATCCTCGAATTGTTCGGCAGAAAAATTGGTGGCATGTCTATTTACCCTCCCCCTATCATCTTACTCATAGAAAACATAATCCAATCGTTAACTGGTATCGGAACTTGGGCATCAAACCCTGTCGTTCCTGGGAAAAAGAAATTCCCCAAAAAATATTTAGTTTAGAAGAAAAAAATCTTTGCTTTTTTCTCAAACACCTCTGGGCTACCGATGGCAATCTAAGCTCGAAACATCTAAAAGGAAGGAAACCGAGTGCAAATATTTATTATTCGACAACCAGTCAAAAAATAGCTGAAGGGGTAAAATATCTTCTGTTAAGAATTGGGATTAGAAGTAAAATTTCTGAAGTTAAAAAAACTAGTTATCGCCTTTGCTATCATATAATAATTCAAGGTAAAGAAAATCAATTAAGGTTTTTACAACAAGTAGGGAGCTATGGAAAGAGGGGAGAAATTATCCCTCAGCTTATAAAGTACCTTCAAGATATCAAAACTAATCCCAATGTTGATGTTATCCCTAAAGAAGTCTGGCAACAAATTTCTTTAATTAAAGAAAATTATGGTTTGAGTTGGCGAGATTGGGCTGAAAACTATGGAATGTCTTATTGTGGTTCCACTTTATTTAAACACGGTATTAGTAGAACACGAATGACTCGAATTTTAAATTTTATGCCAGCCTTGGAACTTAAAAACTTAACTGAATCTGATGTTTACTGGGATGAAATTATCTCCATAACCCCATTACAAGTAGAAGAGGTTTATGATGCTACTGTGCCGGAAACCCACAACTTTGTCGCCAATGATATTATTTTGCATAACTCCTTGGAACAAGATTCGGATGTGGTGCTTTTTATATACAGAGAGGATCGCTACCGTCCCGATACCACCAAAAAAAACATTGCTGATATAATTATTGCCAAGCATAGAAATGGACCGGTAGGAAAAGTTGAACTATATTTTGACGAAAGAAGGGTTTCTTTTAGAAATTTAGAAAAAGAAATCCAAGAGTAAATTATGTATCCGAAAACAATTCAAAAACTTATTGAGCTTTTCTCTAAATTTCCGACTGTTGGACCAAGAACTGCTGCCAGGTTCGTTTTTTATTTACTCCGGGTTTCTAAAAAAGAAAGAGAGGGCTTAACTTCAGTAATTTCAAACCTTAAAAATGTAAATTTTTGCTCTTTTTGTTTTAAAACTTTTGAATCCTCCGAGGCTAAGGGCGAAGAAAATCTTTGTAAGGTTTGTCAAGATGCTAGCCGGGATAGAACCTTGCTTTGTCTGGTGGAAAAAGAAACTGATTTAATTTCTATCGAAAAAACAAAAAAATATCCCGGCCTCTATTTTATATTAGGGGGAACAGTTTCTAAATTAAAAAAAGAAGATATCAAAAAATTAAGGCTCGAGGAGCTGGAAGAAAGAATTAAAAATCCCAAAAAATTTGGGCTTTTGGATACAAACTTCAAAGAAATTATTTTAGCTTTTAATCCTACGGTTGAGGGAGAAGCTACTATGTTCTATTTAGAAAGAATTTTAAAAAAACTTGGAAAAAAAATCACCCGGCTTGGCCGAGGATTGCCGATTGGAGGAGAATTGGAGTATGCTGACGAAGAAACTCTCTCTTCGGCTCTTGAGAGCCGAAGATAAAACTAGCGGTTAATCGCCAGGGGCTATTTTCGTTATTTCTACTTCGCTATAGTATTGGCGATGACCCTTTTTTGTTTTATATCTCTTTTTGGCTTCGTATTTGAAAACAATTATTTTTTTCCCTTTCCCCTGTTTAAGAATTTTTCCAACAACCTTAGCTCCTTTAATGAATGGAGATCCGACCTCCATTAATTTTCCTTTTTCCAATAACAAAACTTCTTTGAAGATAACTTCTTTCCCTTCTTTTTTATCAATCTTTTCAATTTTAATTTTTTGACCCGGGCTAACTAAGTATTGATGGCCCCCGGTTTTAATGACGGCTAACATGTTTTAAAAATTAATCATTCTTCTTGGCCTCGTTCTCAATCTCTAAAGGTTCTTTTAATTTTTTACTTTCCCCTATTTCTATTAATTTTTCTGCTCTCTGACCTAATAAAGAAAGTCTTTTTTCGGAACTACCATAAGCAGAATTAGCCTCTCTTAGGTGGTTCCCCAATTTTCGGAAATCATCCATTAATTTTTGGGCGTCTTGATAAATTCTACCCAGTTTCCTTAAAATCTCTTGCGTTTTCTTTGAAACCTGGCTGTCTCTAAACCAGTGTTCAATTGTCCGTAAGGTCAAATAAATAGTATTCGGTGATGTTAAAATAATCTTTTTTGACCAGGCAAAAGAAGTTATATCAATTTCTTTGGCAATGTTGTTGATTATTTCATAATAAACGGCTTCGGCTGGAATATAGATTAAGGCGAAATCAACCGTCCCTTCGGCCGGGAGAATATATTTATTAGAAATCTCTTGAATTCTTTTTTTGACATCTTCGAGAAAACTCTTGCGAAAAAAAACTTTTTCGGTCTCGCTAGCAGCATTTGTCATTTTTTCAAAGTTTTCAAAGGGAAATTTAGCATCTATTGGTAAAATTTTTCCGTTGGGAAGTTTCAAAACAGCATCAACCTGTTCACCCGAAGAAAAAAGATATTGCCTTTTATAAAGTTCCGGGGGGAAATATTGCGATAAAATATGTTCCAGAGAGGCCTCCCCCCATTGACCACGGAGTTTTGGTGATTTGAAAATTTCCTGGAAAGTAGAAACATCTTTAACAGTTTCCTGAACTCTCTTTAACTCTTCTCGAATCTGGGTTGCTTCTTTGGTAAAAGAATGGATTTGCTCGTGAAGAACTTGGGAGGCTCCGTTTTGAACATCCCTCATCTCTTTCATCTGGGACATCATTAAATCAGTAATCCGCCTTTCTAAGTCTCTAATGGCTTCAGTTTGAACTTTGTCTAATTTTGATTTCCTGAACAAAAATAGAAAAATTACTATTCCTCCCAGAATTAAAAATATTAAAATCCAAACTAAATCAATCATCAATTTAATTTACCATTTCCCAACCTCTCTGTCAAAAAAAACATAGGTTCAACCTATGTATTTTCTGCCTCTGCATTTTCTGTACTGCTTTAAAGAAAGAAAATTATACTTTCGGCACAAAGATTTCTCGCATATGGGCTGACTTTTCAGTAAGGTTCTTAACATACAAAACTTTTTCTATTGAAGTGCCTATATCTCTGGCAATTTCTTCAAAAGAAAGTTTTTTTTCTAACCCCAATAAAATTAAATCTAAGGTCTGATAGTCAATCCCCAAAGCATATTCATCTCCAATTCCGGGAATAATGTCAGGAGAGGGTTTTTTCTCAATAATCTTTTGGGGAACTCCCAGATATTTGGCTAATTCTCTCACCTGAGATTTATATAAAGGTAATAAGGGCCCGATATCCCCTATATCATCGCAGCCCCCTTTGACAAAAAATCCCACTCTCCATTCGGTCTTATTGGCGGCGCAGGCCACTAAAAGGTTTTTAAGTTCAGCTGAATAATACAAATTTACCATTCTTAACCTATGTTTTATTCGATAAAAAGCATTGCTTTTATTGAGCCAGGACGAGAAAGGTAAATCTTTGCTTCCCAAAAGGCCGGCCTCAAAAGGGAGTTTTTCTGTTTTTTTCTGATAATACTCATAAAAATATCTTACTGTTTTTGCCCGGCCCCTTTTGGGAACAAACCTGAGGGGAAGCAGATGATAACTGCCAAAAGTTTTAATTTGAGAGCTAATATTTTTAATTTCTATTTTGCTTCCCGATTCTTTTGCTATTAATCTGGCATCTTTTACGGTTTCAGAAGAAGAGTCTTTTTCCGGCAAAACCATAGCTAAAACTTTATCTTTTCCTACTGCTCTCACCGAGAGAAAAGCTAAAACCGCTGAATCTATTCCTCCAGATAATCCAAAAACAATCCCTTCTCGCTTAAGTTCTTCCGTTTTCTCTTTAATAAAAGAAATAAGTTTTTGGCTAACTTTGGGACAATCAATTTTTATTTCTTCTTTTAACATATAAGAAAGTAATCGAGATCGGATCTCGATTTCTAAACATTAAGTTGTTGGGTTCTATTTTGAGAATCCAGGGCCTCGTTTACTAATTTATCTGCCTCTATATTATTTTTTCGAGGAATAAGACGCAATTTAACTTTTTTAAAATCGAGTTTTAGATTCCAGGCCCTCAAAAATAATTTTTGAATTTTTGGCTCCAAAATTTTGAATTTACCATTTAGTTGATTTACCAATAATTCTGAAT
>Ga0210051_1007110_pt1 | contig 10480 bp, 14 predicted proteins | sample CryGey092014_all_FD_185464 | JGI IMG/M metagenome (GOLD analysis project Ga0210051, IMG submission 185464) | Groundwater microbial communities from aquifer - Crystal Geyser CG23_combo_of_CG06-09_8/20/14_all (SPAdes) (version 2) | ecosystem: Environmental > Aquatic > Deep subsurface > Groundwater...
GATTATTTGTGGTTATTGTACCACATTCGGCCTTTTATTAGCTTCTCAATATGTGGATAACCAAACTCGCACCGCGAGCCTTTAGATTCATTTGTTAAAGAAGACTAATTGGTTTATGTGTATCATATTTGCTTGTGTTTGTCAAACAAAAGCAGCCGCGCCGAGGGCGGACTGCTTATAATAACTTGGCTTGTGGTTATTCAACCGCAGCCGAAAGGGTAGGAGCCCGGATCTCCGAGGGCGAGATGACGTTTACAATCAACGTCTTCTGCACATCGGCGCCTCCAATTGCGGACTGGCACCTCATCGTGTACACGGCAAGTTTGCCGCTAGCCACATAGACTTGTACATTTTGAGTGTTTGACCCGTACGCGGCAGATCCATTTAGGTCTCCGCCGGGATAGTAGTAGCGACAATCGTCACCCAAGGCCGCCGCGTTAACGGTATAGCTCGCCGGAGCGAACACGGTTACCACCGGGTAACCTTTCTCCGTAACGCCGGTATAAACCGGGCCGTTGGACTTCACATCGCTAATCTCCACGCTCGCCTGCGGCGCGGCGGACATATACTTCCAAAGAGTTGCCCCAAGGAAGTAAACGCCCATCGCGATCAAGGCGACGATGAAGAGGGTCTCAACCACAACAAAGACATTCTGAACTTTGCTGTTCATGGTTTTATGCCTCCGCAAATCTCCTACCCGAGCGCGAACTCGTGTCGGCGGACCTGGCTGGAGGCAAATTATTTTTTCGACCTTTCCGGCCAAGTTCCTGCCGAACGCTTTGCAACGCTCTAGTTTGTTTAATTTATAAGGAACTCAACTTAGCTATTGTGTACCACAATTTATCTAGATTGTCAAAAGGCGCCGAGCTTGAACAAAACCGCCCAACGGGCGGTTTAAGAGCGCACAATTTTCGTGATCATCCCTTTCGGGATATAGAAGAATGGTAAGTATTGTCGCAGCGGCTGTGAAATATCGCCCTGATTTTCTCATTTAATCATATTATATACTATATACTCCTCGCACTGGAACATACGACTGTGTAAAAACAAAACAGCAGGTAGATACCTGCTGTTTTGACGGTGGGTGGCTACTTAGTAACCCAGACCTCAACATCGCTCCTAACCTGCTCTTTTTGTGTCCAGCCAGTCAAGCCAGGATCTTTAGAACAAGCGACTATGAAATCATAGAGTCCAGGATCCTCAGCTTGTATTTCCCTGCTTACAGTACTGCCAGGCGCAATTACATAGTCGGGTATATCCTTACTTTTCAATGGATCATCGCTTAAAAATCCCGAACCCAACCTGCAGTTAGGCAATCCTGCCGACTACCTTAATAGTTGCTTTACCGATTCCAATCGTTGCATCTTTAATAGATTCCCTTACGGCTTTTTCCTCAACCTTTCGAATCGTCATCTTCGAAATAATTTTTTCTTCCTGACTGGCGGTCTGCGCATACACCGTGGTAGAAATCGATGGCAGTAGTGCCGTAGCTACGACCACAGACAAAAATATAACGACAGATTTAAGTGCAGACCTCATATTCTTTCTCTTTGCCCCATTTCTTTATATTTACTGCTCGGATGTTTAGATATAATTACCAGAAACGGCGAAGTTTATTAAGCTTCGCCGTTACCAACTATTGTCCTGTCGGTTCATTAAACCACACCTCGACATTATCATCCTCGATCACTCTATCAGGTCCACTATTTGAACATGTAATTGAGTAGATATCTGTCAGACCATATGCAGGTACACGATCCCTTGTGAACGCGGCTCCTGTAATCTTCCACTCCCCGGAGGCTGTAGTAACCGGAATACTCACAGGTCCCCCAGTCTCGTCCCAACCGGTCACTGCACAATCATAAGTACCATCAAGAAGGCTCTTATCTATCGTCCAACTCAACGTGTAAGATGCAGGTACGGTAACCTTAATGGGTTGATCGCTACCGTTCAGCTTGATATCAACGAGAGATGAGGCTGGCCAACTCTCCACCGTTCCATCACTCTTGAATTCGTACTGTGTAGCCGTGTAATTAGGCGAGAGGGGTTTGTTAAACTCTCTAGCTACCCGAATCCGCTGGAGTATTGTATACCTATCAATCGGTACGAATACAATTATCAGAGCTAGAATAACTACAAGCGCCAAGACAACGAGCACAACGACTTTTAAAATTTTTTTCATATTTTTCAGTCACTCCACTCGTCTTTTAAAGAGACTTCGCAGGTGACTTAGTTATTATTGTAGATAATACCACATTCGACCTTGTATTAAGTCCTTAACGTGTGAATAACCAAGACGCCCGTTCACGTCTCAAATTGTCATTTATTAAGGAACACTAATTAGTTTATATATTGTCATATTTAGCGAGAAGTGTCAAATGAAATAGTCCGCTGGGGGCAGACTATATTTGGGATAAGTAGTTACTTGTGTTTCTCAAAATAACTAACCCACCACAATAAATCTTCTTTGGAAGTCGCCTCGGTTAAAAAGACATCTAAATTAATTGATTGGTTACCTTCAGCGCGGAATTCTTTAACTATATCTTCTATATCTTTATTAGCGAATTTAGGACCAACTAAACCAATTAAAGCTCCCACTTGGTCATCCCTTAAAGTGGATATTCTGGATACTATTTCGGATCTTTCTTTTTCCCTCCACTTTAAATCTTCCATATTGTTTTAATCATATCATACTCTAAGAAACAAAAAAGAGCATCTCTATAGAATAGAAATGCTCAGTTCTGTGACATAAATTTCAAGATCGAGATTTAATCTCAAGGTCTAAATAATCTAAAACATCTTGGTAAACCTTAATCCACCTCTTATGCCAAGATAAAGAGCCGCCCTTTCTTGCCCATCTTTTGTTCTGGCGAACCAAATCTATCCAAAATAAGTGATTTCGCTGCCATTTTTTTAATATCTTAATAGTTCTCTTGATATCCGAGGGGGCTGGTTTCTTAGTAACAAGTGTTTTAATTACAAAATCTTTTTCTTGAATTGCGTCTTTTTGTTCCTTTATCCTATAAGATAACTCTCCCAAGTGGAGTTGACGCGCATATTTTAATTCTCTGATTGCTTTTGGTATGTCTAATTCTTTCAGTAACGTCGTTTTCATAATTAAATTTATACCATCAGTCTGTAATAAAATAAAGCAGGCTCTGTATGAACCTGCTTTATAATTTCCCCCTACTAGACCTAAATCTAGTTTGGAGGTCTTGGTGAAGGTGGGTTTGGCTTTGGCGGCCAAGGCCTTGGAACACCACCATCCACAAACACAAAATCTAGAATACCCATAGTAGTGCTCCTTAAGCCACTTTCTAACTCCCAGATAAGAAAGTTAGATAGAAGCTCTTAGATTATTAATGAATAAAAAGCTTAATAACTCCCCGACCTTTCCTTATGAAGTTATTAACGAGCTTTATTTAAGTATTTGACTAGGTTATCTACTTGTCAACTTCCCTCATATTCATCTCCGTAGTCTGCAGAAGGTTGTTCACAGAGTTGGCAATTGTTTCAGCTGATTCTTGCATCTTATTTACGGCAACTGATGCCTCTTTTGGCAAGGTGAACTTCTCTTTAAGAACGGCTAAATAACCTTTAATGATGGTAAGCGGGGTTCTCAAATGATGCTGGGTGGTTAGGATAAACTGGTCTTTGGCTTTGTCGAGTTCCTCCAACTCCACTCTCGCTTTCTTTTCTACTTCGTAGGCCTTCTTGATTTCTGCTGTTTGCTGTACTACCTTGGCTTCTAAGTTGGTTTTGAGATCGTTAAGATCAGCCGATATTCTTTCCAACTGTTCTCTTTGTTTGACTTCGTTTAGAACGCTTCTTATAAGGATGATACCAAAGGCCACGACCAATATAAGCAGGCTGCCGTCGAGAGCAATCTCTTTTGCCGTGCCAGCTATGAAAATCCTAACCAATAGAAAGGCCCAGATAGAAAAAGTAAGAAGCTCGGTAACTATGACTTTAACGTTAAAAAGGTGGTGACGAAGTGTAGCGTAAGAAGTGAGCACAACAAATATAAAAACGCCTATATGTCCGAGAGGGATAATACCTAACGGCAAAGGAAGGCGTGGGAGTATGTCGTAACTTATGCCCAGAATGCCCGATATTGAAACGCCTGTAATAATGTATCTTATTCTTAATCTATCAAGGCTATTCGTTGTTCTATTGTGAATGTAGATAAGCCGCCACACTGACCAACCAAGATATAAAAACAGAAGCGGCGCGTAATAAAAGGTATAGAAATCCCCCATCACGGTTATCGGCATATAATAGCCCTGCTCTAAAACATCTTTAATTATTACCGCCCCTGGCACATAAGAACCTATGAACGCTATAGCATAGCCAAATGTAACAGCAATAAATGCACCACGCCTCATGAGCAACTTTTCTTGGGGGAAAGAGTACGTAAAAAGCAGCAAAAGATAGAAAATAGTAGCGCCTAAAGAGAAGGAAATTTTATTGAATATATAAGGCGAATTAGCAACCCCGGCTGCGGAATACCTGTAAAAAACTATAATAAGCACAGCTATCCATGCCCCAGCAGTTATGGCGAGGGACCCGAATAATTTACTGCTCAATTTTCCTCCTTGTAGATAAAGAACAGCCCCCAAAACAAAACAGGTAAAAGATAGGACGGCTAAGAATATAGATAAGAAACTAAATTCCATGGAATAAATCTTTCACTTTATTCATTATAACTCCGGCTACCATAGGATAATCGCTTTCATCCCCTTTTAAACTACTTTTATCTAAAACGCCTTTTATAAGGAACGGCTTGCCGAAAGTAATTTTCACGCCATTCCTCATATCATTACTCCCCTTGATAGCGACCGGCAGAATCTTGGCGCCGCTCCATAAGGCAAGCGCTCCTATTCCCCGACGGGGTTCTCCTATAACATTAGGGTCTCTAACTGCCCTGCCTTCCGGGTAAAACACTACCGCGCCTCCCTTGCTTAAAATTTCTATAGATTCCTTTAGAGAAACTTCTAATCCTTCTCCTTTATGCGCTGGAAAGGCGCCGTAAGCTTTGAGTAAGAGTCCCCATCCGGTCCACCATCTCTTAAAAAAATAATCTGCCGTGAAAAAACGGAACGGCAAAACCTGCAAACCCATTATTTTTACGAGCGCAAAACATATAAGCCAGTGGTCAAAGTAATTCTTATGGTTAGCTACCACAATAAAAGGGTGCTCCAGAGATACAATATTTTCTTTATGAATCAACTCTAATTTAACAAAAAACCGAAGTGCAACGGTTAGGGTTATAAAAGTTATTTTCTGTAAAAATAGTATCAAGCGAGATCTAAGTGGCGAGGATATCTTCTACCTGATTCACCACAGAATCCAAATCCTCACTCTTCCTGATGTAGTCTACCGCACCAATATCGATGGCATACTTTTTATCTATCGCGGCGTGCTCCCCTTCGGGTTCGCCGTAGTTGGTAAGAAACGCAACTCTAAGTTTGCCGCCTCCAATTTCTTTCTGGATTCTTGAGAGAACCTCAAAGCCGTTCTCTCCCGGCATTTCTAAATCCAACAAAACTAAATCGGGGTTAATTTTCCTCGCCTGTTTTATCCCCTCTTCCCCTCCTTGTGCTTTTACTACTTTGAAACCGGCAGACTCCAACTTAGCCCCAAAAATTTCGAGGAAGTCTTCGTTATCATCAATAAGCAGTATTAGTTGCGCCTTTGGAACCATATGCTTAACTATTATTATAACACTCTTCAGAGCTAACGACCAATTCCTGAATTGAATAATTGCAAACGTCTCTTAACAACTTCATAAATCGCTTTTTCACTTGACGGAAGAAGTTTATAAGGGGCAATCTCTTCTTTGTCCCCCAAAAGCGCGGCCTCTAATCCTTTCCTCCAAGCCAAGCGAATTTCGGTGTTGATATGTATAACCGAGATCCCGGCGTTAATTGCGGCTACAAAATCATCGTCGCTTATACCCGATCCGCCGTGAAGTACGAGAGGTACCACGGCCGCTTTATAAATCTCCTTGATTCTTTTTATATTCAAATTGGGATTAGGGGTGTCCTTAAACATGCCGTGAATGTTGCCTACGGCGGGGGCAAGCAAATCAACGCCTGTTTCTTTAATAAATTTTTTCGCTTCTTCCGGTTTTGTTAAATCTTCATCCTTGATAGCCGCGCCCTCCGGAATCGATTTAAGTATTTTCGAAGAACCTCCTATATATCCTAATTCACCCTCAATAATGATTTCAGGATCAACCGACCTTGCATACTCTACTATCTCTTTGGTCTTTTTAATATTTTCAGCAAGAGGCAATCTGGCGCCATCAAAAATTATGGCGTCGTAGCCGGCTTGAACCGCTTCTTTTGCCGCTTGAACGGAATAAGTGTGATCGGCATTCAAAAATAAGGGGAAATTATACTCTGCGCGCAAACTCTCTATGAGCGCTGCAGCTTGTCTTGTGCCAATAAATTCCCTTTCACCTTCAGAAACGCCGATAATAACCGGAACCCCCACGTCCCTTGCCGCTTTAAAAATAGCTTTGAGCGCAGCAAGCTCGGAAATGTTAAAGTGTCCGATGGCTACCCTGCGTTCTTCCGCGTCTTTAATTATTTCCCTTAAAGAATTCATAAATTAGAATTTAATTACGCCTTTCTCAAAATTATCTGACAGTAATTTCTCCATATTTTCCTCTCCGCCAACATAATCTGAAAACATTTTTGTCCACATAGCCTCACGCTGGTGATAATTAAAAACTTCGTTCTTTCCTTCCATAAAAGAAACCAGCGACATGGCATTGTCTTCCAAATCGAAACTCACAACCTCTTCGCCACCGTCTTCAAATATACCGCCGATCCAATCAAGATCATGCCATAAATTAAGATCGAGTTTTGCTTCCGGTGTTTTAAAAAGCGCTAAATCTCTTTCTCCCCGTAACCAATGAAGGGATTCCGGATTAACTCTGGGAAGATAAAGCCTGGGGTCGGTGAGATTTCCCTTGTATAAGTAACGCTGAACTATAAGCCATTCACCAGGGCTTATTTTATATATTTCCGGCACATCGCCTCGCAGCAACGCTTTTAGTTTTTCTGCGAATCTGCTGTTTTCGGCATACATTTTAAAAAACTTGGAGTAAAAATCTATCTCGTGGAAATAATGCAGTAAAAGAGCAAAGTCCCGCAGAAATTTTCCCGGTATATCCTCGCTCACGGGATTCAAAAAGATAACGCCGAATTCCTTTAAATGGCTGACGTTATGATGTTTCTTGGCTACAAATTCTCTAGAAATTTCACGCCACTCCGGACCTAAAACCTTTATCTCAATATCTCTTTCTTCAAAATCTTGCGGCGTGAAACCGCTGTAGGCCTCATCGAACGTTTTATGCATCCACTCGTCGGATTCAACAAAACGCAGCACGCTGAAAAGCTCGGCAACATCATATTTTTTAACCGCTTCTTCAATATCAGAAACCTTAAGAAATTTTAAGAGGTTTTCCGGCTTTCTTTTCATTAAAATTCCCTTAGCGCGATCCTTTTTAAGGAAAAATCCCGACCCGACTCTGGCGATCTGTTTAGCCAGCGCCGCAGCTTTTTCGAATCTGTTTTTGCCTTCAATAATTTCCAGAAATCTAAGTAACTCCGCTTCGTGAGTATAAATAGTTTTTCTAAGCATACTTCTTACATGAGGTGCTGAAGCTTTTTTAGAATTTAGTCTCTCTAAGGTCAAATTGATGATTTTTTGATTCTCGCGGCAAAGTTTTTCAATAACCCCCACTCGTCCGGTCCTTTCCGACATTTGAGCGTCCAATTCTTCCAATAGAAAAACGTCTACTCCTAAAATCTTGGATAAAATTTTATACGATTCCATGTTATGCTGCGGCTTTTTTCTTAATTATTTTTATATTTCTAAAACGAGGTGAGCCGTCAAACTGACGTTTATTCAAGACACCTTCTGTAGCGCCTAAATGTTCCACCACCGAAGTGGCATTGGCTGAAGCAAGTCGGATGGCATATTCGATATTAAAGGGATCGCAAACCCCCTTTATCTTGCAAGTCTCATTCTTTCTCAATAACCCCGCTACAAACCCCGAACTAAAGGCATCTCCGGCACCAGTCCTATCGAGAACCTCCTTCTCCTTGAATGTGCCGGCTTTGTAAATAAAACGACCGTCGGAAACGGCAACACCCCTTTCGCCGGACGTAACCGCCACGATTCCCGGAGTTAGAGCGTCCAATTTTCTAAACACGGCGGTTCCTTGTTTAAAAGAGATGCCCGTAAGTTTTGCGGCCTCGCCTTCATTCACGGCTAAAAAAGATATGCGTTTTAGCGATTTCAATAACTCTCTACGCCCTTCCGTTAAATGCTTGAAGCCTGGGTTTAATGCCACAGATACGTTAAACTTTTCGGCCGCAGTCAAAAGTTTGTTTAACAACTTGTAGGAATCGCCTGGTAAAGAAACGTACCACCAACGCGCCTTGAGCTCTTCCCAATTAATCCCGCTTAAGGAGAATTGATTAATTGCTCCGTGATAACTCAAAATGGTTCTCTCGCCATTTTGGAGCAAGAGTACCGAATAAGCGGTGGGCAAAGGCGAAGAAGATATGAATTTAGTTTCTACACCTTCTTTTTTTAGTCGTCGTCTCACCTCTTCTCCAGCCACATCGCTCCCGACTTTTGTAAATACTGCCGTCCGATATCCCTCGCGCGCGAAAGTGACGGAAACGTTAGCCGCATTGCCGCCCAAAGTAAAGTAAACATCTTTAATGCCTACTTTCTCTCCTAATGGCACAAGGTAAGCTTTTCCGGTGGGAGTATTGGGATACTTAACAACCTTGAAATCAGTTTTTAAAAAGGCATCGCGAGTTGTTGAACCAATCGCTACAACATCAAGCTTCATGACTTATAGTTTACCCCCACACCACAACGGGGAGCAAATTGCTGTGGCGCTTCTTGCAACACAGACTCCCCGTTTGGTGTGGGAGTTAGCCTGCCTTGCTCTGGATAATATCAAGTAAGAGTGAGGGCGCAGTATTAACTTTCGATAGATATTCAACGTTATCCATTTGTTTTACCGACTTCTGCAAACTTTCGCTCACATAATTGGTAAACACGATTACAAGCACTTCATCGAATATGGGTTTGCCCCTCAACTCTCCCAAAATCGCGAGACCCGATATGTCGGGTAGTAAGAGATCAAGAACGATAACCTGCGGCGGGGATGATTTGCCTTCTGCTATTGAATTGATTTTGGCTAGAGCCTCGCTTCCATTTCTGAAACCCTCAATAGAATAGCCATGTCTTTCCAGTTGGGTACTGTAGAGATCAACAATCTCTTTCTCGTCCTCAATAAAGAAAATTCTTTTGTTATTCATATTAGGTGATTTGTTTTTATTTTAACCCCAGCATTTCTTTTACGAAAGAAATAAGCTGTACCGGACTCGTCTCCATCTTTAAGAGATAACGCGTATTGGGAATATTCGATATTTCCTCCCTGATTTTATCGCTCGAGTAGTTGGTAAACATTATTACCGGAGTATTGTCGAAAAGAGAGTTCTTTCTAATCTCTTTTAAGATATCCATTCCCGATATGTCCGGCAGAAGTATATCAAGGATCATTACTGTTGGCCTATCAACATCCTCATTGGAATATTGTTTAAGTTTAGAAAGGGCGTCTTGCCCATTAAAAACGCTTTCAACTACAAAGCCCTCTGCCTCGAAAGCGATTTTATAAAGCTCTACTATATCCGGTTCATCTTCTACGAAGAGTAATATTCTTGGTCTTTTGTCAACTACGGTTTCCATATTGATATTAATTTTATAACTAATGGTTGGTTAAATCAACTGTCAATTATAACACAACTATACCTATCTATGGTTGTTTATTCTTTCTTAAGTCTCACCACAAATGTCGCCCCTTTGCCCTCACCATCGGACTCAGCCCAGATTTCCCCTTGGTGGGCTTTGACTATCTCCTTGGCGATATAGAGGCCGAGCCCGGTTCCTTTTGTTTTCAAGACAGAGTTTCTTTCGCGGAAAAATTGCTCAAATAAGTGAGCTTTAACTTCCGGCGGTATTCCTCTGCCGGAGTCGCTTACGATAAAAAGGACGGACGAATCCTCTTCTTTAATTTCAACTTTTACTTGCCCCTTATCAGTATACTTAATGGCGTTATCAATTAGATTTTGTGCAACTTGGCGGAATTTAATTTCATCGGCTCTCACAGTGACTGACGGCGAAGACGAACCAAAAGTCAGCTCTAATCCTCTCTTGGCGGCATAAGGTATAAACTCCTCAACCAAAGAAGAAGTAAGCTTCACGATATCCATAGGTTTGAAGATGTATGTGATCTTGCCCTCTTCAATGGCTCGGGCGTCAAGGAAGTTGGAGATGAGGCGGTACATCTGGTCGGTGGACTCGTTTATCTTTCCTACAATCTGCTTCATCTTGTCTGGCGCGTTAAGGTAGTTGGGGTCGGAGGCCAGGGTAGCGTAGCCTTTGA
>Ga0210051_1007111_pt1 | contig 10480 bp, 10 predicted proteins | sample CryGey092014_all_FD_185464 | JGI IMG/M metagenome (GOLD analysis project Ga0210051, IMG submission 185464) | Groundwater microbial communities from aquifer - Crystal Geyser CG23_combo_of_CG06-09_8/20/14_all (SPAdes) (version 2) | ecosystem: Environmental > Aquatic > Deep subsurface > Groundwater...
TTCTGTGGCATCCCTTCAGTGTAAATCTTTCCTCCATTTAGCATGACTAGCCAATCACAATATTGGGCGGCTAAATTCAGGTCATGCATGGCAGTAACGACAGTTAAATCTTGCTCCAGACAAAGGCTCTTGACCAAGTCCAGAATCTCAATTTGATGATTTATGTCCAGATGCGCTGTCGGCTCATCAAGGAGAAGCACCTTTGGCTGCTGAGTTAGAGCCCGAGCGATAACAATCCGCTGCCTTTCCCCTCCAGAAAGCTCACCCATCCTACGTTGGGCAAGAGATTCTGTTCGCGTTGCTTCCATCGCCTGCCAAGTGATAGCAATATCCTCCCTCCCTTCATAGCGAAGAAGCCCTAGATGAGGCGTTCGCCCCATTAGTACTAATTCAAAGGCGGTGAAAGCATCAGGCAAAATAGGGTTTTGTGGCACCACGGCGATGAGGCGAGCAAGCTCCTCTCTCTTAATGTTTTTTATATCCCGTCCATCAATGAAAATATGTCCCGAGAATACATTGAGCACTCGAGTTATCCCCTTGAGCAATGTTGACTTCCCTGAGCCATTAGGTCCGATGAGACCCAAGATTTTGCCTGGTATTGCCTTCAGATTTATGTTACTCAGGACAGCCCGGTGGCCGTAGCCTAAACTCACATCACTTAACTCAATCATGGCATTTTACCCTTTTCAAAAGAAAGCAAGTCCCTTCCTTCTTCGCAATAGATAAAGAAAGAAAGGTGCTCCACAGAAAGCAGTGATTACCCCCACAGGGATTTCTGTGGGAGGAAGGAGGGTATGGGCTAAGGTATCAGCCAGAATGAGAAATATAGCACCTACCAGGGTGGATAATGGAAGCAAGAAACGATGGTCTGGACCCCAAATAAGTCTCACCGCATGGGGGATGATTATACCGACAAAACCGATAAGACCGGTGAAACAAACTGCCGAGGAGGTAATAAGAGTGGCAGTACCCAGTAATATAAGTTTAACCTTTGCCACATTGATGCCTAGTTGCTGTGCCTGCTCCTCATCAAGCTGCATCACATTAAGAGGTCGAGCATGAAGCCAGATGATTATGATACCGACTAATATACAGGGGAGAACTATCCATACCTCAGCCCATTTGGTCAGGGAAAGACCGCCCAGCAGCCAAAATACAATCCCGTGTAATTTCTCACCACAAATGGTCAGCAGATAAGAGGTGATAGAGGATAGGAAAGCTCCTAAGGCTACCCCAGCCAGGATAAGAGTAGTCGTCGGTAGAGTTTTACCCACACGAGCCAGTGAATAAACAAGAGCAACAGCACCCATTCCGCCAATAAAGGCAAATAAGGGAACAGCTCCAAAACTCATCCATGATATGGTGAAGGGAATGAGAAAGGCAATGGTAGCTCCCAATCCGGCTCCTGAGGCAACACCAATGAGATAGGGATCAGCCAGGGGATTGCGAAACAATCCCTGGTAGGTAGCTCCAGCTACCGCCAAAGCTGCTCCGACTAAACCTGCCAGAAGGATGCGCGGAAGTCTGATATTCAGGATAATCATCTCAAGTCTTTCAACACCTAGGGGCATCCCAAAAACTTCAGGGCAAGAGGGGGTGATATTAACAAAAGGCACCTGAGAAAAAAGGACTTGAAAACAAGTGGAAAAGGGTATAGGGGCGCTTCCCAAAGTAGTGGCAAATATAATCACCACGAGAAGCAGTCCGGCAAGCCCTATTAAGGAACAAACCTTGCCTTTCCAGTGAAGAGGATAAGATATAGCAAACTCCTCAGCCGTTTCACTAACTGGTTTAGAAATGACACGTGACATTTAATATATCTGCACCACTTTGTACTTAAGTTTTTCATCTCCCTTTAAGCAGGAGACATTGAGGAGGTATTTTCGCGCTACCGCAACGGCCGCTTCTACCTCTTCTGGCTTGGCTCGCCTCCAAGGATTCTTACCAGCAGGAAAATAGGCATCAATCCTATAGGGTATAGCGCTATCCACACTGGCAATGAAATGAGCAACGTGCTCGACTTCCGCTGAGTCAATATAATCGGGGATGAGAACACTTTCTGCCCGAAGCCTTTTGCCTAAGGAATGGATTTTGGCGAAGTTCTCTAGGATTTCTTTATTGGATACTCCGGTATAATCCTGATGAAGCTCATCCCGGTAAGCTTTTATGCTCACCACCACCTCATCTATATCATTGAGGGGGGCAAGCTTTAAGCCGTTGGTAAGCGAAATGTTATAGGAGCGGAATTCTCTATGAAGGGTTTCCGCCAGCCTAGGAAACTCTGGATCCAGTGTAGCCTCCATACCCATAAATATCACCTGGCTAAAATCTAGATTCCTCAAAATCTCCCAGACTTGCCCAGAATTGAGAAAACGAGTCGGCTTCGCCGGGGCTTGTTTTACCTCCTCAAAGATAGTGTCCTTAGTTTCCTCAAGGTGACAATCATATATCTCCTTCTGGCAAAGGCAACCGCGGCACCTCATATTACAACCCCAGAAATGGAGGCTAACGTTTTTAGCTTCTGGGGCATAGGTGATGTGATAGATGTTAGTATTCAATGCCTTCCCTGCTTTTTATTCCTTGCTCGTAAGGATGCTTTACTTCTTTAATCTCGCTGACCAAATCTGCCCTCTTTATAATCCTTTCTGTTGCTCCGCGACCAGTTAAGACAAGCTCCAGCTTTTCTGGCTTTGCCTCTAAAAGGGAAAGAACCTCCTCCTCTTTTAAAAACCCATCACGCACGGCAATATTTATCTCATCCAAAACCAGCATATCCCAGGATTGATCTTGGAAAAGCTCTTTAATAAATTGCATTCCGTTTAAGCACTCCTCCCTGACCTCATCAAGATTTATCTTCTTATAGAAATGGGGATGTCTCCTAGCAAAGAGGGAAGTCCTTATCCCCAGCTTTTGCAGTGATTCAAATTCACCATATCCAAATACCACGGGGTCTTTGAAAAAAGAAACGAATCCTACTTTGAAGCCGTGCCCGGCAGCCCGAACTGCTTGACCAATAGCAGCAGTGGATTTCCCCTTGCCATCTCCAGTATATACTTGAATTAAGCCTTTCCCCTTCATCTTAGTCTCTCCTCATAGTTTTATTGCAGTTCAACTGAGATTGTTCCTCCAATCACGGCGAATCCTTATCATATGAGTGCCTTTCCTTCTAAAACCTGATTCATCCCAAATACTCTATACCTGTACTTCCAGCTTTTGATAAACTCTGCTGAACTTTTAGCTATCTCATGAGCCCTCATCATCTCCTCTTTCTCTGGCCTCCTCGAGACACCAGCCTTTCCCGGAGCAAAGCAAATATGGTAAGGGATGCTCTCATTGACTTCGCTTAGAAATGTTGCGATTCTTTCTACCTCATCGGTATCGACAATGTTTGGGATGAAAATTGAAAGCTCAATCTTTCCTATGCCGAATTCCTTTAATCCTCTTAGGAGGTCAAGCACATAGTAGAAGCTGATAGTTGGCTCTCCGCCAGTCAACACTACTTCATCGGCAACTCCTTTCCACATAAGCCTGCTTGCTTTGATAAAGAAATTCAAAAGTTCCTCAGGTGTGAAGTCTCTCCCCACCTGCTCCTTAGCTACTGCAAAGCAAGCTCTACAATCAAAGTTGTTTTTCAATAGCGTCCTTGGTAGCTTTGGTAACTACTCTGGCCAATAGTTCCCCCGCTTTGCCGTGCCCTCCCATGTAGTTAATTTTAGGTCCGTGGCCGGAAACGATCACCACAGTGTCGGTTCCAGTCCCTGTGGCTTGAAGCTCAGGATTATAGGAGCTCATTACACCTAAATCTTGCAGAGCAATTGTCTTAGCTTCTGTGGCGGTGATAATTGAGCGAACCATTGCCCCTTCGGAAAGTTTGCAGTTGGTTAAGGCAATGGTATTTATAGTTCCTACCCTTTCAAATTTGCCTTCCCTTTCCACGCTTCCCGCCTTGTCCACCCCTATCCTCATGGCATTGCTTCCGACCCCAGCAGTAACAAAGGCGCAGACTCGAAACTCCTTGAAACTTTCCTCAACCAGAGCAAATTTCTCAATATCCAAACCTGTAGAAAGAAAACAAACCTCATCTTCTCGAAGACCAAGGTCGGCAAGAATGCTGTCTTCGAAGAATCTATAATCTTGATGAATGAACTCCCAGAGTTCTGGAGGGTTAAAGTTATTGATTACAAATCTTGCCTTCCTAAATCCCTCTCGCGAGCTTAAGGCAAGTCTCGGCTCGGGAAGAGATATGAATAAGGTTTTTAATGGGAGATCACGAAACTGATGGTATATAATCTCAGCTTCAGCACCTTCAAATTCCCAGGGTATTTCCTTTCTTTGTATATCTGTCATCAAAACCTCCTTACTGATTCCCTTTTGGCTTGCTAAAAATCTCATTCGTCCACTCAAATGGTTTGTTCTTACCCTCCCCATGTCCAGTGCAAGCGATAATTACCTCAGGATTGTGGGCAATAACTAACTCGAGGTTAACCGTTTTATGCCCTGTAATATCATGGAAAATGTTCTTTCCACCGGCCTCCTTAATTAATTCCTGAGTAGTGGTTCCCGAACCAACGCTCCATAATGGGTCATGCCAGGTGATATAAAAGACCCTTGGCCTTCCTTCCAAGTCTTTGGTGTTATCTGTTACTGCCTTCATGCTACTCAACCGCTTGCTGGCACAGAATTCTCATATATTATAACCTAACCTTATTAAAAACAAGCTTACTTGACTAAATATAGGTCACCATTCAACCGCTCCATTCACAACTCTTACTATGCGATCAGCACTGAAATCCAATTTTTCGGATAGCTTCTTTAATTCCTTAGCAAACTCTGGTAAAAAGCCCATTATTCGAGCTGCCTCCTCGGGGCCAACGATAATCTCCCAGTCCGGCAGAGCCTGCTCCATTACGGATTTAAATCGGGCAGCTCTTCCGGGGATGACCAGCTTCCTGTGTTTTACTCTATCTTCGATCCCGCATTTCTTAATGAACTGCCCGACATCATCACCACTGAGCTTGCCTAGTTGCACGCTACGCAAGCAGTGATGACACCAACACAGCATATCTGCCTCTTCTACGCACTTTGCGCAAAGAAAGGCAGGGGTACTAGTAGCCTCGATTGCTGAGGATAGGATAAGATAGGTCAAAGCCCAGTTTGAGGTAAGCAGGACAGGGGACTCTTCATTGGGCTTGCCTATTTCATAAATCTTCTCCTCTACCGATAAGGGCACTTGGGGATTAGTATAAATGTTAAGCCGCTGAACTAAGAGTGGGAGCAAAGAGTATTGGTCTAAGTCGGAAAGCACAATAATCCCTGCGTACTTGATTACGAATAAGGAAGCTAGGAGCTTCTCCTTCAAGCCACCTTCAGTTATAAAGCAAGGGAATGCTATAGTGGGGTAGCCAAGAGGTCTGAAATTCTGCTTTAGGGCAGCCCGTCGGATGAAGGTTTGGTCCCTTATAGCTTCAAGCACATTCTTAGAGCCAGGGTCTAAGACTATGTCGTCAATACCAGCACCCTTCAATTTAGAGGTTAAAGAGACAAGTTCCTCCATACTCCCTCCCCGAACCCCCACCGGAGTAGGCTTCGCTTTAATCTTAGGAATGGCTTCCTCAATATTCTTCTTCGTTATTGGATAAAGGAGGGGATTCCTTTCAGCACATATGTCCCTAGCTGAAAAAAGAGCATCCACATCGTCTGAAATCAACACCACCCCTAAGTCTGTTGTTTGATAAACCCTTCTCACCAAGGCTTCAAATTTAGACCTATCCCCCGATTCAAAGTGTAGGGCTAGAAGGTTAGCCTTGAGAGTTAACCCGACCCAGGTAAACGTCAATTCCTTTATCTTCCTTATCTTTTCCTTAACCCTTGCCTCGTCCTCCTTATCGGAGATGAGGAGGACAATGCCAGGCTGGTGGGCAAAGGTCTGCTCATGCCTGTATAATGCCTCTTCATTCCCAATTTGGAGGGCATTCTCACCCGAGCCTACAGTGACAAGCCTGATAGGAGGCGATAGAGCCTCCTCAATCCTCACCTTAGCCTCTGCGGAAAGATAGGGGCACTTGTTAACTGTTGTTCCCGTTGAAGCTAATTTCATGGCAAAGGCGAAGCATGTGGGGAAACCGCATTCCCTACATGCCTTCCTGTTAGGAAGTTCCTTTAAAATATCAGATCCTCTTAATGGTATAACTCACCCAGAGCCTGTATTCACTAATCGCCAGGGAGGTCCGTTCTTATATCAGCTTGAAATCGCTTGCCTATATCCCTCGAATATCAACTGATTTAACATATACTTGAGCAAGATTGCGAAATTTCTCCAACCTTTCCTTAGAATATGGAGCTACCTTCATATAGGAAGAGTCCAAAGTAGGCTCATCAGGCCTGAATTGCTGAAGATAGTATTGCTCTGCACCTTTAATCAATTGGGCGATGCTTTCTACATCTTCCCTCTCAACCAACCCAGGCACGCAAGTTGTCCTGAATTCATATTTAATGGATGATTCCTTGATGGCTCTTATGCTATTTAGTATCCTGCTGATGTCTATTCTTCTCCCCGAAGCTATGTGGTATTTCTCAACTGATGTTTTTATATCCATGGCAATGTAATCTACGAGCTCTTTCCTCAGTATCTTCATTAACATATCCGTGTTGTAGCCATTTGTATCTAACTTTATAAATAACCCTGTTTCTCTCAGCCTTCCCAAAAAACCTATCAGTTCTTTACTATTTATTAACGGCTCGCCACCCGTAATCTCGACACCGTCGATGAAGCCTTTTCTTTTCCTTATTGTATCGAGTACCAAATCTTCATCTATAGAACTCAAGCGTTCATACCCTTCTACAAGACTTCCATTCTGGCAAAAGGGACATCTAAAGTTGCATCCACCTAGAAACAAGATAGAGGTAATCCTTCCTGGAAAATCTATCAGGGATACTCCCTGGATACCACAGATTTTCATGATGTAAAGACCATCCCTTTAAAGTATGCCAACCTCAAAGTTTATACTCTTCCCTCTCCCTAAACTCCTCCTGCTTGCCTTCATTCCACTGTTGCACAGGCCTGAAGAATCCCACTATGCGGGAATAAACCTCCGTTTTCTGTCCGCACTGCGGGCACTTAAAATGCTCACCACTAATATAGCCATGTGTAGGGCAAATGGAGAATGTCGGCGTCAGAGTGAAATAAGGCAGGCGGAAGTTCTCCATAACTCGTCTCACTAAGAGTTTACAGGCTTCGGGATCATCTATTCTTTCACCTAGAAAGCAATGGAAGACTGTACCACCGGTATACATAGTCTGGAGTTCATCCTGATGAGTTAAAGCATTAAAAAGATCACCGCCATACTTCACAGGCAAATGAGTTGAATTAGTGTAATATGGCTCCCTCTCTCCCGCAGTAATGATGGTTGGGAAGCTCCTTTTATCAAGCCTTGCCAAACGATAGCAAGTGCTCTCCGCAGGAGTTGCCTCTAAGTTGTAAAGCCCCTGTGTCTCCTGTTGAAATTTCGCCAGTGTTTCTCTCATGAAGGTGAGCACTTTTCTGGCTAATTTCTTCCCCTCATCGCTAAAAATATCCTTCCCCAAGAAATTCAAGCAAGCTTCATTCATCCCAATCAGACCAATAGTAGAGAAATGATTTGTCCAGTAGCGGCCAAATCTTTTCCTTACCATAGAAAGGTAGAACTTAGAATAAGGATAAAGTTCCTCTTCGGTAAATCGTTCTATCGTCTTTCTCTTAATCTCCAGGCTTTCCTTAGCAAGAGACATGAGTCTGCCTAACCTGGTAAAGAATTCCTCCTCGCTATTAGAAAGATAGCCAATCCTCGGCATATTAATAGTCACGACACCAATACTCCCAGTAAGAGGATTAGAGCCAAAAAGCCCACCACCCCTCTTCCTAATCTCCCCAATATCCAGCCGCAACCGGCAACACATACTCCTTGTGTCCTCAGGTTTCATATCGGAATTGACAAAGTTAGCAAAATAAGGAATGCCATATTTTGCTGTCATTTCCCACAACGCATCAAGGGCAAGATTCTGCCAATCAAAATCCTTGGTGATGTTATAAGTAGGAATGGGAAAGGTAAAGATACGCCCCTTAGCATCGCCATCCATCATAACCTCACAGAAGGCTTTGTTGAGCATATCCATCTCCTTCTGGAACTCACCATACACGGAATCTGACGAGGGCTTCCCTCCAACTATAACCTCTTCGTCTCTTAATAAAGGGGGAGGAACGAGATCAAAGGAAAGATTAGTAAAAGGTGTTTGAAAACCAACTCTTGTGGGAACATTCAAGCTAAAGATAAATTCCTGCATCGCTTGTTTTACTTCTCTATAGCTCAGACCATCATATCTGATAAACGGAGCCAGAAGAGTATCGAAGTTGGAGAATGCCTGGGCGCCTGCTGCCTCTCCCTGGAGGGTATAAAAGAAGTTCACGGCCTGCCCCAATGCACTTCGGAAATGCTTCGGGGGCGTGCTCTCTATCTTCCCTTGCGCTCCTTGGAAGCCCTGAAGCAGCAAATCCTTCAAGTCCCATCCACAACAATAAACACCCAGAACCCCCAGGTCATGTATGTGGAAATCTCCTTCAGTATGAGCCTCTCCTACTTCTGGGGGATATATGTTGCCAAGCCAATAGCGGGATGCGATTCCAGATGATGCATAATTGTTAAGTCCCTGAAGGGAATAACCCATATTACTGTTCTCATTCACCCTCCAATCCAACCTCCCGAGATAATCATCAACCATCTTTGTCGCCCCTTCCAACAACCTTCTGGATTCTCTCAATTTGGCATGTTGCTCTCTGTAAAGAATATAAGCCTTGGCGACCCTGGCATACCCATTCTCGATGAGCATTTTCTCAACGAGGTCTTGCACTTCCTCCACCGTTGGCACTCGACCATCTCTACAGGTAATCTCTAAGATGGAAACCACCTGCTCAGACACCTGGTTTGCCTTAGACTTATCATCCTCACCTACAGCTTTAAAAGCCTTAAAAACAGCCTCAGCTATCTTGGTAGGAGTAAACGGAACAATATGCCCCTCTCTTTTTCTTATATGCTCAATTCCGCGGCTTACCATCTGTCCATATCCTTCCTTTCCTGAAACAAGTTCAGGATGACGTTACTAACCATTTCCCCAATCCTGAAACAAGTTCAGGATTCAGTCACTGTCTCTTTTATCTCATCAGCAGAAGCCTCGACAGTAATGTAAGGGTACACCATCTTCGCTGCTTCAAACTCACCATAGTGCTGTCCTTTCATAAATTGCCCAATGTACGATTTCAACCCTCGCCCCATAGCCCGGAAGGCCAAGCCTAAAGCGGCTGTGGTTTTGCCTTTGGAATTTCCTGTGTAAACTTGAACATACCCCTTTCCTAGTGGGTGCGACCCTTTTGGCATCATGATTACCTCCTCTTTATGACGGGGGTGTTTATAGTCATTGGCAGAAATGGTTACACAGAAGTCATTGCGAGGCCTGAATTAAATTCAGGGCGAAGCAATCTCGGAAATGGCAATGAGATTGCCACGCTTCGCTCGCAATGACAGGTAAAATTGTGTAGCGATTTATGTGGTTGACTATAATTTTGTTTTCCCGTTCAATTTTGGGCATTTTAGAAAGTCTTCACCCCCAAGTTTTGTAGTTGCCTGATTCATAAGGCATGCTCGCCCAATAAATTGGGCAACTACTACATTTCTTAATGCCCTCCACTTCGAGTTCACACCGCATGAGCCTGCTCAAATAGATGCGGATAAAGAAACTCAGCTATCCTCTCCACCAGTTCCACTACTCGCGGCCCGGGGCGGCAGCTAATTCCACAGGGTAAGGAATAAACCTGAGCATTCTTGATGGCAGCTATATCCTCCCACCCCTTCAGTCCTTCAACGACTTCCCTCTTTTTCCAATCACAGGTTATAATTACCTCGGGGTCATAGTCTCTCAAGACTTCCAAGCTTATAGAGGGAAATGGCGGTGAATTCGACAGAGATATATTCTTACCCCCAGCTATATCAATAGCATCATATTGGACAGAGCCGGGACCAGCGATTATCAGTGGTTCATAGTTCATCGCCCGTAGCACCCTAGGTCTTGCCTCGTAAGGGATGGTGCCTATTCTTCTTCTGATTTTCCCCACCTTCCTCCTTAAAGAAAGTATCAGCTCTCGGGCTACGGAAGCCTTGCCGGTGAGTGCCCCTATGTCTTCTATACTCTCAAATACCTCCTCCACGGTTTTGGGATTTGCCACCCAAACGGTTTGTCCTTCCCTCTCTAATTCCTTTACCTGGGGCTCATGAATACCCCCGTATGCCAGAATGATGTCTGGCTGTACAGCCTTTATCCGCTGAGTTTGAGGCTCAAGAAAGCCACCTATCTTCTCCTTTAGTTTTGCTTGAGGAGGGTAATCACACAGCTCGGTTACTCCCACTATTTCCGTATCTAGTCCCAGAGAGAAAAGGATCTCAGTATTGGACGG
>Ga0210051_1007115_pt1 | contig 10478 bp, 8 predicted proteins | sample CryGey092014_all_FD_185464 | JGI IMG/M metagenome (GOLD analysis project Ga0210051, IMG submission 185464) | Groundwater microbial communities from aquifer - Crystal Geyser CG23_combo_of_CG06-09_8/20/14_all (SPAdes) (version 2) | ecosystem: Environmental > Aquatic > Deep subsurface > Groundwater ...
GACCTTTGATTGAACCCCCCTTTTTGTCTTTGACAAAAGACAGGGGGGTGGCCCCGATTGGAATCGGGATGAGTAGCAGTCCGCCTCAGGTGGATACCTACTACCCATAGTTTTCTCGGAAGAACCATATATAAAGGGAAACACTTTATTGCTACGGGAGGGGCTGGCTTGCTTTATCTTTCACCGCATCCATTACATTATCCGGTTAATGAAGTTTATAATCCTTATCAGATTTTTGCGGCTAATATTCTTCACATTTGCAAGGTAACTGTAAATAATAAATCTATTGATGTGGAGATAATTAAAAGTAACGGAAGCATTTTTGAAACTTTTTCATTAAAAAAGGGGAAGTAGAATGTATTACGGAGCAGATTATTATCCTGAGCATTGGTGTGAGGCTCGATGGGAAAAAGATGCAGAACTTATGGCAGAAGCAGGATTTAACGCGGTAAGAATTGGTGAATTTTGCTGGAGCAGGATGGAAACTGAAGACGGTAGGTACGATTTTGAATGGCTGGACAGGATATTTGAAATCCTTGAGAAACAAGGGATTGGTATCCTTCTTGGTGTTCCTTCCCGGGGGGCACCACCCTGGCTAATTGAGAAAGACCTCTCAATGATAAGGGTAACAAAAGAAGGGCACAGAGTCTCCTCAGGTGGTAGATACTACACCTGTCTTTCCAACTTTTTACTAAGGGATAAAGCAAGAGAATTAGCAAAAAAATTAGCAGAGCATTTTGGTAAAAATTCCTTACTTATCGGCTGGCATTTAGACAATGAATATGCTGTTGGGAATATCTGTTACTGCTCTCTCTGCAGAAAAAAATTTCAAGCATACCTTGGGGCAAAATATAAAAATATAGAGGACTTAAACAGAGTCTGGGGAACTGTATTCTGGGGGAATGAATATAATGAATTCTCACAGATTGACCCTCCGCAGATTGATCCGAGCGGAGGATTCTATCCTGCGCAATACCAGGACTGGATGAAGTTTAATAGCGAAAATACTGTTTCTTTGGTTAATCTTCAGGTAGAAGCATTAAGGAAATATTCAAAGAAGCCAATTACAACAAATGCCCAAGGTGGTTTTTATGCTCACACTGTTGACTACTTTAATTTCTTCAAGAATCAGGATATTGCAGCAACAATCAATTATCCTCTGTTCCAATGTTATCATGCCTTGGAGATGGATTCTGTCCGTGGTTTTAAAAAGAAAAATTTCTGGGTAGTTGAACAAAGGTCTTCTGATACAAATTTTGGGAATATCGCTACTACCTCTTCCGCACCGGGAATGATTAGACTGTGGACGTATCAAGCTATTTCTCAGGGAGCAGATGGGATATTATATTTCAGATGGAGGCAATGTCCGTTTGCCCATGAACAACTTCATCACGGGATATTAGAGAATGATGGAAGTCGCGGCCGTTATTATAAGGAAATTGCTTTCACAGGTAAAAACTTGAGAAATCTCCAATCTCATTTAAAAGGCTCTTCTGTGATTTCAGAGGTGGCAATGCTTACTAACTATCCTTCACGATGGGCATTAGATAGAGCCCCTTATTTTGGCAAACAATATGAGCAAATAGTATTTTCCGTATGGAATGCATTATCTAAGTTTGGGATAAATATTGATGTTCTCTCAAGTGAGAACGATCTGTCTTCTTGCAAGTTGGTTATCCTTCCTGCACTATATATAATAACTGATAATCTTATCAGGAATCTGAATAACTATACAAAAAATGGAGGTTTTGTTTTTATTACGTGCGGTTCAGGATTAAAAAATGAGAATAACAATGTTATTCCTGGTACATTACATCCAGCGTTAAGGAGACTCTGTGGAATTGAAATAGGAGAAAGCTGTACCGAGGAACAGAGAAGGATAAAAATAAAAGGGAAAGAATTTGACTGTTCTGTGCTTTGTCAGGAGATAGTTCCGAAAAAAGCGCAGGTTTTGGCTAAATATAACAATTCCTATATTGCAGATGCTGCTTTTACCAGAAACGGTAATGTCTTTTATCTGGGAACATTCCCAGAAGATTCTTTCTATTCTTATCTTTTTTCTTCACTTTTAAAAGAAGCAAATGTACAACATTTTGATGACCTTCCCGAGGGGATAACTTTAAGAAAACGGCAGAACGGAGATAAAGAACTATTATTTCTCTTTAATGAAACATTGGAAGATAAAATTGTGGATATAGGAATAGAAGGAAGTGAACTTTTAAGTAAAAGTAAAATAAAAGGTCCTTTTACTATAAAAAGGAAAAACCTTGTCATTGTAGAGACAGGTAGGTCGAATAAAGAACTGAAGTCTTAAAAAGTTCATATAGAGTTGCAGGGTTAAAGAGTTAAATGAGGTGATTTAAAAACTCGCTCCTTGTAAAAATAATTTAAGGGAGGCACAAAATGGGAAAAATAAATGTTTGGTTGGAGGTAGTTGTGATGGTAAACCTGCTATGTATTTTTAGTAGAGGAATTTATGCAGAAGTAACAGAAACAATTACTCTGGTAGAAAATGGGAAACCTTTGGTCATGGTTGTTGTTCCTGCTGATGTAAATAGTTCATTAGAAAGTCTTGCGCACACACTCTCAAAATATATTCTTTTAAGCACCAAAGCTGAAATTCCTGTTCAGAAAGAACCAGCAGATATAGGTCTTATTAAAATTCACCTGGGAAATACCTCTTATGTTAAAAACTTAAACCTGGGAATTGAAAAACTGGATGCCGATGGTTTTGTAATTTCTTTTCCGGATGACAAAAATATAGTTATTATTGGTGGCTCTGAATTTGGGACCGAGTTTGGTGTTTACGAATTTCTGGAGAGATATATTGGAATCCGATGGCTTTTTCCAGGAGAATTAGGTGAATATATTCCTTGTTATGAGACATTGAAAATCTCAACAAAAGAAGTTCAACAGGAGCCCATTTTCTTCTCCCGTTTCTTCAGCGGATTAAAGGGAAAAGAGCAAGCAGACTGGGCAAGATATAATCGGATGCATCACCGGGTAAGATTTCATCATAATCTTCTCCGTCTTTTTCCGCCGGAGACATATACCAAAATCCACCCACAATTTTTTCCAATTAAAGAAAAAGAAACACGTTATCTTCCCAAAGATAATAAAACACACGGGTGGCAACCCTGTTTTAGTAGTGAAGGCATTGTTGAAGAAGCAATCAAGAATATCTGTGAGTATTTTACTAAAAATCCAGAACGGACTTCTTATTCTCTGGGTGTCAACGATGAAGGTGGACATTGTAAGTGTGGAGAGTGTCTGGCAAGGGTTGGTGATAAGAAAAACAGTTTAGGATTAAGAAATTACTCAGATATATATTATGAATGGTGTAATGCAGTGGTCGAGGGAGTACTGAAAAAATATCCTGATAAATATTTTGGATTGCTTGCTTATAGCGAGGTTTTCGACCCACCTTCCAAGGTAAAATTGAACTCCCATATTATCCCTTATATGACCTACGAACGTTTAAAGTGGGCAGATAAAGAAATAGAGAAAGAAGGCCAGAAATTAACAGGAGAATGGGCGAAATTTGCTTCCACACTGGGTTGGTATGACTACATATATGGAAAACCACGTGACCATTATATTACCCCGCGGGTATGGTTTCATAAAATGGCAGAATATTACCGGTTTGCTTATGAGAATAATGTACGAGCTCTTTATGCTGAAGCATATCCTGCTGCGGATTGGAGAGAAGGTCCAAAGCTATATTTATCTCTAAAATTACAGTGGAATCCAAATCTGGATGTTGATAAGACTTTAAAGGAGTGGTACGAATGTGCTGTTGGTAAAGAAGCTGCTCCGTATCTTGCAGAGTATTTTGCATTCTGGGAGGAATACTGGACAAAGAGAATTCCCCAATCAGAATGGTTTAAGAGTGGAAGGAAAAATCAGTATATGAATTTTAATTCAAGCAATTATCTTGTTCCCCTCAGAATAGATGATATGGTTAAATGCGAACAGCTATTAAAATTAGTTGTAGAAAAAGCAGGGACAGAGAAGGAAAAATCTCGTGCAAATTTCTTTCTTTCTTCTTTTGAAGGATGGAGGAAAAATTTATCATCTTTTTTAAATAAATTTGAACAACTTACTGAATTAGAAAAAATATCCCAACTAAAGGATGAAGTTTTGCTTTTTGCTGTTAATAACTATAAGAATTGGGTAGAAAAATTGCCTCCAAATTCTTTTACTGATTCCATATATCTGAAAATAGGATTACTGATGGAAAAAGCAGGTAAAAAAGGAGCTTGGGCACAAGCTTTTGACAATAGTCCCTGGGCTAAATCTAATATCCGCTGGCTCAAATCTTTTGTTTATAATATCCATCCTGCTATAATCAATAGTGATTCTCTTTCAGCAGAGTTTACCTCTATTCCACCCAAGATTGATGGAATATTAGATGATAAATGCTGGTTGAAGGCTAAGAAGGTTGATGATTTTCGAGAATATCAATCTGATATTCTAGTTTCACAGCCAACACTGGTGGGGGTTGCTTACGATTCTGATAATCTCTATTTAGCCTATCTCTGCATGGAAAAAAACATGGGAGATCTTGTAACTGAGATTCAGGAACATGATGGACGTGTATGGAGAGATGATTGTATCGAGTTTTTTGTAGTTCCATCATCTAATGGAGATAAGTTTTATCAGATAATAGTTTCAGCCTCTGAGATAAAATATGATGCTTACATAACTAATACTGGATGGAATCCGCAGTACTCAGCTAAAGTTTATAAAGGAGATTTATTCTGGACAGTAGAAATGGCTATTCCTTTTGTTTCTTTTGCAGAGAAGAAACCGAATTCTGGTTCCAGATGGAAGGTTAATTTTACTCGACAGCGCCAAAGTGGGAAGGAGAAAAATAAAGAAATAAGTGGATGGAGATTTACTGCTGGTAATAATCTGAGTCCAGACAAATTTGGTTTCCTTTTGTTTCGTTAAAAATATATTATACGAGGAGGAAGTGTATGAAAACAATAAAATCAGGAATAGCAGTGACATCAATTTTTATCTTGGTGTTTCTTGGGGTAAAAGGGGTAAAAGCAGAGAATGTTGGAGAGGATAACTATGTGTGGATAACAATTCAGGATGATGATGGTGTTGATGAGTCATATTGGGGAGTGTGTTTCCATCCAGGTCAAGTGATCTGTAAAATAATCAATTTAGATATCAATCCGAACCAGATAAAAAAAGCAAAGATTTGGTATAAAATAGGCTACGCCCCCTACTTTTCACCACTGAAAAAGCATTTCAATAAACCTGTGGAGGGAATAAATTGGGCAAATATACAAATTCTGGTAAATGATGAAGTGGCAATAGAAACAGAAGGTATTTTTTTAGCTACAAGAGGATGTCATGAAATATCTATTAAACCACAACTGCTTGAAAAAGGAGAAAATACTATCAAATTTAGGTGGTCAGAATTGTCAGAGGATAACCCTAAGAATGCGAGCTATGGAGGTTTTTACATGGCAATTGACACCAGCAAGAGTTATAACCGCAGCTGTTCCAGTAAGGATGGTGGCTTTACCTTTGATTTTGATACTTTACGTCCTGGTCAAGCACCAGACGAACGCTGGCAGGGTGAATATATGATTAGATTAAAAATTGCTCTCTCAGCTAAATAAAGAGGGAAATTATAAGGAGAACTCAAAAAATGGAAAATGTAAATTATTTTTTGTCAGGTGGATTGGTTGAATCTCAATTGAAGAAAATTTATAAGGAAACATTATTGGTGTTGGAAAAAGTGGGTGTGGAAATTAACCATGAAGGTATTCTTAAGCTACTTTCCACATATAAAGGAATAAAGGTAGATGGCAATCGCGTATATTACTCAACAGATATAGTGGAAAAGTTTATTCAAAAAATAAAATCTCAGAATGCAGAATATTCATATAACAGACACAATACTTCCAGATTTACCATGGTTCCTCCTTATATGCCACTTAATTATATGGATATTGATACTGAGGAAACTCGCCTGGCCACTGCTGAAGATTTGAAAAATGCTGTGAAGATATGTGATGCCTACCAGATGTACGGTCCTTCTCCTATACATCTTCAGACTGTCCCTCAACACCTGCATCAAATTGCTACTTTTAAAATCTGCATTGAAAACAGTCAGATGATAGGAGGGTATACTCTTGCTTCAAGCATGGAGGAAGCAGAATATATGTGTCTTATGGGACAAATCGCAGGAAGGGAACCACCTTATGTAACCTTAGAAATTCCTATTAGCCCCCTCAGATTGAATTTTCATGCATTAGAACTTATTTATAACAATAGAATTAAAAAGCACAATTTAAAAGGAATTTGTCTTGGAGGAGGAGCAGTTCCAATGGCTGGGGCTACTGCTCCAATCTTTTTTCCAGGGATGCTCATTCAGGGAATGGCTGAAGCACTTGCCGCTTATATCACTCCAAAATTGATTGATCCTGAAGTGTATTCCTATTGTTCTTTTGGAGGATTTCTATTTGATCTTAAAAAAATGACTCCATCATTTCCTTTTCCTGAATCCATTCTCTATTGTAATGCTGTAAGACAGGTGATAAATTATGTTATTGGAGAGATGATGGGAGTAGCGTTTGGAGGAACAATAGATAATATTCAGGGCATGTTTAAATTAGGATTTTCTCTTGCTGTGGGTGCTCTGGCCGGAGCAAAGACTTTTCTTAGTGCAGGAGCAACATCAGGAGGTGCGTTCAGTCCTGTTCATCTTGTAATACATAGTGACATAGTTTCTCATGTTGAGAAATTTATGCAGGGATTTGAAGTTAAGGAAGAAGGTTTATCTTTTCAAACTATTCAGGAAGGGATTGTCTCTGGAATGTTTTTAGATCATCCTTCAACTTTAGAATACCGTAAGATTTATCTTGAACCAAAACTTTTCTTCAAGTATGAAAATTTTTTACAATTAAAAGAAGAAGCAAAAAAAATTGCTAAAGAAAAGATTGCTCAGCACAATTTTTACTTAGAAGAGAAAATAAAAAAAGAATTGGATAGAATATATCAAGAAGCCTCTGATAAATTAGTCAGTTAATCCATGTGAAGGTTGTATGTCAAAACAAACCTACTCTATTGATCAGTTTAAACCCGAATATCTTCATTCTATTGATATTCTCTGGAATATGGTGTTTCAGGATTACAAGATTCCAGAAAATGTTTTCCAAAAACAATTCTTTGGAGATTTTGCTCTCAATTCTGAAGGATGTTTTGTTGCCCGCAGGAACAATCAGATAATAGGTTTTGTTATGACTGCAACAAAGAAAATTCCTTTTACTCCCACTGGAGAATTCCCGGGTTGTATACCTGTTATTATGGTTCATCCAGAGGAAAGGAGGAAGGGAATAGGAAAAAAATTGCTGGAAGAAGCAATTAAATTTTTACTTCAAAAAGGGGAAACACGAATACGAGCAGGATATCCTACATATCTACGAGGAACCATTCTTTCTTTTCTAGGGGTATCCTCCCATTGGCAGGAAGCAATTATTTTCTTTAAAAAGTATGGATTTGAGGTAGTTTCTTCTATTGATTCTATGACCGTTGATCTTGCACAGATGGAAATTCCTTCTTATATTTATGAGAGAGAAGAATGTTTAAAAAACAGTGGAATTACTTTGGAATGTCTACAAATATTAGGGCAGGATAAATTTTTAGATTTTCTTTCTAAAGTTTTTCCTGGCAGCTGGCATGAACAATTTTCTATATTAACATCAATTGGTAAGTTGTCAGCAGAAGAAATAATGACTGTTAGAAAAAATAATGAGTTCATTGGTTTTGCTGGTCCCTCTCATATCTCCGAATCAGGTGATGCTTGCCTGGGAATAGGGATTGGACTTCAGGAGGACTTTCGGGGAAAGGGGATAGGTCTTATTCTTCTTTTTAAGGTACTTGAGATGGTCAGGAGAAGAGGGGGTAGGAGAATAATCGCTTTTGGCGCAGTTGATAAGAGTAATTATTATGGAAAAGCAGGTTTTGTTCCTACAGAGATATGGATGGTTATGAAAAAAGATTTTTAAGGAGGGAAAAGATTGGAAGAAAATACTTATGGGAGGAATAATGGACTTGACAGAAGAAGTAATAAGGAAGGCGAGAGAACTGGGAGCGGATTTAGTGGGCATTGCACCCGTAGAAAGATTTAAAGGAGCGCCTTTAAGAATGAGTCCGCCGGGACTTCTACCTGAGGCAAAATCTGTAGTTGTAGCTGCCATCCATCATCTGGATGCCTCGGTTGAACTGGGCGGAGAACCGACGCCGCATGACATGGGTCCTTATGGCAGTCAGAGCTCTGTGATAAATCCGAAACTGAATGACATTTCGTTTCTTCTGGCTCGCTTTCTTGAGGACAAAGGTTATAAAACACTGCCCATTGCTGCAAGTAATATCTGGCGCTACCACGGTTATAAGGATTTAAAAGTTGATTTTGCCCCTGACCTGGCACACAGGTATGCTGCCGTTGCTGCAGGCATGGGAGAAATCGGCTGGAGCGGCCTTACTCTTACGCCGGAATTTGGACCGCGGCAGAGATTTGTCTCTATCATTACCGAAGCAGATCTAAAACCTTCATCTATGTACAGCGGAAATCCTCTCTGCGACAAGTGTATGATGTGTGTGAAAAATTGCCCCACTGATTGTTTCAGAAAGGAAGTAAAAAAACAAAATAAGATTGAAATCGGCGGAAAGATTTTTGAATTTCCTGATACCAATAAATGGCGCTGTTCATGGGCAGAAAATTTTTGCTTAAATCTGGCCCTGCAAATACCTGAAAAAGTGAACGAATCAGTAATTCTCGCATATCATGAAAAATACGGTATGCATACAGGTGAAGAAGGGTGTTGTCTGAAATTCTGCATGGTGCCGGAAAAGCGGGTTTCAGACCTTTCATATTGCCGGGCACCCAGGCGAAAAAAAGAAAAATTAATTGCATCTCCTGAAGACCTTGCCGATAAAATCAAAAATATCTGCAGGGAAAATTCAATAGATATGTTTGCCGTCGGCAAGAAAGAAGATTTTGACAATGACGCGCACGTACATCCGGAATATCACCTGCCGGACATTGTGGCACTTGTTTCAATAGGAATAAAGATACCATCCGGAGCAAATTCAGAGGTAACGGCAAGCATCTATCGCAGACTTAATTATACTGCTTTCGAAATTGCTCACTTTCTGGATATAAACGGATACTCTGCTATAACAGGCACAAAAATCTTTGATGATTTATATGAAACGCATTAAATACTTGCATTTTTAAAAAAATATGCTATAATAGGAATAAACCTAAAAAGGGGGTTTATTCCTATGAGAAAAAGAGCAGTTCCGGATGTAGAAACATTCATTGCTGCTATTCAAGATGAAATTTCGCATCGTCCAGAAGGTAGATATTTTCATCGACTTCATGTTGTTCTTTGTGCTCTTCGTGGCATGGAAACTAAAGAAATCTCTCGGGTTTATGGAGATTCTCCCCGGGCCGTGCAGTATTGGCTACAGCGATTCCTAACATCTGGATTTGCCGGTCTGCAAGAAGGAGAACGTCCGGGACGTCCTTCTCGACTTTCCTTATCCCAAAGGCGAAAGTTAAAAAAGGAAATACGGCATTCTCCACGAGAATTGGGATATTCCCAAAACCTATGGGATGGTCCTTTACTCTCTCACCATCTTAAAGAACGCTACGGAGCAATGCTTCAAGTTCGGCAATGTCAGTATCTCTTTCACCAGATGGGATTCACTTTACAACGCCCTCGCAGAAAAGCCCGAGAGGCAGATGTTGTTGAGCAAGAAAAGTTTAAAAAAAATTCTACAGATGGATGAAAGATTCCCGCATTCAATTATGGGCTACAGACGAAGTTCATTTTCAAAGACACACCAGTTTAATACAAATGTGGGCTCCCGAAGGAGAACAGCCTCAAGTGGCTTCTGCCTCAACCAGAGAGAAAATTGGTTTCTTTGGAGCAATCAATTTAAAAACGGGACGTTTTCTAACCAAAGAGGCTTCTACATTCAATGGCGATACATTTCGAGAATTCCTTGAATATTTATTTGCCCATACTCGAGGGAAAATATTCTTGATTCTTGATAATGCTCCTTGGCATAAGGCACGAGACTTAAAAAAATTCTTTATTCAAAACCGATACCGGCTTAAGCGAATATTTCTGCCACCATATTCTCCTGAACTTAATCCTATTGAACGGGTATGGGGAATTACACGGCGCAAAGTAACTCATAATCGGTATTTCAAACTTGTGAAAGAACTCAGGAGCTCTTTAATTTCTTGTTTCGCAGACTGGGAACAGTCTAATAATACCTTGAAAACATTATGTGCAAACCTTTAATGCGTTATATATAGTTAAATAATGAGAGCAGTTGTCATTGCAGCACTTGTAAATCGATACGTCCTTATTTTCCTTCCACAGGAAAAGTTTGTGAGTGCAATATGGACAGGCGTATTTGCTCTTTCGAGTTTCTCTGTC
>Ga0210051_1007116_pt1 | contig 10477 bp, 12 predicted proteins | sample CryGey092014_all_FD_185464 | JGI IMG/M metagenome (GOLD analysis project Ga0210051, IMG submission 185464) | Groundwater microbial communities from aquifer - Crystal Geyser CG23_combo_of_CG06-09_8/20/14_all (SPAdes) (version 2) | ecosystem: Environmental > Aquatic > Deep subsurface > Groundwater...
CCTGAGCAAAAACATTGCTAAGGGCATGGGCTGGATCGGTAGATGAAATAAGGATTTTCTTATCTGCTTTCTTTTCAGCCAAAGCTACAGCGGTTGTGGCAGCCATTACTGTCTTTCCTACGCCACCCTTCCCTCCACAAATTATAAAGTCCAGATCTTTCTCCAAAAAATCAGCCATCTGGCCTTTAGGCAAAACAGGAAATTTTGGCAGGGCTTTTTTTGGTAAAATGGACTGATATTCTTTCTCCCCGAATAAGATTTGAGCATACTCTAATAAATCTTTTTCTCCCCGAATTTCTTCTGGAAACAAAGGCATTTCCGAAATCTGAAATTTCTTAAACTTCTCATCAATCATTTTGATATATTTTTCTTGAATTTTTGCTCTTTCTTTACAAAATTCGCATTCTTCCGGAAATAAAATTCGATTGGCGATAATACTTTCTCCCTTTATATCCAGTCCATCGAGATGCTCAATCAAGTCTTCTGTCTCTAAAATACTCATTGGTTCAGGAATAGTTACTGGAACAAATTCAGTTAAATCGTGATTTTTTAAAAGATTCTTAACTTCAGTTATATCGGCCTGAGTTTCTTCTAAAAATTCATCAGCTTCATCGTTCACATATTTCCCTCTCCAGTGTCTCATTAAATATCGGTGTTTTTCCTGCATTAAACCCATTACTTTTAACCATCCTTCCATAAGTTGAGGCAGAGAAAGAAGAACTTTAGTATGACCGGTGGGGGCAGTATCAAGAATAATCAAGTCATAAGCTTTAGTTTTTAAAAAATCAGCAATTTTTATTATGGCCATCACTTCGTCCATTCCGGGAGCAGCTAAGTTCTCAAATAATTCTATGTCTTCTTTCTCTAAATAGGTGCCTCGTTCCACCAAGGCTTTAATCACTTCAATATTCTTTTTCCTAAAATCTTCCAATAATTCTTTTGAATCAAATTCGATAGCCCAGAGATTATCTTTAATCTGAGTGATTTTATTTCCTATTTCAACATCGAAACTGTCTCCGAGAGAAGGTGCCGGGTCAGTAGAAACAACTAAAATCTTTTTCTTTGTGGTCTTTTCTAAATAGAGAGCAGTAGCTGCAGCTGAAGTAGTCTTTCCACTTCCTCCTTTCCCGCCAAATAGAATGAACTTTAACTCTTTATTTTTTAAAAAGCCTTTCATTTTTCTTCCTTTTTTAAAACCTCCATTCTGGCTAAAATGTCTTTTTCTTTTTTTTGATATTCTTCTTCAGTTATATCTTCAGTTTCTAATGCCATCTCAAGATCAAGTAGCTCTCTCTGGAGTTTTTCCGGAGTGTCTTCCAATTGCTCTAATGCCATATCCCGGATTTTTTCAACAATATCCATACCCATCCGGGCTGGAAGTAGTAATATATCGTCTATTAAAAACATATTTGTTATACCTCTAGATGTAATTCTATGAAATTAAAGGGGGAAATAGGGCCCATATAAATAAATTTAATTCTCTCCCCGTATTCTTTGGTAAAAGCCTCGACTTTTTTGTCAAATTCTTTTTCACTCTCTTTTGACACCAGAAAAGCGCTGCTTAAAATCATTGAATCTTTCATAACATCACTTGATCTCAAAAGCTCTCTTTCTTTAAACTTTACTGCTAATTTCTTTAGGGGACCAAGAATCTTTTTGGCCTCGCTTTCTCTTTTAAGAGAGAATGCTTTTTGGACTAATTCTCCTACATTGGCAACCCTCATTTGAAATAGATTTTTTTGGGCTTCTTTTTTTGCTCTTTGAATTTCAGGATTTTCTTTAACTATCTCTTGAAAAATGCTGGGCATATCTTTCCAAAAAGCTCTGAGGCCCAATTCTACTCTCCCTTCTGCAATTGGAAATATCTCTAAAAGTTCTTTTCTTTTTGCTTTTAATATTTTTTCTCTTATATTCTTTTCACTTTTTGCCACTGTTCCAAATTTAACCGGCAAAACATCATACCCTTCTTTCATCACCTCTTCAATAACTTTTTGATGCCCTGTCAAATGTTCTTTGATAAATGAATATTCTTCTTTTGAAGTATCGCTTACACAAATTGCCAGACCTCCTTCACTGATGGTATAAACTTCTTTTTCTTCCTGTCCTAAAAAATTGAATTTCTTAGGATTTTTTTCCTTGATAATGCAATAAAGATATTTTCCCTCAGTCATATTTTAAATCATCAATAATCAACATGTTAGGTTAGGGTTATAGGTACTCTGACAAAATTAAATGGCGGTATCGGCCCGATGTATTTGAAATAAGCATTTTCGTCCGCATACTGCTCGTCAAGATTTCTAACGATCTTATCAAATGTTTCCTGCTTCTTCTCTGGAATAAGAAAGGCGAGGTTGAATATCATCTGCTCTCCGAGAAGTTTGGTCTCTTTATGGTCAACCGCTATGTCTTTCAATAAATCAAAGATTTCTTCTTTTATTTTCTCTCGCCTTGATTCAACGGCTGCCGCCACTGCTTTCCCAACTTCAATCGCGTCGTCCATTCCCAATGTTTTTCCCAACATCGCCTGTTTTATGCGGCTAAGTTCGGGGCTTTCCGCGACGATCTTTTGAAAAATTTTCGGCATATCAAGCCAGATGGCCTTGAGATTAAGTTCGACCTTGCCTTCAATGCTCCCAAGAGCATCCAAGAGCTCAACCTCTTTAGCTTCCAACATCTTCTCCTTTAAAACTCGGGTACTCTCGGCCACTGTTCCGAAACTCACAGGCAGAACCGGCGAATGCATGAGCATGACTTCCTCGATAACCCGTTGATGAGTAACGGTATTTTCCCTGGTGATCGGATAATCTTCCATAACCGGGGAATCGCTCACTACAACGCTGAGGTTTTTTGAATCTACGCAATGAATTCCGCCCCCACCTACGCCGCAAAAACCTAAATCAAAAGATTCTGGTTTTCTTATAATACAATAGATGTATTTTCCTTCTATTTTTTCCATAATGTTATTGAAATAATTGGTTTCCTAAATTTTATAAACTTTTGACGCCTTGAATTTCATTTGGCTGCAGTAAAACTTCTGTGATGGCGTGATTACTAAATTTCTTTTTAATTTCATTTATATATTTCTCTTGATTTTTCCGCTTGATTTTAGCAAAGTCAGATTCTTCTTTTGGAAATATATTGTTGATAATGATGTGGCGCGTTTGAATGTGAAATTCTTCAAGAGTGTTTATCAAATCTTCCGTCTCTCGAACCCCCATACTCTCGGCAATGGTGACTGCGATAAACTCTGTCCTTTTCTCGTCCTGCAGAAGCTCCCGCACTTTTTTTACCGCCCTTTTCATTTCCAGAAGAGACTGATCGGCTTTCGTAACTCTTTCTTCTCCAGCGAACTGCCGTGCCATTGCGTGATATTTCCAGCGAAGACTTGCCAGAAACTTAATCCAATCATCCAATAATTCCGGCAGGGTAAGCAGACGCAGGGTATGACCGGTCGGCGCGGTGTCAACTATGTATAAATCGCATTCTTTGCTCTCCATAAAATCGGTTATTTTCTTGAACCCCATCACTTCGTCAAGCCCCGGGATATCGAGACCGAAGATTTCTTCCGTTTCCTCATCCGCCAAATAAGTGCCTTCCTGCAAAATGTTCAAGATGTCCTCGCCGTACTCTTCTTTGAACTCCTCAAGAACAACTTTCGCGTCTATCTCCATCGCAAAAAGGTTCTTCACGCCCTTAATCGCTGTTGGCTCGTTGCCGATTTCCTGCCCGAAGCTATCAGCAAGAGAAGGCGCCGGATCGGTGGTAAAAATCAAAGTTTTGCGCGTCTTAGCAAGCTCAAGCGCTGTAGCGCTAGCCATAGTTGTCTTGCCGACTCCGCCTTTCCCGCCGAACATGATAAATTGCAAAGGTTTGTTCAATAACTCGGTTAGTGGCATATGCGAATGTTGTTAAAATTTACAAGGTTTTATAGATGAATTTTATTCGCTTTGCAGTCTCTAAAATTCAGGCAAGGCCCCTTACTTTTTCTTGACAAACCAGTTTACAACCCTGTTAAAACTCATAACAAATATGTTAGTCATTGGTTTTGTCTCTATCGGCTCTCCCGCGAGATTTTCCTTTTTTGCTTCTTCCCCCGACTTAGTTTCTGCGCGAACTTCTTCCTCTTTTTCTTCCTCTCGGTCTGATTCAATTTCTGTTTTCGGCTCTTCTTCTGGTTCTTTCACCTCTTCCTTCTCTTCCTTCTCTTCCTTTTCTAACACCTCGTCCTCACTTTCGTCTTTTTTTGCCGAGAGTTCTGAATCGACCGATGCCCCATCGGGCTCATCGTTGTCGACCGCCGGGCGCTCCTCATCTTTTTTCTTTTCGCTATCTTCTTCTTGGATTCCCTCTTTATCGCTTTGACCACCCGCAGATATATCGTTTCCAGGCTCATCGGCAATTAAAGCAACATTAGCAGCAACTACCATTGGCTCTTCAATCGCGGAATCAATATTTTCAACCCGTTCGACGGGCTCAGGATTGATTCCGGGCGGAGTCGAAGAATCAAAACGGTTGCGCTCTCGTTTCAACAAATGACAGAGGTCATTTTCAAACTCAATGTAGCCTGCCCGCGCCAAAGAACGGCACAGAAGCCTGACGTAATCGCTGGAAAGATTTACTTTCTGCGCAACCAACCGGACATTTGTCTTTCCCTCCGTTCCCTGTAAGAAATTTATAATTTTTCGCTCGTTTGATGTCATATTTATTTCAATAAACGAGGAGTAAAATGAAAACTTGTTTTCATTTTGTCCGAGTGATGTTGAAACAAAGGGTTTAATACCCTTTATTTTTTAATTCCACTGTTCCTAGAGAAACCTCCGCTCCTTTTTTATTTTGTTTCCTAATTGCCATAATTTCCAAAAATTTAGAGCTTCGGCGAATAAATTTTTGCTGAAATTATGAGTACTATGTTGTGTGCTCCGCTTTTGTTACCAAATTTTCTTCAACAATGTCTTGAAAATTTGGGCAAAGCCCTTTACTTCTTTAATAAAAGGTTTAATGGGCTTCAATCTTTTTTCAATCTCTTTTGTTTTTTTCTCCGCCTCTTTTCTTGTCCATCCCAACCTTTTTGTGATTTCTCCTAAGCGTTCTCTAATAATATCAGCCGCCGCTTCTCCGCCGCCTTCGTTTTTTTCGACCGCGCCTATGCCGCGGCAGCGAAGACAAGAAAGCGTTGAGGAAGTTAAAGCGGACCCTCTTCCCCGACAGGAAGGACATTTAACCGGATTCTCAAATTCCACCGCTCCTTTTCCCCGACAGGCAAGACAACGGCTGCGCAAAGAACGAGGTTGAACGCCCGATCCGCCGCAAAAAGCGCATTTCCAGCCCGAGGACTTCGACGGTGAGCAGTTCGGCCTTGAGCTCACTGCCGAAAGGCTCAGTCGAATCGCTGATCCGCCGTGGGCGGAAAATTTTCTGTCTTTTAGAATATCTGCCATAATTTTAATATTCGACTACCGTCCTCGACCGCCCGCGACCTTCCCTTTTTACATTAATCTCCACTGGCGCTCCTGGCTCGCCGCGAATTTCAGCGGCCTTCTTTTGAGCCTGCTTCAAAAGATCGTCCATCTCTGCGTCAATTTCCACTAATCTGCGGTCAATTTGCGTCTTTCTTTTAGAAAGACGCATCCTCTCTTTCACTAAGTGGTCTCGTTCGTTGCGAGCCATATTTAACGAAAGAATAGCCGTCGTGGGAAGTTGCGGTTTCGCGCTTCTTCGCGTCCGAGGAATTGTTCGAAGATCATGAAGATTTGCGATACTGCCTAAACTTTTGATTGTTTTTGCCATAATTGCTGAAATTTTTAAGGTTTGGCAGTTGAAATTTCTTCGCCTGCTGGCTCGAAATTTCAAGCCAAGCCCTTTATCTCCAGAGGTTGCTGAGCGAAAATGATTTTTTGCTTTTTTTTGTCACCAACTCATCGACCAATTGTTTAACTTTTTCATGGTTATTTCTCGTGCCAAGCCGTGATGTCTCTGAAGAAAGTATATCCTGGCAGATACGGCGGAAAACCTCATTGCCGCGAACCACTGCCGCTCCCTCGTGCGTTCTGCAAGACCTGGCGATCATTATCGCGCCACGCACTGTCGGAGCGAATTCGTACTCGCCTGAATCCCGCAATCCCCGCACGATGTTAACGATAACTGCCGCTTCCTCGCGGGAAAGACCGGATTTTGCCTGACAGATGGCGATCTCGGTCGGACGATCCATATAATCCAAATCGATCGTGATCATACGATCGCGCAAAGCGTCTTGGGCTTTGTGCACCCCGGCGTATTCTTCGGGATTGGAAGTGAAAATGGCGGTGAAATTCGGATGCACTCTCAAATATGCTTCTCCTCCTTCTCGATTGGCCGGCAGATCCATAACTTTTTCCTGCAAGACGGAAAGAAGAATATTGTTTGCCTCTGGCCGGGAGCGCGTAAACTCGTCATATACGAGCGTGTGGCCGTTTTTGCAGGCAATGGTCAAACGGTTGTCCGCCCACCGTTTTGTCATGTCCTCTTCGGTTTTCATAACGCGAGAGATAAAATTGTCCACCAATCTGCGGTAGCGGTAACCATGCTCTCCGCCGACAAGGTCGGAAGTGCCAAGTTGATCGTCCCCGTGGATCAAAACAACGGGTCTCGCGATTTTGCTTGCCACATGCATTGCCAGCGTCGTCTTGCCGGTTCCTGAAACTCCTCGGAGATGCACTGGAAAGCCGGCCTTGATGTAATTTAAGACTCTTTGGGTAAGTTCCTTTATATATGGAGTTTCCACAAAGCCGGCCAAGGGCCGCGGCTCTATGAGGAATGCTTCTTCGTCTGAAGATAAATAATTAGACATTTTGTAGTTTTATGTATTGAATCTCGCAACACTATTAAGTGCGGTTTTAGCAGAAACCATAAAAGCTCGACCTTGATTATTTATTTTTATTATCCCTAATTTCCTTCCTCTTCTTTCTTGGGCTGTTCCGGCTTTCGGTGCCCGCCTAAAGAAAGCCAATATTCTCTGGCTTTTTTCTGGTCATCCGCGTATTCTTTGATCAATTCGCGAGCGCCTTTGCGGACATCCTTTTGCCATTTGCCAATCTCTTCCAATCGCGAGGCGATGTCTTTCATCCTCGCAGCGAAATCCTCTTTCCTTGTTTTCTCGCCATGAGCTAAAAACTTTTTTAGCTCTGCCGCCATTTCTTTGAGCTCCTTGGCTACATCTTCCTGCTCTTTATCGAATTGGGTCAGAAGCTCTTTGACATCTTTTACAATGCCTTTTACAAACGCATGTCTATCATGCGTCGAAGCTTGAATATCTTCTACAAGACCCTTCATTGAAGTTGCTAATGACATAATTTTTTGATATCATCGTTCAAGCAAATGCAAAATGTAAAAAAACAAAATGCGAAATGACTGAATGAAAATAAATTAATTTTTTATCGACCAACTAATAATTTTTTCGACCTTTGCCCGAATTGTCTAAAAATTTAAGACGCAAGTCGCAGAATTTTTAGTTACAATTTGGAGCACCCAGCACTTATTTTGCGTCTGCGCTATCTCGCGAAGCGCGAGAGGCGAATAGCCTCATTCCGTTTGGGGGCGCAGCGCTCCGCCCCACGAGGGAAGCACCTATTCGGTGCACGCACTGCGCGAAGTAATACAAAGGCAAAATAAGTGCTGGGTAAAGGTTTTGTTCCTGAAATTTCTTCGCACTTCGTGTTTGAAATTTCAGACAAAGCCCTTTAATAATTCCCAATTTGAGGAAGGCCGGTATCTGGACCCAATCCTTTGGGCCCCTTTCTTCTATTTTGGGGGACAATTCCCCGTCCTTTGCATACTGAACAAGGCAGTCGATGATGGAAGAAAACCCCTTTTCCTTTACAGGCTCCACAGGTTTCATATGGCTGGTCAGCAACAACAACTTTTCCTTTCCCCAAACACACTTGACAATCAGAAATTTTTGACGGCACTCCAAACGGATCCTTGCCTTTCCCCTTACAGAAAACGCAAATAATTTTTTTATAACCGCCGATATAATGCTTTTTAATTTTTGTTGTCATAAATCTAAGTAATCATTGTTTATGTTACTCTCCACTTTTTTACTTCGCCTAATTCATATGCGTTAATTGGTGGCAATCTCGTATCTAATTCGGCCATCGCTTCATTTCCTCGGCTCCCTTCGTCATAAGCTCTCGTGGATATTGCCTTCCTTATTCTTCCTTTTCCTCCGCAGACCGAACAGCTCAAACGGCGATAGCGATAGACGCCGCTGCCAAGACAGCTCGGGCATTCTTCGTGAGGTTCTGGAACAAACACCTTCCCGCCTCCTTTGCAGGTCTGGCATTTTGAAAGTTTTGAGGGAACGCCGAAGCGATCAATGCCCGTGCCTCTGCAGAATGCGCACCTTATCAGTGAGTCCGACTCGGTTTTTTTCGCCTGCCCCGTAGGGAGCTTGCTCTCCTTCGGAGCTTTGGGCGGACGCTCTTGTTTTTTATTTATTGTCATCATCATTATTTATACCTGCCCCGTAGAGTCACCCGAGGCGACTCCTTCGGGGTTTTCCTCTTCGGGATCATCTCCCGGATTCCCCGGGTTTCCCGGATTTGCTGGCGACTTTTCTCTATAAAATAGGCCGAGCATTTCGTGCCATGCCGTGGCCGCGGATTGCCTTTCTTTTTTGAAATTGTCGAGCATCGTGTGCACTTCTTGACGCATGTCCTGAAGCTGGCCGGTGACTGATTCTCCCGTGGCCTTCGCTTTTCTCTCCTGATCGCGTCTGATATCGGCCATCATCTTCTTGAAATCCCTAATTCTTATCTCCTCGCCTTTTGCGAGAAGCGTTTTTAATTTTTCCGCCACCATTTCCTCTTCTTTGCGAAATGTCTCAAGCATATTCCGCACCTCTTTTTCGCGCTCGTTCTGTCGGGAGACGATATCGGCCATCATGCGGTCAAAATCTTTTTTTCTCAGAGACTCGCATTTGGCCAAAACTTCCTGCAGTTCTTCTGCCATCGTTTCCCTTTTCTCTTTGAAATCATCCATTGCCTTATGAGTGTCCCCAATGATGTCACCGACCACTTTAACGCGGGCCTCATATGAAGCAATGATATCGCCTGCCAAATCCTTGAGGTTTCTCTGTCCCTCCTCGGCCTTCGCAGCCGAAGCGTCTGCCTCGGTGGAGGAGGCCAACGCTTGCCCCGTAGAGTCGCGAAGCGTCTCCTTCGGGGCCTCTTCTTTGGGCTCAACCGCCGACTCCTCCTCTTTATGCGCGAGTTTTATTTTTTTCTTCTTGGACATGGTTTAGAAATAAAAAACGTTCCGCCATAATTTTTTCTGCGTCTGAAATTTCTTTGATTCTCGGATTGACCGCGCGATATCATTCGCTCCCTGCATCGCGTCGTTGAACGATTTATCTTTTTTATAATCGACAGTTTCCGACCCCTTGTGGCTTCCGAAAATATTTTTAATTTTTTCTATTATTTGATTCATGTCTTTGATTTAGATTCTCATCCCGCCACTCCTTCCTATATATGTAGAGAGTGGTGGGAATGGCAAAAAGAAGAAAGGCTGCTTCCACTGCTCCATTGCAATGGCGGGACGAAAACCCAATCAACAAAAAGATTGGCTAAGGCGCGCTTCTGATTATGTCCCCAGCTGGGTGGACCGCAGAAGGGTCTTCAAGATTTCTATAAATGTGGTCATTCAAATTTGTAGAAATCTTATTAAACGCTTCTGCAAATCGATTGAGGACGCCTTATCCAATGCTTATGCTCCGAACTTAGGCAGCGGTGGCGGTAAGACCAATTGCCTCTGCGTACTTGAGGTAGGTCTCGACGGACGCGATCACGACGCGAGCTTCAATCGCGAGTAATTCAATGCCGACTAGCGACACTCTTACCCAGGCGTCGATCACAACACCCTTGTCCAAAATCCGGTCTATTACTTCCACCAAACTGGAGCTTGCCATTGTTTTTTCTACAGGCATGTTGGTGTTCGTTCGCTGCGCGCAACTTTTCCCCCTGCGGGGGATCTCCCGAAGGGCGACAAAAATTGAACGCCGGAACAGAACTAATTTTTAATTAACGATTCGACCTTTAAACTTACACTTTACTAATGCTACCATCCCCCCCCTCCCCGCAAGCACCCCTCTCTGTGGATAACTTTTTATATTTTTTACGTGTGATGTAAAATTTCCTGCCCAGAAATAACCAAGACACTCCTTTTCTGTCATCCCGAATTTATTTCGGGATCTTGCGAGATGCTGAAACAAGTGGAAAACAAGTTTTCTGCAAGCAAGCAGCACGACACTTTCGGGGTTCGGCATAGCGGAAAGAAATTTCACATCACGCTTTATATTTGCATAATGCCAGATACATCCTGGACTCCTTGAGGCCGTAATCTCATGGCGTTCCACAACCACTGGCATTGCAAGTATACCGGCATCAAAGGATTTTTGACCGTCTACGAAGATGGTTTAAGATACCGGTATATGATTACAGCTAAA
>Ga0210051_1007117_pt1 | contig 10476 bp, 8 predicted proteins | sample CryGey092014_all_FD_185464 | JGI IMG/M metagenome (GOLD analysis project Ga0210051, IMG submission 185464) | Groundwater microbial communities from aquifer - Crystal Geyser CG23_combo_of_CG06-09_8/20/14_all (SPAdes) (version 2) | ecosystem: Environmental > Aquatic > Deep subsurface > Groundwater ...
GGGGACGGGGTGCGTGTTCGCGAAGGCGTCGCCGTAACGGTTGGCGTGCGCGAAGGCGTGGGGGAGATGGTGGCCGTGGGCGAGGGGACAAATCCCGGGTCCAGGCAGGCCGGTTCGGAGTCGCCCGCGCCGTCCGGGTTGGTCGTCTGCCCGAACTGGTCATAGATCTTCACGGACTGAACGATTGGGAATTGCTTGAGGCTGGGGATGACCTGGTCGGCAATGGTAAAGTCCCTGCCGTTGGGCAGGCACGCGCCCAGCAGGTAGACGCGCGCGGTGCTGCCGATGAGTTCCACTTTGCTGAAACCGGTGAAGCCGTTGGTAATGGCGCGCCAGCCGTAGGTGTAATACTCGGTGGCGCCGGGGCCTTTGAAGAATTCGGTCAGCACGGACGCGCCCATGAAAGGCGAGGTCTTCACCCAACGCACGCCGTAGACTTCGATGGGCTGGATGTTATTGTTGAAGCGATAAAGATTCGCGAAATAGACTCGTGCCAGCGTCCACTGCGGGGTGGCGGTGGGACGCGGTGTGGAGGTGTTTGTGGGCGTGCGCGTCGGCGTGCGCGTGCGCGAGGGCGTAGGCGTGGAGGTGGGTGTGCGCGTTGGGGAAGGAGTCCGCGTGAGGCTGGGGGTGCGCGTCACTGTGGGCGTACGCGTGATCGTCGGGGAAGGAGTCTTGGTCCGAGTACGCGTGACGGTGGGCGTGCGCGTGATCGTGGGGGATGGGGTCTTCGTCGGCGTGAGGGACGGGGGCGGGGTGAGCGTCGCGTCGGTCACGTAGACGAAGCGCACCGCGTCGGCCGCGACCTCCAGGCTGGCCGCCACGCCCGAGGGGTCCTGCGTCTGGTTGCCCAGGCTGACATATTCGTTCCCGTTCCCGTTGAAAGCGTACTTGCCGATGTACACCCAGCCGTCAACCACGTAAAAACCGTTCGGGAAAACCTGCTGGTTGAGGACGATCCAGTCGCTCCGGCCCGCGTGGGTGATGTTGTAGTGCGCGCCCTCGGTGGTGCCGTGGATGGCCGGGATACGCACGTAGACGGAGTACAATCCCGCGCTGGAACCGGCGGGGAAACTCCACGCGGCAAAGCAGTTGGAGGCGCTGGCGCGCGCCTGCACGTAGCGAAGACTGCCGCCCTGCGCCGACCCGGCCGCGGCGATGTTCCAGCAACCGGCGGGGGATTCGGCAAAGCCCGCGCCGCCATCGTCCACCAGCAGGCCGGCGGCGACCGCGGGCGGGTAGCCCAGCGGCGCGCCGCTGGGCAGGATCTGCGCCCCGTAATACACCAGCGACGGGTTCTGCACCCAGAGCGACTCGGGCTGTCCGTAACTGAGCGGGTCTGCGCCGGTGCCTTTCCAGCCATACGGGTCAATCGAACGGTTGGAGGGATCCTTGACCAGGAAGTGCAGGTGCGGCCCGGTGGAGTTGCCGCTATTGCCGCTGAAGCCAATGATTTCGCCGCGCGGCAGGTTGACACAGCCCGGCGCGGCGCAGGATTGCACGGCCACCGCGCTCATGTGTCCGTAGGCGGTGGCGTAGCCGTTGGGATGGCGCAGTTTAACGTAGATGCCCAGGTTGGATTGGTGGTTCTGCGGATCGTACCAACCGGCGTAAACCACCTGGTCCGCATCCGCCGCGGCGTACAGCGGACGGTAACTGATGCCATAATCCTGGCCATCGTGCCCATTGTAGGAAACCCAGTCGCCGAGGCTGTAACTCCAGTAGATGCCATAGCCGTAGTCGCACAAGCCATCCTGCGGGGGAGGCGTGCCAGCCGGGGGCGGCGAGGGACAGTTCTTGCGCGCCAGGCGGCCGTTGAAGGTGGTGATGAGTTTGTCGGTAGTGCTGTAGTTGGGGGAGGTGTGGTCGAAAATGGACTCTTGCGAGGCGCTGCCGGGATAGGGAGGGTAGAGAAAGGCCTGAACCGCAAAGGCCGGCTTGGGGTCGGAGTGAGCCGAAACGCGTCCCGACAAGAATCCGCCCGCGCCGAGGGCGAGTCCGCAAAGAAAGAGGATGGCGAAAGCAAAGCGGGGCAGCGAGCGGTTCAATCGTTGCATCTGTTTACCGTAGTGTTTTGGATTCCTGCCGTCCTCCCGAAGAACATCTTGTAAGAGATTCGGGATGACATCAACTAAGCTGAATGGCGGGGCAGACGGGAACGGGATTACCCTCGAGACTTGCGATAACACTTCGGGCACACACATACCCTCGGGCGGTAGAATTTCCGCCCCGTTCGCTCCAGCGCCTGGTTAGGCCGCTATGAGCGGAAGGACACGCACGAAAATCTACGGCTCTGTGGGAATTGCCGTGACGCACCGCCAGTTCTGGCGGCAGTCCCACGGGGATGCTGCGCGATTGCACTGCCGCCCCCAGCAGTGCAACTGCTGGCGCAACTACCACGGCAAATCCCAGAGAGCCTATTTTTCTTCTACACCTGCGGCAGACTGCGCCGCAAAACATTGTACATCCCCAGCCCTTTCGCCGCGCCTTCCACCACGCAGGTCAATGGGTTATCCACCAGGTAAGCGGGGATGCCCAGCGACTTGGTTAGCAGTTTGTCCACACCGCGCAGGAGCGCGCCGCCGCCGCACAGCGCCACGCCGCGGTCAATGATATCCGAGACCAGTTCGGGCGGGGTCTTTTCGAGCACGCGGCGGCAGGTCTCGACGATCTGTTTGAGCGGCTCCTGCAACGCCTCCACGATCTCGCCTGTGGACAATGTGACGGGACGCGGCAAACCCGTGACCTGGTCCTGTCCCTGCACTTCCATGCTTTGTTCCATATCCTGCGGGACGGCCGCGCCGATCTTGATCTTGAGTTGTTCCGCGGTGACCTGCCCGATGATAACCCCGTACTTGCGGCGCACGTACGTGACGATGGCGTCATCGAGGTCGAGTCCGCCGGCGCGCAACGTGTCCGCGGAGACGATGCCATACATCGCCAGCACCGCGGCCTCGGTACAGCCTCCGCCCAGGCAGATGACCATGTTGCCCGAGGGCGAACCAATCGGCAGGTCAATGCCGAGCGAGGCCGCCAGCGGTTGCTGGATCAGGTGCGCCTCGTGGCTTCCCGCCTCCATGACCGCCTCGTAGACCGCGCGGCGTTCCACACTGGTCACGCCGAACGGGACGGAGATCATGACGCGCGGGCGCACAAAGCGCAGCGATCCGCTCACGCGGCGGAGCAGGTACGAAAGCAGGGTTTGGGTGATTTCATAATCGGCGATGACCCCATTCTTGAGCGGACGGGCAACCTCGATGGTATCCGGCACGCGGCCCACCATGTCGCGCGCTTCCGCGCCGACCGCCACCATCTTCTGTTCCGCCACTTCGATGGCAACGATGGTCGGCTCTTCGAGCAGCACCTGGCTTGAGTCTGCGAGACGCGTATAAATTGTCCCCAGGTCAATGCCGAGGTCTTTCGAGAACATTGCCACGGGTTAGTTTTCTCCTGGGAAGTTCGGGCGGGAGGGCTTTCGGTAACGGCGGACCGCCTCAAGTCGCAGGTTGGAGCGGCGCAGGGCGGCCTCAATCGCGAGATAGGCGTCCGTATCGGCAGGCACGCCTTTGGCGAGAATCTCCTGCGCGCGCTGGCGGGCCTGCTCGGCGCGCGCCTCGTCAATCTCTTCGATGTTCTCAGCCGCATCGGCCAACACGGTGACGATATCGGGCTGGATCTCCGCCACGCCGCCCGCCACGGTGAAGACCTGTTCACTGCCCTGCTGTCGGACTTTGATGAATCCGTATTTCAGCGTGGTGAGAAGCGGGGCGTGATGCGGCAGGATGCCCATCTCACCCGCCGCGCCGGGCAGGACAACGATATCCACGTCGCCTTCATATACCATGCGGTCTTGCGAAACAATTTCACAACGAATGGACATAATGCGTAACCATCTTTTTTGCCTGTCGCGCCATGATGCGTTGTCGCTCGGCTAAAGGCAAAAGCATGAACTGAACCTGAGGCGATAGCTCATCAGATTCCTTCCCCGCCAATTCAATCAGCAGGCTGTATGCAAGCGGCAGCTTCCCGACTGGCAACCGCATGACTAACTCTTGAATCTGAGCATAAGCAATTGTTTCCATAATTTATCACTCCTTCGCCAACTTCTCAGCCTTCTCGCGCACATCCTCTATTGTACCTGCCATCATGAAAGCCTGCTCGGTCAGATGGTCGCATTTGCCGTCCAGGATTTCGCGGAAGCCGCGCACGGTGTCCTTGAGCGGCACGTAGCGGCCGGGGATGCCGGTGAAACGCTCGGCCACGAAGAACGGCTGGGAGAAGAAGCGTTCGATCTTGCGGGCGCGCGAAACGATCAGTTTGTCGTCTTCGCTCAACTCGTCAATGCCGAGGATGGCGATGATGTCCTGCAAATCCTTGTAGCGTTGCAGGACGCGCTGGACTTCGCGCGCCGTCTTGTAGTGGTCATCGCCCACGATATTGGGATCCAGGATGCGGGAGGTCGAAGCGAGCGGATCCACGGCCGGGTAAATGCCTTTTTCCACGATGGAACGCTCGAGGGCGATGGTCGCGTCGAGGTGGGTAAAGGTCGCCACCGGCGCGGGGTCGGAGTAATCGTCCGCAGGCACGTAGACGGCCTGCATGGAGGTGATGGAGCCGGTGCGCGTCGAGGTGATGCGTTCCTGCAGTTCACCCATTTCGGTCGCGAGCGTCGGCTGGTAACCCACCGCGGACGGCATACGTCCGAGCAGGGCCGACACCTCCGAACCGGACATGGAGAAGCGGAAAATATTGTCCACGAAGAGCAACACATCCTTGCCGTGATCGCGGAAGTATTCGGCCATGGAAAGAGCGGAGAGGGCCACGCGCAGGCGCACGCCCGAAGGCTCGTTCATCTGGCCGAAGACCATCACGGTATCTTTCATCACGCCCGACTCGATCATCTCGCGGTAGAGTTGCGTGCCCTCGCGAGTGCGTTCGCCCACGCCCGCGAATACCGAGTTGCCCTCGTGTTCGGTGGCAACCGAGCGGATCAGCTCCTGGATGATGATGGTTTTGCCTGTGCCTGCGCCGCCGAAGATGCCGGTCTTGCCGCCTTTGGTGAACGGGGCGATCAGGTCAATGACCTTGACGCCGGTCTCGAAGACTTCCACGCGGGTGGACTGTTCCGAATAGGGCGGCGCGGCGCGGTGGATGGGATAGTGGGTCGCGGCTTCGACCGGCCCTTTCTCGTCCACGGGTTTGCCCAACACGTTGAAGATGCGTCCCAGCGTGGCAGGCCCAACGGGGACCTGGATCGGCGCGCCGGTTGCAACGGCGGGAAGGCCGCGCTGTAAACCGTCGGTGCTGTCCATCGAGACGGTCCGCACCCAGTTATCGCCCATGTTTTTCTGCACTTCCAGGACGAGCGGTTCCTTCCCTTCGCGCTCGACCTCAATCGCTTCATAAATTTCGGGGGTCTGGCCTACGGGGAATTCCACATCCACCACACCGCCAAGAATTTGCGCTACGCGCCCAATCGCTTTCGCCATGATTTACCTCCAGGTTTGTAGAGACGTTGCATTGCAACGTCTCTACGCATTGCAACGTCTCTACGCATTGCAACGTCTCTACGCATTGCAACGTCTCTACGCATTGCAACGTCTCTACGCATTGCAACGTCTCTACGCATTGCAACGTCTCTACGCATTGCAACGTCTCTACGCATTGCAACGTCTCTACGCATTGCAACGTCTCTACGCATTGCAACGTCTCTACGCATTGCAACGTCTCTACAATTGGGACAGCGCGTTGGCGCCGCCCACAATATCCAGAATGTCGTTGGTGATCGTCTGTTGACGCACCTTGTTGTAATCCAGTTGGAGTTGCTCCACCAGTTCGAGCGCGCTGTCCGTGGCATTGCGCATGGCGATCATGCGCGCCGCGTGCTCGCTGGCCTGCGACTCGAGCACCGCCTGGTAGACCTGCAAGCCGGTGAAGCGCGGGATGATCTCATCCAGGATTTCGCGCTCGCCCGGTTCATAGATGTAAGCCGCCGCGGGACCACTGCGCGCCTGGTATTCCTCCACGCGCTCGCCGCCGTCCACTTCCAGCGGGAGCAGGCGTTTTATCACCGTCTCCTGCCGGGCCATGGTAATGAAGTCCGTATAGACCAGGATGACTTCATCCGTGCGGCCCTGGAGAAACTCATCCACCACCATGCGCCCGATGGCGGAAACGTCTGCGAAGGAGGGCGCGGCGGGCAGGTTGCTGAAATCGGCCACCACCTCCCTGCGGCGGCGGATCATCAGGTCGCGTCCCTTGCGTCCCACCGCGATGAAGCGCACGGGATGCTCGTAATGTTCAAATTTGCGCGTCATAAAACGGATCACGTTTGTATTGTACGCGCCCGCCAGGCCGCGATCCCCGGTGACGACCACCACCAGTGTATTTTTGATTTCGGCCCGTTTGGTCAACAGCGGATGCAGGTTCTCGCGTCCCGGCTGTTTGGCAACGTGGGTCAGCACCTGCCAGGCCTTGCCCGCGTAGGCGCGGGTGGCCGTCACGGCCTGGATGGCCTTGCGCACCTTGCTGGCGCTGACGGCCTCCAAGGCGCGTGTCACCTGCGAGATGTTCTTGACGCTCCGAATGCGGAGCCGCATTTCGCGTGCTGACGCCATGTTATGCCTGCCAGGAAGCCTTGAAGGCTTCGAGCGCCTTGCCCAGGGCGGCGCGGGTATCGTCGCTAATCATCTTGCGCGCCGCGATATCCTTGCCAATTTCGGGATGGGAAGTTTCCACATAGCGGACAAGATCGAGTTCCCACTGGCGCATCTTCTCGACCGGCACCTGGTCTGCGTACCCGTTTGTGCCTGCGAACAGCACCGTGACCTGGTTCTCCAGCGACATGGGCGAGTACTGCGGTTGTTTCAGGATCTCCTGCATACGTTGGCCGAGTCCCAGTTGCGCCTGGGTGGCCTTGTCGAGATCGGAACCAAACTGGGCGAAGGCGGCCAACTCGCGATAGGCGGCCATGTCAAGGCGCAAGCGGCCAGCTACCTGTCTCATGGCCCTGGTTTGGGCGTCGCCGCCCACGCGGGAGACGGAGATACCCACGTTCACCGCAGGACGGATGCCGGCGTTGAACAGGTTGCCTTCCAGGAAAATTTGCCCGTCGGTAATGGAAATAACATTGGTGGGGATGTAGGCCGAAACGTCGCCAAGCAGGGTCTCGATGATAGGAAGCGCCGTCAACGAACCGCCGGTGCCTTTCACTTTGACCACTTTGTGCGCGTCGGCATCCTTCATCGCTTTGAGAGATTCTTCGGCTTCATGCCTGGAAAGCGGGCCCTTGTAGATTTTCTTGTCCACGCTGTCTTTTACTTCGGCCAGCGCGTCCTTGAAATCCTTCCTGACGATAACGTACTGGTTCGCCAAACGCGCGGCGCGTTCGAGCAGGCGGGAGTGGAGATAGAACACGTCACCGGGATAGGCTTCACGTCCGGGTGGGCGGCGAAGCAGGAGGGAAACCTGTCGGTAGGCCCAGGCGTGCTTCGAGAGGTCATCGTAAATGACCAGCGCGTCGCGGCCGGTCTCCATGAACTCCTCGCCCATGGCGCAACCCGAGTAAGGGGCGATGTATTGCAGGGCGGCGGCTTCGTCTGCCGCGGCAACCACGATGATGGTATGTTCCATCGCGCCCGCGCGTTCAAGAATGCCCTGCGTGCGCGCCACCGCGGCTTTCTTCTGCCCGATGGCGACATAAATACAAACCAGGTCCTTGCCCTTCTGGTTGATGATCGTATCAATCGCAAGCGCGGTTTTGCCGGTCTGGCGGTCGCCGATGATCAGTTCGCGCTGGCCGCGCCCGATGGGGATCATCGAGTCGATGGACTTGATGCCGGTCTGGACCGGGGTATCCACATCCTGGCGATAGACCACGCCCGGGCCGATGCGCTCGATCGGGCGAAAACCGCTGGTCTGGATCGGGCCCTTGGCGTCAATCGGTTCGCCCAGCGCGTTGACCACGCGTCCGATCAGCGCGTCCCCCACCGGCACCGAGGCGATGCGTCCCAGGGCGCGCACGCTCATGCCTTCGGTCACGCCGGCATAGTCGCCCATGATGATGACGCCCACGCTCTCTTTTTCCAGGTTGAACGCGATGCCGATCACGCCGTTCGCGAACTGCACCAGTTCCTGTGATTTGACGTTCGCCAGCCCGAACACGCGGGCGATGCCATCGCCCGCCTCGGATACCGTCCCGACATCGGAGATGCCGATCTCCGGCTCGAACGCGTCAATTTGTTTTTGCAAATCGCCTGTGATTTGCTGGATCAGGTCCGTCATTATGCCTCCACACCGCGCTTGGGGATTTGCAGGCGACTGCCTGCGGAATTGGTTTACGTACAATTGCCCGGATAGCAACTTTCTATCCGGGCGAACCAGGGACTTTCAGGGTTGGAAAAGTTCCCGGCAATATTTTATTTTTACGAGCCGCACTTTCTTAATACAGCCCATTGGTACCAGAACGCACTAATAATAACTGAAAGCAGGGGGATTGTCCAGTTACATCCATCGCAGACTCATGTGAGCGTGTTCTCCACTGTCCACGAATCGCAAATTACGCCCGATACCGTCGGAAAATTTTAAACTTAATTTTTCCCCGCAAACCTTGTCAGATTGCCATGTTGTTATATACTACCTCTGCAGGAAATGATGCGCGCAAAGAAACACAAAGGAGCAATCTCATGGAGAATCCTCCCACCCGTAAATTGAAACGCTACTGGCGCGTTGCCGTGCTCGCCAACATTAAAGACGAAAGCCAGCCCAAACCGGAGAATGTCCCCCCGGATGCCTTCGCGGATTTCGACCACATCGAGACCATCCAGAAAATCCAGGCGGCCATCGAAAGCGACGGTCACGAAACGAAATTCCTGATGGCGGATCGAAGCCTGCCCGCCACCCTTCAGGAATACCGGCCCGACATTTGCCTGAACATCGCCGAGGGACTGGGCGGCGACGCGCGCGAGGCGCACATCCCCGCCCTGCTGGAAATGTTCGGCATCCCCTACACCGGCTCGCGCGTGCTGACCAACGCCATTTCGCTCGACAAAACCCTGACCAAGCGCATCTGGCGCGACCGACGACTGCCGGTCGCGCCGTTCCAGGAATTCTACACCGGCGAAGAGCCGCTGCGCCCCGACCTCAAGTTCCCGCTCTTCGTCAAGCCCGCCCGCGAAGGCACCGGCATGGGCGTGGACGCCAAGGCCATTGTCAGGAACGAAAACGAATTGCGCGAACGCGTCAAATGGGTGGTCAACTCCTACCAGCAGCCCGCGCTGGTGGAGACCTTCCTCTCCGGGCGCGAGTTCACCGTGGGTGTGATGGGCCGCGCGGATGCGAAACTGTATTCCCGCCACCCCGAATGGTACGATGACAAGGACGGCTTCCACCGCTTCCCCATCCTCGAATTGGACGCCAGCCGCTCGGTCACGCCCAACGTGTACAGCCAGGCCGCCAAGTCCCTCGATGTGGGCGAGGAGGGCGCGCCCGACTACACCTGCCCGGCCAACGTCGAACCCGAACTCGAAAAGAAACTCAAGCACTTCGCCTGGCGCGCCCACATCCTGCTCAACGCGCTGGACATCTCGCGCACCGACATCCGCCTCGACGATGAGGGCAGCCCGCGCCTGATGGAGATCAACACCCTGCCCGGCCTGACCCCCGATTACAGCGACCTGTGCCTGCAAGCCAATGCCGAGGGCATTGCCTATAACGACCTGTTGCTCGAAATCCTCTATCTTGCCGCGGGGCGCTGGGGATTGCTGGAGCCGCGCGAGATTCCGCCCAAACTCCGCAAATAATGCCGCCATTTACCTCCCCGCCCAACCCGGCTGAATTCCAATCCCTCGTCTGGGAGCTCGTGCGCCAGATCCCGCGCGGACGCGTCGCCGCGTACGGACAGATCGCGCGGACGCTCGCGTCCCGCCGCCGCCCGGCGTGGACATCGAAGCGTACCGCGCCTTCGCTCCGCGCTGGGTGGGCGGCGCGCTGGCAAACTGTCCCGATGACGTGCCGTGGCAGAGGGTCATCAACTCGAAGGGCGAGATCAGTCCGCGCCCGGGCGCGCAGAGACAGCGTGAATTGTTGGAAGAAGAGGGGGTTGTGTTTAACGAAAAGAACCGGGTGGATTTGAAAAAGTTCGGCTGGACGGGGAGCGAGGCAGAGCCGATACAACCAGGTTTGTTTTGATTTGAGTGTGACTAAAATTCGTTGGCAGCGAGTCAATCGTTTCTTGCAGTGTAACTATCCAGCCATCCCTGCCGCAGGTTCATACTTTGGGGGCGCTCGCAGGTTCAAGCGATATTGTTGTCATCAGAGCACGTTGTTAACGGATATTAAACGGATAAACGGTGCGCCAAGCAAAACTTGGCGTTTCTTGCAGGGTGTGAGACCCTGTCGAACAAGGTCTAACCAACCAATCGTACCGAGTGTTGCAGTGATGAAGGAGGCCGCTAAGGTCGGTTTGAGGAGTTACCG
>Ga0210051_1007118_pt1 | contig 10476 bp, 9 predicted proteins | sample CryGey092014_all_FD_185464 | JGI IMG/M metagenome (GOLD analysis project Ga0210051, IMG submission 185464) | Groundwater microbial communities from aquifer - Crystal Geyser CG23_combo_of_CG06-09_8/20/14_all (SPAdes) (version 2) | ecosystem: Environmental > Aquatic > Deep subsurface > Groundwater ...
CTTTTGTTGACGGATTTGGCGTCTCTGGAAGACTATATCAACGATCTTTTGAACTTTTCCCCGTTGCCCATCTGTTTCATCAGTCCTTTGGGAGTCATTTTAGAAACAAATCCAGCTTTTGAAAAAACGTCTGGTTTTCCCAGCGAAGAGATTATTGGCGAATCAGTTGAAAAGATTTTTGACAAACAGGAGATTGCCAGATTAGCTAAGGAGACCTTTTCCCAGGGCTTGGTTGCCGCTAAAGAGATATCCCTGTTGAAAAAAGACGGCAGCACCATCATTACTCAAGTTTTCACCAGGGTCCGCGTTGACGAACAGTCAAGATCAATAGGCTATTTTTTAGGGCTTTTTGACTTGAGCGGCATCAAGAAAACCGAAGAGGAACTGAGAAAAATTCAAGAAGCTCTTTTGAATATTTTAGAAGACACCGAAGAGGCGAGGAAAAGAGCCGAGGAAGAAAAAGACAAGACCCAGGCGATAATTACTAATTTTACCGACGGTCTGCTCTTTTTCGATAAGAATCATAATCTGGCGCTGATAAACCCAAAAGCCGAAGGCTTTTTTGACATAGACAAGGAAAAGCTGATCGGCAAATCCATCAAAGAAGTCTCTGCTTATCCGGGGCTGAGCCAGCTAGTCGCTTTCCTGGGTAAAGAAATAAAGAAAGTTTCCAGAAAAGAGTTTATTGTCAGAGAAAACTTTATTCTTGAAGTTTCGGTGATATCGATGAAGGCCAATAATGTCGATATCGGAGATTTGGTGGTTTTGCACGACGTCAGCAGGGAAAAGACAGTGGAAAGATTAAAGACGGAATTTGTCTCTTTGGCGGCGCATCAGTTAAGAACCCCTCTTTCCGCCATTAAGTGGAGTATTCAGATGATCCTAGACGGCGATCTCGGAAGGGTTGCCCAAGAGCAAAAAAACATTTTGGGGAAAACCTATCAATCGAACGAAAGGATGATCAATCTCATCAACGACCTTTTGAACCTGGCCAGGATCGAAGAAGGGAAATATGTCATCAGTCCGGCTCCGGTTGATATAATAAAAACATGCGAAGAAGCTATAGATATTGTCAGCGAAAGCATGAGGGGCAAGAATATAAAATTTACTTTTATCAAATCAACAGAGAAACCAATCAAGGTCTTTGCCGATGAAGAAAAATTAAAACTGGTTATCCAGAACCTTCTCGATAATGCTTTTAAATATACACCCAAGGGAGGGAGAGTTGTTCTTTCCTTGAAAGAGACTCTCAAAAACGTGAGGGTCGAGGTCAAAGATAATGGCATGGGCATTGCCAAAAACGAACAAGACAGGGTTTTCTCCAAGTTTTTCCGCACCCGCGAAGCTGTTTTGGCTGAGCCGGCCGGCAGCGGCCTGGGCCTTTATATGGCCAAAAACATAATTGAAAGCCATAATGGGCAAATCGGCTTTGTTTCAGAAGAAGGCAAGGGCACGACTTTTTATTTTACTATGCCTAAAAAAGACTTGAAGCCTGTTTGACGAGAGGCTCCACTTTCACTTTACTTGTTTTTTTGCTACAATATAACCATGAAAAGAATCTTAATCGTCGAAGATGAAGAGATCATGCTCGATCTTCTTCAGAGAAAACTAAAAACCCATGGTTACGAGGTCTTGGTGGCCCGGGACGGCGAAGAAGGCCTGAAATCAATAAAAGAGGAAAAGCCTGACTTGATAATCATGGATTTGGTTATGCCTAAAATGGATGGGTTTATGGTCATGGAAGAGATTCAAAAAGACGAAGATCTGAAAAAGATCCCCTTAATCGTTGTTTCCAACTCGGGCCAGCCGGTAGAGCTTAACCGAGTCAGGGATCTGGGCGCCAAAGACTGGCTCATAAAGACAGAGTTTAATCCCCAGGAACTGGTCGAGAAGATTAAAAAACAGCTTAACGAATGAAATAATTTCAAATAATATGGCTAAGAAAATTTTAATCGTTGAAGACGATAAATTCCTGAGAGAATTAATCGTGAGGAAGATTGCCGGCGAAGGTTATCAGGTTTGCGAGGCAGTCGACGGCGAGGAAGGAGTCAAGGTTGCCAAAGCAGAAAAGCCAGACCTTATCCTTTTGGATCTGATTTTGCCGGGAATCGACGGCTTTGAAGCCCTGACCAGGATAAAGCAGGATCCAGAGACAGCCAGATCAGCAGTGATTATTCTTTCCAACCTGGGGCAGAAAGAGGATATTGAGCGCGGGCTAAAGCTGGGCGCAGCAGATTATTTAATCAAGGCGCACTTCTCTCCCGGAGAGATTATTGACAAGATTGCCGCTGTCTTATGATTGTTTTTCTTTATGGCCAAGACAGTTTCAGATCTCGGTTAAAACTCAAGGAAATCATGAACGAATACCAGAAAGTCCGCCGCAGCGGACTTAATTTGTTTTATTACGACTTTGAGAAGGACGGATTCGTTGATTTTAAAGAAAGGACAGAAACGCTTTCCATGTTTGCCGAAAAGAAACTGATTGTTTTAGAGAACGTCCTTCCCAATCTCAATTTGAGCCAAAAGCTCCTGGATTATTTAAAAGCCAAAAAAGAGAGCAAAAAAGACGATACCCTGGTTTTTTTTGAGACCAATGGTTTTGATTCTGATAACCCCCTTTTCAAGTTTTTGGCCAAAACAGCCAAGACCCAAGAGTTTAAGCCTCTTTCAGGGCAATCATTGTTTCAATGGATCAAGAAAGAAGCAAAGAGCCTGAATACAGAGATTAGCCCTTTAGCTATTGAGAAACTGGCAGTTTCTTTTAGCAACGATCTCTGGGGGCTTTCAAACGAGATAAAAAAGATCGCCAGCTTTAAAAATTACAATAAGATTGAAGCAGAAGACATTGATTTGTTGACAAAATCCAAGATCGAAACCAATATTTTTAAAACTATTGACGCCATCGCCGCTTTAAATAGAGCCAATGCCTTAAAACTGGTAAGCCAGCATTTGGAGAAAGGAGACTCGGCTGTCTATCTTTTGGCAATGATTAATTACCAATTCCGAAATATTCTTTCAGTCAAAGACCTTTATCAAAGGGGCAAATCCTTTCAGGCGATATTAAAAAGCTCGAGGTTAAGCTCTTTTGTCGCCAGGAAGTGTTATCTCCTCGCCCAGAAATTTACTTTTTCAAAACTAAAGAAGATTTATTCCAGAATTCTGGAGACGGACCTGAAAATAAAAACCGGGAAGATTTCTCCCCGGCAGGGTCTGGAACTATTGATCTCTGAGATTTAGGAGTTTGCTGATTCGTGATTTTTTCCTCGAGGCTTTGTTTTTTTTGATCGTTCCTTTCTTTGCCGCTTTGTCCAAAGCCTTATACATCTTGGGCAGGAGTTTTTTCGCTTCAGTTATTTTTTTCTGAAACAAAAACAATCCGATTTTCTTTTCGAGTTTTTTGATATTACTTTTGACGATGAGATTCTGCTTTCTTTTTCTTTCGCTTTGGCGATGGGCCTTTTTTGCTGATTTGGTAATAGCCATACATCCTTTTTAGCATGGCTTGTAAAAACTATCAAGATCTATTAATATTAAGTTAATTATGGCCCAAGAACAAATCCAGCCATTAGAGGGCGGGGCAACAGAGAAACAGGATCTTGGAGCGGATTTTGCCGAGGTTGTTGAATTAAAAAACCGGCTTGAAAAACTGGAAACCAGGCTTAAAAAAGAAGCCGGTCCCGAGGAAAAGGAAAAACTGGTAAAACAAGAAATTAAAGCATATATTCAAGAACTCCAGCAGGTGCCGCTTCCTCCCACGTCCACAAAAACCAGGGACGAGGCAGACGAGATCAAGGGTTTTGAGCCTAGCCAACAGGTCGGGGCTTTGGTTACCCTCGTTTCGGAAAAGGGCTTAAACGAAGCAATTTCCGTTGCCCTTGCCCTGGATAATCCGGCGATCCTGGACGAGTTTCACGACACCCTTGTTGACCATTATTATCAAGTCCTTGTGGAAAAAGAGATCGTGAAGTTTATCTAGCATCATATGATTCTGCTTATATTTTTTCTTTCTTTACTTTTTCTTATCCCCCTTGTTTTTTTAGTTGTTTTGCAAGCAAGGAAAAAGAAGGTGTTTTTGGCGCGGGGAATGAACCTTGTTCTTTTGCAGATTACTCTTCCTCGGTGGATTGAAAGCGAAAAAAATCCTTCTTTGGAGGATGAGTTGAAAATTGCCGAACAGTTTTATTCGGCCCTGGCCGGGATACGCGAACACGGTTTTTTCAAAAAAATTCTTTTTGGCAATCCGCTTTTTGTTTTGGAAATTTCTGTCCATCACATAGGGGAGGAAATTTACTTTTACATTGCCTGCCCGCGTTCTTTAACCGAACTTATTGAAAAGCAAATCCTGGGCCATTGGCCAAAAGCCCAGATTCAGGCAGTCCAGGACTACAACATCTTTAATCCTGCCGGCAAAGCCGTTGGCGCGGCGGCAAGCTTGGAAAATTATCCCATTTTTCCTTTAAAAACCTATCAGGAGTTTAAATCCGATCCTCTGGAAGTGATTGCCAGCGTTTTTTCAAGATTGGCAAAAGAAGGCGAAGGCGCGGCGGTCCAGATTTTCTTCCGGCGGAGCAGAATTTCTTTGAAAAAAATCGCTGATAAAATCATTAATTCAATCCGCGAGGGAAGCAGAGTGGAGCAGGCGGCCAGAGGAGCTTATTCACAAACCACAGCAGGAAAGTTTTTGAACGAAACCGGACGGCTTTTATTCCCCAAAGACAAAAAAGAAGAAATTCAGGGTTTGGCCAAGCCCTTAAAGCCGGTAGAGATTGGTCCGATTCAGCAGAGCCAGATTTCCGCCATTAGCCAAAAAGCAAGCCAGCCCTTATTCGACGTTAATCTTCGGGTTGTTGCATCTGCTCCCATAGAGGGTCGGGCAATAGAGATTCTCACTCAACTGCAAACAGCTTTTGACCAGTTTAATTCGTCGATGCTCAATCAGATTAAATGGAAAAGGACTGTGGGGAGGAAATTAAAGAAGTTCTTTTACTATTTTTCCTTCAGGATTTTTAACGAGGCCCAGTCTATCTTGCTTTCTTCAAGCGAGCTGACAACTGTTTTTCATTTTCCCTCAACAACATTATCTACTCCGCAGATTAAATGGCTGAAAACCAAGCAAGCGAGCGCTCCTCCTAATTTGCCGGATCAGGGGATTATTATCGGCAAAAACGTTTATCAGGGGCAAGAAAAAACGGTTCTGATGCAAAAAGAGGACCGCGGCCGCCACTTTTACGCTATTGGCCAGACCGGCACGGGCAAGAGCGTTCTTTTGCAGGAAATGATCCGCCAGGATATTGAGGCGGGCGAGGGCGTTTGCTTGATAGACCCCCACGGGGAGACAGCAGAAAAGGTTTTAGCCGTCATCCCTCCTTCCCGGGCTCAAGACGTTATTTATTTCAACCCGGGAGAGATTGAAAGGCCCATTGGCTTAAATATGCTTGATTTTGACCAAAGATTTCCCGAATCAAAGATTCTTGTTGTCAACGAGCTGATTGAGATTTTTGAAAAACTCTACAACTTAAAAGCCCTTGGATTTGGCGGTCCGATTTTCGAGCAATATATGAGGAATTCCCTTCTTTTGGTGATGGAAGATTCCTCAACCGGCAGCACCTTAATAGAAGTGCCCAGGGTTTTAGCTGACAGCGCTTTCAGAAAGCAAAAATTAGCGAGATGCCAAAACATTATTGTTAAAAACTTTTGGGAACTGGAAGCGGAAAAGGCCGGGGGCGAGGCGGCCCTGGCAAATATGGTTCCTTATATTACGAGCAAAATAAACGTCTTTGTCGCCAATGATTTAATCAGGCCGATTATTTCCCAGCAGCAATCTTCTTTCAATTTTCGGGAAATAATGGACCAGAAAAAAATCCTTATAGTCAATCTCTCAAAAGGCAGGCTGGGAGACATTAACAGCTATTTGCTGGGAATGATTATCACCGGGAAATTATTAATTGCCGCCTTTTCCCGATCCGATATTCCCGAAGAAGAAAGAAAAGATTTTTACCTTTACATTGACGAGTTCCACAACGTGACGACCAAAACCATTGCCTCTGCCTTAGCCGAGGCGAGAAAATACCATTTAAATTTGGTTTTGGCACATCAGTTTATCGGTCAGCTGGATGAAGAGACTAAAAAGGCGATTTTTGGCAATGTCGGTTCCAAACTGGCTTTCCGCGTCGGGCCGGACGACGCCAAATATCTGGTGACCGAGTTCGGCCCGGTTTTTAGCGAGCAGGATCTGGTTAATCTTGATAATTACAACGGCGCTTTAAGGCTTTTAATAAAAGGAGAAACAGCCAAGCCTTTTAATATCGTTACTTTCCCGCCAAAACCCGGCAACCAGGAGGTAAAAAGCCTGATCAAGGAGTATTCCCGGTTGCATTACGGCCGCGACCGGGATATAGTTGAAGCAGAGCTCTATGAAAGATTAAAACAAGCCTCGGCCCCAGGAAAAGCTTAATAAAGAATATTAAACAGTTTTGCAATTTATTTAACTAATCAAACAATATGGGAAAAGATTTTTACGAGAAATTCGATTCAGGTCCTGCAGAAGAAACAAGTAAAGAAGGGGAAAAACCCGAATTAGAAAGAGAAGCTCTTCCTTGGGGGAAAAAGCAATTAGAAGAAGATGCGGAATTGCTTGGCCGGTTTGAGAAAGAAGCGCAGTTAGGGGCTCCGAGCAAAGAAATAGTCAGGGTCCAGCTCAGGCAGGAGGAAGATGAAGACAAAATGGCAGTGGCTCAAAAATGGTTTGAGAACCATAAAGATGAAATAAAGGAACGCGGTTTTAACATTGAGATCGATAACCCGGGTTATGTTTATAGGATTTTTGCGGAAATGGGCGGATTTGAATCAAAATCGGTAAAAGAAGATCCGGGTTGCCGGCAAATTATCAACGCGATGGAGGGAATCAATATCTTGAAAACGTGTTTGGATAAGCCCCAGGCTTCCCTTCAAGACCAATTCTTAGTGCTGAATTTTTTGGAAGGAAGGGCTGGCCAAATAGCCGAAGAGTTGAGCCAGCTTGAAGGCAAAGGAAACGAGGCGGCGATAGCCGGCAAAAAAGCTGAGCTTGAAAAGTTATTCAAGACGAGAAAAGAATTGGCTGAGAAAATAAGCGGACAGGATTTGCGAAAAGAAGCTGAAGAAACATTAGAAACGTCAATGCCTTCGAGAGAAGAATTTTTTGACGAGAGACTAATTGAGAGAGAGGTTGACATTACGCTAAAAGAACTGAAAGAAGATGCGTTAGAAAAAGCGGCGGGAGAAATGAAAAAAGATATTGAAGACCTAACGCCGGAAGAGCAGCAGAAGATACTATCAAAAGAATTTCAAGAAGATCTAGGACTTAAACAAAAAAATATTGTTCGATATTTTGCTTGGCCGCCCTTTAAACGAGAAGCAGTTTTTTTAAATGAAAACAATCAAGAAATAAAAAGATGCAGATTTAATGAAGCAGACGGGTATTTGAATGGCAAAATGGGAGAAAAAGTTGCAAAAGAATATAATCTACAGAGAGAGAAAATATATAAAGAGAAGGGCGAAGAATATGAAAAAAAGATTAGGACTTCCGTGGAAGCCAAAATCAGCGACCTAGCGGCGTCGCCGGAAAGAGCAATTGAAGGGTTGAGCGGCGTCTACGCGCGAAGGAAAGAGGAGTTGGTAACAGAGCATATAAGAGAGGGATTAAAAAGGCAAAAAACTCCCGAAGAACTTAAGGCAATCGAAAGAGAGTTTGGGGCTAGGGGCCGAGATTTAAGAGAATTTATTGATGATGCTGTCTATCTCAAGAACGAGCATTTGCAGGGCTTAGGAGGAAAATGGGAAGACGACAAAGATGAGATTGGGAAATATCTAAGCGAATGGGGAGTTTCTCTTACCCCAAGCGAATTAGAAGCAGCCCGCAAGGCAATAGAAAGCCGAACGCGTCGCGGCTATGAAAAGGTTGTTAATAATAAGCCAAGAGGGTTTTTCCAATGGCTTTTAGACCTTATTATTGAAGTTTCCAAACCCGCTTCGGAAAAGAAGAAAGAGAAAAAATAATAGTAGCGCGATTTAACCCCCCAATTTTTATTAAATTTTACTTAATCAAATGGCTACCAACCCCTTTTTGACCAACGACAGCCTCAAAGGTTTTATTAGCGGGCTAAAGATTAGCAAGGAGCATAAAAACACTTTAATTGAAGCGCTCCCGGAAATGGATTCAGAAGAGAGAACAAAGCTTCTTAAAGTTTTGTCTAAGATTTATTTTCTCGACCTGGAAGAGGCAGAAGCGATTGAAAAAATCAAGAAATACTGGAGAAAATAATTTTTCCGTTGGGCAACCAGCTAAGAATTTATAAACGTTAAAATATAATAAAAATAAAATAAAAACATGGGATTTGAAGATCTTGAGAGAATGCCACAAGAAGAAGTTAAACCAGGGACTCCAGAAGAGGAAGAACTAAAGAGTCAATTTTTTGTTGGCGCAAGAGAAAATCCTGATGGAACGATGGATTATTCAAGAGCGGGGGAGTTGGTTGATCCTGAGGGAAAGTTGGCAAAAGGAGTTGAAGAACTAGAAGAAAGAAAAAGGCAAGAAGGGGCAGAAAAATTGAAAATTCCCGCTGATGCAAAACCTGGTACTTCATATATGGTTGAACACGATCTAAGGAATGCAATATTCATTAACGAAGAATCTGCGGAGAAAGCAAGAGAAAGAGGTGAACCTACAGACAAGAGAAGAGAAGGTTTGATTAAGAAATTAAGAACGGAAGAGTCGATGCTTGGTAGCCGCATTTTGCGCGTCTCGTTAGAAAAAAGAATCAGGCAAGAGGTTGGAGGTAAAGAAAGAGAGGAACTAACCGATGAGCAAATCAGAAAAAGAATGAGGGAATTTCCCGCCGTTGATATGTACGGCTTGATTCAAGAATTTTTCGTTGATTATTGCCAAAAACTTATGGATGAGGAAGGGGAGAGTGCTAGATTTCTGAGAAATACAGGCCATACAATTGAGGAAGAATTGAGCGCGGCTATGGATCTTCAAGACAGATTAAATAATGAGGCAGCGAGAGGCGGTGATAAAAAAGAGTAGGTAATTAAAACTAAAAAAGGATTTGCTGCCAAAAAGGAAAATTGGGTCTATAAAGCATTAAAATATTTAATAAAAATAAAATAAAAACATGGGATTTGAACAACCATTATTAGGAGGAAAGCCTCGATCAAAGGAGGAAAAAGTAGAGGATATCGAGCAAGCTCGGGTAGGAGCGCAGGCCGAAAAGCCGGGACGCGACCTGGCGCGGGAAGAAGGCGCAAAAGAAGGCATAAGCAAGAAAGAAAAAACCGTCATTGACCAGCTTGCAGAAAAACACGGGGAAGAAGCAATGCAAGAATACGCCGCCGAGAAAGAAAAAAATCCGGTTGAGAGACTGCGTGGGCGCATAGACAAAATTGCCGCCGAAATGAGAGAAAAGGGATTAGAGCCAGACGCGGCTATAGTAGAAAAAATAAAAGGTAGGTTTGATCGTTATGCTGAAGCTGTACGAGAGGAGAAAGAACAGTTGGAGGGAGAGTCGAACACAAGAGTGTCGGTTCAGGAGTTAGCTAATAAGGTGGGTAGAGAAATTCCAATAACTTACCGAATAGGTGAAAAAGGTGGAATTATTTATGGGCCAGAAAATTTTACGTTGAGGAGGTTTGGTGACACCGGTTATGCCAAAGAAAACAAAGGCGAGTACCTTGAGACCCTTAAGAAGCAATCTGGAATATCAGTAGAGACTGAGATTATTGACTTTGGTTTTTCTCGTCAAGGCAAGACAGAATTCTTGCGCTCCATGGGAGTCCTTAATGAAAAGGAAGAAGCAATTGATCTACCGACCATTGCCCAAGGAATGCTAAACAAGCAAAATGAGGCACGAGGAAGGGGAGGTATGGAGGAAGTTCGTATTGACCCTAGAAACTACAGCGCTCGTTTTTCTACAAATATCGAAGGGGTGGCCTTTAGTGTCGGGGAACGCGAAGAGAGCTACGATGAGGGTAGCAACAAGCCTAGGAAAGATGAAAGCTGGACTGGTTTAAAATTTGACGATAATGTTATAGAAACAATCCTTGCCGAGGAATAATTTTTACATCCCGACCTTCTTAATCAAATCTCTTATTTGTGTCGCCCTCTCAAAGTCAAGGTTGTTTGCCGTCTCTGTTTCTATCTGTTTTTCTTTCTCGGCAAATAGCCATGGCTGAATCTTTTTTTGGATCGCCTTCGGTGAAATCCCGTGCTTCAAATTGTATTCAAACTGTATTTTTCTCCTTCTTTTTACTTCTTTGATAGCCGAGCTCAACGAGAGTTGTTTTTTGATTAACACTCAATTAAGTTTTCTGAACAAATCATATCGATAAACCTACGATCGTAGCTTTATTGATTGTTGGACAACCTGGTTTTAAAAAAGTTTAGTTATTCTTTTATCTGCGGTTGCTTAACCAAGTTGAGCAACTTAGCTAAGCCAA
>Ga0210051_1007119_pt1 | contig 10475 bp, 8 predicted proteins | sample CryGey092014_all_FD_185464 | JGI IMG/M metagenome (GOLD analysis project Ga0210051, IMG submission 185464) | Groundwater microbial communities from aquifer - Crystal Geyser CG23_combo_of_CG06-09_8/20/14_all (SPAdes) (version 2) | ecosystem: Environmental > Aquatic > Deep subsurface > Groundwater ...
TCCGCCGATCGCCAGCAACGCTTGCTGGTTCTGCCGTCAGATCTGCCTCGCTTGCGGGTCCACGCTTGAACTGACAAAGTAGGTGAATCTTTTCTGGATGTAAGCGAATCTATCGCTGACCATCCCTGCTACACTTCCTACCACAAGTCATGCTGCTATCCCTCAGAACATAATCCACAGAACATATTTGATTTTCGCTCCTGCGTATCGGCACATGATGAGTCCTACGATACCGAGAATCATCACGGTTCCGAGATCTGGGATCAACAAGAAGACGAAGAAGAGGAGCGCGTTCAAAATCATGAACGAGATGAAAAAATCTTTGGTGTTCACTCTATCGCGTTTCCTCATCAGCCGTCATCAGAGGAAAAGAACGTATCACAGCTTAAAGAATTCCGCCGGCTGGATGCTCGGAAGAAACGGGATATTGATCCATCATCTCGCACCATTGAGCACTATTCCTATGCCCGGGATGAATACCGATATCTGCAAAATCATAAGCAGTATCGCTATGATTGTCGTATTCTTGTTGTTCTGAAAAAATCTCATCGGAATCGAATACGTGATTCCTGCCATGATTACTGCAAATCCTATATTCCTCAATTGCCTGAAGAAATAGAAATAGTTGGAAGGATCGCCGTGCATGGTTCCATTTGCTATCAGTGAGAGTGTCAGCGTGAATGATTCATGAATGCTTACACTGTATATGGAAAGTATTCCAAAAAGCGTTAAAATACATCATACTATGATTATGGGCATACTAAATGAACGAAAAACTAAAAGTGAAAAACTAAAAGTGTCGGTATTCTTTTTTAATAATATTTTTCTCTTTACCATATAGGAATTTCAAAATAATTCCTATAGATAAAAACGACGTTGGACTTCTTTTGGAAGTCCCGGCGTCTTATTTTAGATGTTTTGATGATGGCCACTAACATTTTCAAGATTTCTTCTCATTTATCATGTAATAACTTATATTGCGATTGGTCAATATATCCTGTATCTTGCAATAAATCTAACCGATATAATGACTCATTAGTTTCTTTGAGTGCAACACTCATCTTGTTTATAAAATCTGCTTTTGATTGTCCAAATTCTGCTTCACGAATCATTGCTCAAATACTAGTTCCTGATCTTATTAATTGTTTGCTTATAACGAATTCTTGTTTTTCTTTGGAGAGGTGTTGATATATTTTCATTATATCGATACTAAATGAACGAAAAACTAAAAGTGAAAAACTATAGATTATTACCTAAATAATTTCGAAATATGATGAGAAATTATTCTGGTAGTAACTACATATCCTTCAATCAAAGACAAGAAATATATTTTTGAAGGAGGATATGAAAGTGTCGGTATCTTTTTATTATATTTATTGGTCGAAAAGAATTCCATCGTTTTTCACTATTCACTATTAGTGATTAGTTAATTTAGTGGTGTCTCGCGGTCTTCGTGTGGAGTTTGTTTTTATCAAGGTGAGATCATGTCTACTGGAACTAATGTATTTTCCATCAACTATGCTTGCAATGAAATTATATTTTTTCTTAAGTATGATGTTCGTTTTAGCTATTTGCCTAAAAAAACTATTATGATTGGTGTAGAGATTAAAACATTCCGCCAAGTCTTCGAATGGATCGCTCATCCCGTATCCGCTGCAGAAATCTTTTTTCTTCGCTTCAGCTTTCCTGATGGTTTCGTTGTTCCGTGAAAGCCTGTAGAACGATAACGACAAGTCGTTGATGGCGAACACCACCTTACCGAATTCCGTGAAATTCTTATCTTTTCTGGATGATGATCACTGGATATATCATAGGTCGGTGATGTGTCCCATTTCGTGCGTCGAGAGCTCGAGAAACTCTTTTCTGGACTGAACCGATCAGAGGTTGAATATTATCGTATCCCGTGTCGCGTATCCTCTTCTGTTGCCGTTCTCTTTGTTGATGTCTATCTTGCTTATCACCTCTTTTATATCCTTGTCCTGATTTCCGTTGTCAGCGATAAATTGCACGATCTTGCTGATAATCTTGATGTAAATGTATTTTTCCGTGGTAGAAAAAATTCCGTTGAAATGTATCTTGCCGCAGATGGCTATGCTATCGCATAACGCTTGTAGAATATCTTTATTGCTTGCTGCGAAGTGCCCGGTCTGCGCTTGCGTGGTAGTGTCTATATTCAAATAATTCTCTTCTAGATTCTGATCTTCCTGTGGCACATTAATTTCCAGAAAATCCTTGGTACTTGGCACCAATCTTTCTCCCAAATGAAAAATATTGAATGCCAACAAAAGATAGAATACAATAACTGCAATGATGAATTTTATGAGGATGATGATTTTTTTCTTCATATGTGTATATTTTACTAAATATTTATTGAACTTTTACACTAGTTACTATCTCGATAATTCTTTATTTCATTACAGAATTATTCGGATAGTAAACTATAACTCTCGCATCCAAAAGAATTTCGTTCTAATGATTCTTTTGGTGGTCGAGTATATCAAACTTTGATCTATATTTATTCAGTTCTGGTTCAATACCGTTACCTCTGCTTAGTCACAAACATTTTCCGGTTTGTTTGTGTCGGTGTCATTTCGGCATATTCTTATCGTTCGTTTTACCTTCAACTACTTCTTGTTTTTGTGTGAGATTTTTTCGTTCTTCCCATCATGGATTTTTCGTTCATAATATTTCAAGCATTTCTTTTGAATATAAGATAATGCTTTTATCATGGTTAATTTCTTTTGTTATGGTCACTTCTTCACCGCTTACGGTGGTATAACTATGATTTTCTTCTATCATTGCGATTGGTTAATATTGTATCGCTTGATGTCGTCCAAGATATTCTGCTCGCTCGGGCCTCTTGCGTTGAAGAGGATGATTTCCTTGAGGGCGATCTTGCTACTATAGAGATATAAAATAAAATTGTATCATCAGATGATTATTTTGTTTTTTGTTTGTTTCGCCTTGAAGATATTTTTTCAGATACCGCCCGTGATATTCTCTACGAGCAATAACGCCTGTTTGTTTATATTGTTTTTGCACAAATCTTCAAATATTTTTTTCGACTCCTCTTTCTTCGGCGAGAAGATGAAATACGAAATATCTTCCGGTGATTTCTCCATCTCCTTGGTTATATATTCCACGAGAACATCCACCTTAGGTTGTACTACTTTGATGCTTTGATTACTTATCGTTTCTTTCTCGCTAAGTTTTTTTGCTTGCGTATTAGTATTTGAAAAAAATATCACTTTATTCTTGAACACATCGGTGAATTCTTTCCGGTCGGTGAACTTCTGCGCTTCGCCGTAGGTGAAATAGAATTCTCCATTGCCGTACGTCTTCTTGAATACATTCACTACGCCATCAAACACTTTTTGTATCTGAGCGAAATGTTTGTCCAAGAGATTATAATTGTCCTCGGAAAGCGTCTTTTGCAGACCTTCTTTCTTTTCGACCAATTGTTTCCGTAGCAGATTCGTCTGATAAAAATCTCCATGATCCCGGATCGGGTCGTGCGGTATCATCGTACTTTCCGTTTTGACGAAAAGTTTTTTGCTTTCGTTGAACAACACTCCTATGAATATCTGAAACGTATTTACGAACTCCTGCAATTCGCTTGATTCGTTTTTTATTCACTTGATCTGATAGTCCACATTCTGCTGATACACGAATGATTCTAATATATTCAGCGTATAATAGAGATCGCAAGGGCTGGAGAGGAAAAAGTTGTACGTCTTGTATCGCTGTTCCGTGTCGAAAAAACAGATATCGTAGTCCTGATACAGTTCTTCGTTTTCCTGCATCGCTGCGAACAGTCCGTGGTGCGTTGTCAGAATAATCGGATACTTACACTGGTTCCTTGTATCCTTGATATAATAATAAATCCTGTAATCGTATTGATTGTTCAGATTCAACACTCCGAGACCTCTTTTGAGATGAGAAATATATTTGATGACAAACAATAATTCTTCCTGGATGAATTCCCCCTTGTTCAGGAATTTCTGGAACGTCTCCTGATTGATGGTCTGCTCTTCTTTCGTGAAACCTATATTCCTGACGCCTATATCGTTCAAGACTGCTTTGGCGATATCCAGCTTCTGGATATTCTGGAACGCTAAGATGATGTTCTTGTTCGCCGCCAAAGCGGTCAACAGATTCTTGATCGCTATATTGCCGATATAATATTTCTTCTGATTTTCTAGGTTGTCCGTATTGATTCATTCGGCTGTTTTAGACATGTTCGTATTATTCGGCGATATCCTTTCCAGTGCAGGAAAGTTCACTTTGACTTTCGGCGTATCCTTGTATCTGCCCAATTGTAATATCTCTTTTCGAATTCACTCTGTCTGCAGAATGATGTGAACGAGATTCGGATAAGAATCTATGAGTTCATACAGATATGCGATGAAATACAAAAATAATTTGATGCTATTTTTCGTGTCAAAGAACGCGTCGTGCGCTTTTTCTTCGCCATGATTTTCGTCCATGAATATCTTGCTGAACAGTCTTTCTTCCTTCAGACTCTCTATCAAGACTTCCAGTGCGTAACTCGGTGCGTAGTGCACTATCGTCTGCGCCAGACTTAATGTATCGATGGATGTATGGTAGCTGAGCGTAGGAAAATATTTTTTCAGGAAATCTAGATCGAACGCGATATTGTGTCAGATGATGATGGTATTTTCTCAGAAAAACTTTTCTATCTGCGGCAACACTTCTTCCCTCGTCGGCGCGGTCTCCAGATCGCTTATCGAGAGTCCGGTGATGAATCCCACGATATGTTTCAGTTCATCAGTTTTCTTATCCGGCTTGATGAGCGATTGATATTCGCCGATGATCTTTCCGGTATCATCAATCTCTATGATCCCTATCTGTATGGGCTCGTCCTTGGTGACGTCTAAACCAGTGGTTTCAAAGTCGAGACCAATATATCTTCATTTGTTATTGAGTAACATAGTTTTAGTGTTGAAAAGTAAATTAACCAATTAACGAATTATGAATTTCGAATTACGAATTATTGGTCATTGGTAATTAGTCATTAGTAATTACTTTCTATCAAAATCCGCTGGTATCTCTCATCGGATCTCCGTTTCCCGTTTGCGGATCGGGATAGTGAAATCGTGCGTCTTTATCCGGGTCAATGCGTCCTGCACTTTCGTCAACAATTCTTTGGTCTCCTTGGTGTATCCCAGTGTCGTCTTTATCTTCTTCGACCTCATCCGCGCGATAGCCGTTTCAGAGTCGCTGAAAATGCATTCATATTTACTTTGGGACGAGGAACCAGGAACGAGGGACTTGGACTTTGTCTTATTTTTCTTCTCTAATTTTTCTATATATCTGATAGCGTCGTAGATTGCCAAAAACTCTCCAAGGTTATTTGTTCCCATCTTGTAGATAGGTGAATGGAAGACCTCTTTCCGTTTTTTCAGATCGACGGCTCTGTATTCCATTATTCATGGGTTTCCCGTGCAGGAAGCGTCCACGCAGAGCGCGTTGGTGGTGATAGGGATTTTGACTTTCATATTATATAGTGAAGTAAACGATTCTTAGATAATGTTTTTACAAAAAAAAGCAACCGAGAGTAACACGGTCGCTTTTGCACTTTTTTTTGGAACGTTACCGTCCCTTAGTAAGTCTTCTAACGTTCTTTTTAAATTTCTTTGTCAGGACTTTGCAGGTTCTAACTGATTTTGCTCCTAGATTTTTGCTCCCCAATTCCTCGTTCAGGGTTTTCGTCTTTCTGTTCTCGGGGAATTCTTTTTTCAGATCGTGTACCGCTTTTTTGTACTTTCTTTTGGCACTAGATGGTACGCTGAATTTCTTATCGCTGGGTTTTTCAAATCTCAGGTGGATCTTTTTAAATTTCCCGTTTTCTGCGTTTTCCTGTGCTTTCAGCCCTATATTTATTATATCGGCTTTTATACACTCAGCGATTCTGACATTCATCCGGATCTGATACTCCTTTACCACATCGATTTTGCCTTCTGAGACATATAACTTCGATAATAACTCTTTGATAACTTCTTCCTGTGCTGCGCACAATATAGATATTGTCGAGCTTTTATCGGATGACGATGTTCTCAGGGTATCTGATTTTTGTGTATATCCTAATCCGACGATTAGGAAACACGCTACAGTTAACATAAGTTCTTTCATGGTATATATTTTTGTTATTGTTTTCCTTATAACAGAAAATACTAAAATAGTTTGAAAAGTCAAGTCAATTTTTGGGAAAGAGCTATTTTTTGGCTTTTTATACCGACTGCATTAGAAATCCATTATTTCTTCACTATGTTCGAAATAAAGGTTTCTAATATCATTGGTATATATTCGACATCATAAAAACTCTCTCCATTTGTGTGAAGAGAGCTTTTATTGTGTCTCAAATGTATTTTATTTTTTTGTTTTTATTCAACATCGTCAAATCGTAATTTCAATCATTTATTGCTGTCTTCCAATCTTGTCTTGTATTTCATGGTGTTGATTGTCTGCTCTTTTTCGTTTACGGTGATTTTTTTATCCGTAATATTGAAGATGACCGGGAAGTTTTGGATGTTCTCAGTCTTAAATCCCCAAATGAATGTTTTGGTCAGAGGAGTCTTGATTTTGTCGGTTTCTTGTAAAAATGCTATTTTCGTTTTTGTATCGATAGGCAAAAGTCAGCATCCACTTACGAATTGTGTGAATGGCTTTTCTATTTTTTCTTTCTTGTCTTGGTATGATAATTTTGTGTTCTCTATCTTTTCTATGATATCGATGTTTTTCAGGATTTCGTTCATGATGTCTTGAGCTTCTTCGTAGAGTTCGTCATCGTCTTCGAAGACAAACGGCTCTCATTCGTTCTTTTGATTCACTTTGTAATATTTGCAGATGCCGTTCTTTTCGTTATCCAACACTCTGACAACATTCCTTTGAACGATGTTCACTTTGCTCTTTGTTCGTAGATCGACGAATGCTCCATACATATCGTTTTCCAAAATATTGATGTTCTTGATCCTGCCCCGCAATGCTTTGTCCATATTCGTTTTGAGATATTTGAAGAGATCGTCTAATTTCACATCTTCCTTGCGTTCTTCAAGATTCCGTTCGTTCTTCTCTGTTTTATTCGCTGGAATTTCTGTCAGTAAACTTCATTTCTTGTTGTGATATTCTATTTTTCCTGCATCGCTGTTATAGAGATAATCTTTTAACAATACAGGCGCGTTTTTTAGTTCCGGTTTCTCTTGATCGGTTGTCAATTCTTTGCTCGCCTTTTGGATAAGGAGCTGTTTCTTGTTTACATCTTTGGTGATGTCGCGCAATTCTTTCCTATTGCCTTTCTCTATCTGGATGGTGATAGGTTCCACTGCTTTTCCGGCGACGTCCCTGAGCATCAATTCGTTCGTGTTGGTGAATCAGAAATTAAGCGTTTTCTCTTCCTTGTCTCCTCTTCGTTTGAAGGTATACATATCGTCCGCGAGTTTCAATCCGAGAAGTTTAGTCTGTTGCCGTTTTCCTCCTTTCGGTCTGTTGAATCCTGTGAAGATGGTGTTGTCTCCAAATTCGGAATTCTCTATGTACGTGCTCAATATCTCTCTGTGTTTCTTGATCTGCTCTTTGAGCTTATCCACATTTTCAAGATTGAACGTATTTGCTGTCGTGTTTACCGCTATTTTCATAGTCACTCCCAAAAGCTTGAATTCTTGAGAGGCTTTTGTCTGCTTGGTATCCAATTCTCCCTTTTCGTTGAAATACACTTTACCGATCTCTTTGTATTTCTCTCCTTCTCTCATGAAGATCGCTCTAGAATATCCGTTTCCTTCAGGTGTTATCTCTTTTCCAAGTTGCGTATATTTAAGCGTCTCGATCCTTGTGTTTTCCAATGACTCGTCCGCAAATGTTTCTTCTGTAAATTCCGGCGCAAGCTCAAATGTTTTGATCCTTTCCAATACTTTTTCTTTGGTCTTTCTTTCGTTTTCTACGATTCTGATATCGATTCTCTTGCTTGGAAGCTTGATGATGTTTATGTCAAACATCTTTCCTCCTCTGTATCATCCTTCCGGTAAAAACTTTTTTGTATTGTCCTTATCGACGAAAAATTCCATTGTGTTGTTTTCAGTATTTGTTTTAGGATTATTCATAAATTGGAAATAACTGTTGTTTGTTTCTCACATGATTTGTATATATGCCGTTAGATCCCTTTCTTCTCCACCAAGTTTCACTTTATATTTCATCTTCAAAAGATCCTTATCCATTTCTATATTGGAAATTTGAATTTTTTCTCCATTCAACTGGATATACTCATCCATCCTCTTTTTAAGCTCTCCGCTATCGAGAGAGTCTTTCATCTCTTCTTTTGACCATGCTTTGAGATCCTTGTTGGCAAGCACTTCGCTTTCCAGGTTTTTCTCTTCCGCGGAAAATTTGCTCAACGCCTGGTTGACCTCTTTCTGGAGCATAAAATTTAACCCTTTTGCGGTAAATTCTTCTACATTTGCCATTGTGGTGGTGTAAGGTAATAAAAGTTACGTAGGTATTCCTTTTGCCTAATTGCTGGTTATAAGTGTTGGATCGCTTTTTTCTGCCAGTGTTGTCTTAGTCATGCTAATAATATTATCTCTATTGTTTTTTACTGCATACATATTTCATTCTTCTCCATTTTGAAAGCTATTATACTCATTGTCCACTATCGTTTTTCCATCCTCCTTGAATTTTATTTTAAAGATTGTTTTATCTACATTTTCCCCTTTTAATTCCGGTATGGGCGACCGTTGCCCGTTGATGATGTATATTTGATATTTGGTTCCATCATCCAATGGAGGATCGAGAATCTCTATTTTGTTCTTATTGTTCTCTTTTTGGAAGCTGTATGGTGTTGCGGACGGATTATCTTCTATCATGTTTAATGTATAGGTCTCTAATGTCTTCATCACTTCCTGATTCATCATTTCTTTGCATGATTTTATCGTAGAACTGTAATAATTGTATTGATAATCGGTTCCTTTGTATTGTTTCAGTTTTTCTTCCAATTCTTCTATTTTCTGTTTTTTTTTCTCTCGGGTTAATTCCTTGAATAGTCCTTCATACGCCATTCTTAATATAACCATCGGTTTTATCCGTTCATTTCAAACAGGCTTTTTATTCTTACTAAGGAAATCCGTTTCAATCTGCAATATATTTGTTTCCAGATTTTTTTTTGCTTGATTGATGTCCGTATTTGTTTTTGATTGATCGATGGTTGTTGTTTGATTTGTATTCACTACAGATTGGTTGGTGATAGATACTGGATTTGTTACTGCATTGTCGACAGTTGTGTTTATTGCTGGTGTGTTTGTGTTGTTAATTACCGCTGGTTGATTTGTATTTACCATGGGATTTTCTTTACAGATATTGATCATTGTATCCAGAAGCGGTTTATCCGCCACACCATTGAACGCTATTCATTTCTCTTTTGCGATAGACGCTAGAACGTAGAACGTGTTCGGTCCCAAGATTCCATCCATGGCTTGAGATTTGAAAGCCACATCATTTCGGCTTGCGAGTTTGTTTTCTATTTTTTCCCCGTTAGCGAGTATGGTCACGCATTTTATGGCTAGAGCTTGAAGCAACAATACTCCTTCGCTGAATCCACCTCTTGCTTTGTTTTTTGCTAATGCGGCTTCATATTTTTTTTGCATTTCCGGATCCGCATTTAGAATATCTTTTATTGATTTCTTCTCGGTTTCGAATGTTTTCTTTATCTCAAAAGCCGCGTAATTATCATTATGAAAATTTCTTACGATTTTGCCGCTAAGATTATTCAGCTCTTTCTCAAAAAGCTTCTTCACTCATTCCTTGTCGAGCGTGTCCTTGACGTAATCTTTTTCTTTTTGTGTCGCTCAGTAATTGAGATCTAAAACCATAGCAATTATCCGATATAAATGTTCGTATTTCAATTTTACCCCTAAATAAAAAAAATGCCAAAAAATACCGGCTTTTCCTCTATATTTGCTTCTCTTTTTAAAAAAAACATATATAATTATGTTTTTTTAGACGGATTAGACCGATAAGGACAGATTGGATGGGTTGGATGGATGTATTCTGACCTAATCCGTCCATTCTCTCTATTCCGTCTATTTCTGTCTTATATTTATTTCTTCACTTCTATATTTATCTTAATCACTCTCGTGGTATTGTTTTCTATGCTTCCCATCTGGTAAAATACCCCGTTAGCGAACGGCGGATAGAATGGCGCCTGGTAATAGATGTCTCCCGTTATATTCGTGACTTTGATATATTGCGGGAAATAGATGGTCGCTTTGGTTTCCCATCGTTTTCTGACCTTACCTTGTCCCGGCTCGTCGTACATTCCTGATTTAAGCCCCAAAATCGCCATTTCCCTGTCTGTGATCTGAATTTCGTACTTCTTTTCCAATTCCTGGATAAAGGTCGGATAGTATTCCGGAACGCTGAATTTGTAATAGATATTGATGGTGTAGTTTCCATCTTTCAGATCATGG
>Ga0210051_1007122_pt1 | contig 10472 bp, 10 predicted proteins | sample CryGey092014_all_FD_185464 | JGI IMG/M metagenome (GOLD analysis project Ga0210051, IMG submission 185464) | Groundwater microbial communities from aquifer - Crystal Geyser CG23_combo_of_CG06-09_8/20/14_all (SPAdes) (version 2) | ecosystem: Environmental > Aquatic > Deep subsurface > Groundwater...
TTCTGCCCGGCTAGATACTATGGAGTCTGTAATCGATACGGTAAGGAGTTTTAAATGACCGGTATTAATGTTGACCTTGCTCTTGCAAAAAAATATCAGAGACCTGGACCGAGATATACTTCGTATCCGCCTGCTCCGCATTTTAAATCAGATATCGATTTTGCTGAAGCTATGAAAATTTTCAGTGACCAACCGCCTGGTCCGGTTTCACTCTATTTTCATATTCCGTTTTGCGACTCTATGTGCTGGTTCTGCGCCTGCACTAACCTTGTCCGTTCGGTGCGGGGGAAATCTTCACCATACCTGAAGCTCATCGAAGAAGAGTTGAAACTGAAGGCTTCGCTTATGAATGAAGGGCTTAAGGTGGCTCAACTTCACTGGGGCGGCGGCAGTCCGAGCTTTTTACTGCCTGATGAAATCAGAATGCTTGGAGAAATGATTCATAATAATTTCGATATTCCTGACAGAATTGAAGCTGGAGTTGAGATTGATCCTAGAGATTTAAGTCTTGACCAAATTTCTGCATTCAGAGAAGTCGGCTTCAATCGGGTTTCTCTGGGCGTTCAGGACAATAATTCGGAAGTTCAAAAAGCGGTGAATAGAATTCAGCCTTATGAACTGACTGCAAAGACAGTAGAGAACTTTCGCTCGGCAGGTTTTCATTCTGTCAATATCGATCTTATCTACGGTTTGCCTTTTCAGACTGTAAAAAGTTTTGAAAAAACTCTGAATGAAATTATCGCGCTTTCACCTGATCGGTTCGCAGTCTTTAATTTTGCTTATGTTCCATGGATGAAGGCATCACAAAAAATTATTAAGGAAGAGGCTCTGCCTTCTGCTGAGACTAAATTGCAAATTCTTAAACTGACTGTGGAAAAACTTACTTCGGAAGGATACATCTATATCGGAATGGATCACTTCGCCAAAGAAACTGATGAGATGGCTATTGCGCAAAAAAACGGAATGCTTCAGAGAAATTTTCAAGGCTACAGTCCGTTCGCCGGCGATGTAATACTTGGATTCGGAGTCTCTTCGATATCTCAATCTAGCGGGGCATTCTTGCAGAATGAAAGGGATCTGCCGAATTATTCCTCTCGAATAGAAAAAAAAGAAATTCCATTTTTGAAAGGCTATATCCTTACGAATGACGATCGAATCAGACGAGCGGTAATAATGAGATTGATGTGTGATCTCAAACTGAATTTTTCTGCACTCTCCAAAGCATTGAATATTGATTTCAGAAAATATTTTGAAGATGAGATTGAAGCCTTGAATACCTTCGAAGAAGACGGTTTGCTGGTCAGAAACGAAAACGGTTTTGATATTACAGATACGGGTCGTTTATTTGTCAGGAATATTGCGATGCTCTTCGATGCGCATTTATCAAAAGGAGAAGGCAGGTACTCGAAGACGGTATGAAGAGCGTTGGAATAGTTGGAGCCGGTGTTTTTGGACTCACTGCCGCTTTTCTGCTGAAGCGCAAAGGCTTTGCCGTAACAGTTTATGAGGCGGACAAAAAGGTAGGAGGAAAGATAGATACTTTTAGCAAAGACGGATTTATTGCGGAACTCGGACCGAGTTCGATTCTCGAATCTTCGGACAGAATTGATGAGCTGATAAAAATGCTTCGACTGGAGCGTGATAAAATTTATGCATCAGAAGCCGCCAAGAAAAGATATATCATTAAACGATTGCGCCCTCAGGCTATGCCTGATTCTTTGTTTTCTTTTTATTCCACTCAGCTATTTTCCGGCTCTGCTAAGCGGCGATTATTAAAAGAACCTTTTATTCCGCCTTCGGATCCGAATATTGTGGAGAGCATCGCCGATTTTGTTCGCCGCCGGCTTGGAGAAGAAATACTTGATTATGCAGTAAACCCATTTGTTGCCGGAGTCTATGCCGGAGATCCGGAACAGCTTGCGGTTAAGTATGCTCTGCCTGCCTTGTGGGAGATGGAGCAGGAAGGCGGTTCACTATTCAAAGGCGCCCTTGCCAGAATGAAACGAAAGAGAAACGAATCGACACTTAAAAAAAGAAATAAAGGAATTCCCAAAATATTCTCTTTTAGAGATGGCATGAAAAGTTTGATTAATGTTCTGCGCGATGAGCTGGCAGGAGACGTTAAAGTTAGTACGAAAGTGACAAAATTTAATCGTTCAGCAGGAACATGGGATGTTAGGACTATGGAATATGCGCCTATACTAAACTTTGAATCTAATTCTCATGACATTCTCCTTTTTGCTACTCCTGCATATTCATGGGCTGGTTTCGATACTGATAGTATTGCTTTTGATACATTGTATCGGCTTGCAAATGTAATTTATCCTTCGATCAATGTAGTCTCTTTGGGATATTGTGAGGATGATTTAGAATTTCCTTTTGACGGATACGGAGCACTGGCGCCTGAAGCCGAGCACTGTTTGGCGCTTGGTGTGCTTTTCCCGTCTTCAATATTTCCTTATCGAGCTCCGGAAGGTTATCATCTCTTGACAGCATATTTTGGTGGAATGCGAAACAGAAATTATGGTGAAGTTCCGGAAAAACTTGCGGCTGAGATGGCAATCAGTGAAATAGATCTTTTATACATAGCAAACAAGGAGCCTGTTTTTGTCAAGACGAATAATGTTCGTTTTGCAATTCCTCAGTATGCTTTGAATTATGGAGAGCAGTTGAAGATTATGGATGAGATTGAGAAGGCAAATCCGGGTTTGTTTATCGGCGGCACTATACGCGGAGGAATCTCGGTTGGTGATGCGATAAAAAATGCGTTTAATTTGGTTGATAGGATAGTGGAATACGCAAAAGATTAATTCAACCGGAGTGCTTTTACTCAATACGGGTTCTCCGATTTCACCAAGCACGTACGATGTTAAAAAGTTTCTAAAAGAATTTTTGACAGATCCTTGCATAATCGATCTTCCGGATCTTTTTCGGAGCTTATTGGTAAATAATATTATTCTGCCGTTTCGCTCTTCGCGCTCAGCAAAAGCATATTCGGCGATTTGGATTCAAAGTGGCTCACCTCAAATTTTTCATACCGGAGAAATACGCGACAAACTGCAAAATAAATTGAATCTGCCCGTTGCAGTCGGAATGAGATATGGAAGTCCGAGTATTGAAGACGGTTTATCGAAGCTTTTAGGATTAGAAAAAATCATAGCCGTTCCGTTATTTCCTCATAATTCCGTCGCAAGCCGCAAGAGTATAATTGATAGGACATTAGCGGTTGCATCTTCGGACGGCTCGAATATGCAAATTAAATTTATTCCTCCTTTTTATGATCAGCATGATTATATCAATTCACTTGTCGCTTCCGCTGAGCCGTTTTTATCGGATGAATTCGATAAATTGATCTTTAGTTTTCACGGTTTGCCGGAAAGATATTTACGGAAATACAGAGCGACAAAAAATTATTGTCTGTGTGAGCCGGACTGTTGTGAAAAAGCTCGAGGCGAAATTCTGAACCTATGCTACCGCGCTCAAGCGCTGAGAACGGCAAAGGCATTTGTCGAAAAGGCCGGCATTGATAAGAATAAAATTGTGATTGCATTTCAATCGCGTTTCGGCATGGGAAAATGGCTACAGCCGTATTTTGACAAATTGCTTCTCGAACTTCCAAGGCAAGGAGTAAAACGAATTCTTGTAATATCTCCTTCGTTCGTGACTGACTGTCTGGAGACGCTTGAAGAAATTAACATCAGAGGCAGGAAAAATTTTCTTGAAGCCGGCGGCGAGAAATTTACCTTTATTCCATGCTTGAACGATTTTGAAACATGGGTTGATTCTTTGGCGAAGATGATTACTACGGAAATTAATTCCTGATTATTTTTTCATTCCGAGTGAAAGCAATACTAGAGGCCTCAAGAGCGACCACCAGTCCCAATTTCCGAAGAGCTTGATTTTGCTTATTGACATTCCATCCGAGGGATAGACCTTGCTGACCGGCACTTCAGCATATTTGAATCCCAATTCCAATACTTTGTAATGAATGTAAAATTCCAGCTCATATTTGTTAAGCCAATCCTGCTCGATATCTATATCGGGATGATTAAGCAATGACAGTTTGTATGATCTGAATCCGTTTGTGACTTCAGTGAATCTTCTTCTAAACCTTATTGACCACAGAATAGGAACTATTCGAGTAGCTAATCTTCTCAAAAACGGCATGGCTCCAAGTTGCTTTGAACCGAGGTATCTAGACCCCTGGACGTAATCTGCTCCGTCCTCTATCGCTTTTAAGAGATTCGGTATTTCATCAGGATTATCCTTATTGTTTCCTGCCATAACGACCGCGATTTCAAATTTGCTTTCCTTTAAATAATTTAGACCGGTTCGTATCGCCGCTCCAACTCCGCATCGACTTTCGTGCGAAATAATTTTGACGGGAAAATTTTCGATTTTTGAAATTGAATCGTCTGTTGAACCGTCATTTACAACAACAACATGCGGCGTTTTTGAAAAGTCGAATCGTTCAAGCAATAATTTAAGTCTCGGTTCGTTATACGCGGGTATTACTACTCCAAACTGAGTTTGTCCGAATTTCATTTCGATTTTTGTGATTCGATTTTGATTGTTTCTTCGAGAGCCTCGTAAATCTTCCATTTTGATCGATAGCCAATCTTCTTTTCCGCATCGATTGGGTTTACAACTCGCTTATTGACGTTGTCTATTTCACGCGCCGGCATTCTGATAATGGGTTTATCCAGTTTATGAGAAATCCATTTGGCAAGCTCTCCGAGCCGTGTTTCTACGCCAGTACCTATATTCACAATATCTTGAGGCCATATTTCGACTGCTTTTTTAATTCCATCTATCGTGTCTTTGTAAAAAGTAAAATCGCGGGTCGCATCAGGATTTACTAAAGTAATTGTTTCGTCGTGAAGCCATTTTGCTACTACGCTTTCGGTGTCTCTGGGGCCGAACACGTTTGACAGCCTTACAATTGCAGTCGGAATCCATTGACGATACATTAAAGCATATCGTTCGCCTGTTGATTTTGAAACTGCGTAATGACTTACTTCACTCCAAACTGATACTGATGAGATGTAAAAGAAAGGAATCTTGTGTTTTCTGCAGAGCATAAGAACGTTCAGGGTGCCGAGTATATTCGTCTTTGCATCATCGAGCGGAAATCTCATTGAATACCTTATATCTCTGCATGCGGCGTGAAGAACTAGACCTGCGTTTGCGATATGCTTTTCAATAGCGGGATCACCGATGTCCATAACGATCGTGTTATTGAATTTGTGTTTAGGGAGACTTCTGTCATCGAGCGGAATTGCATTAGGAAATAGCTCGCACAGATGCGAACCGACAAAACCTTCGCCGCCTAGAATCAGAATTGGTTTAGAAGAATCTAACATGAAGTAAGGTTAGCATAAAAAAAGGGGAGATTCTACTTTATTGTAATGTCGCAAGCACAGGCGAGGCGTCCATTGACGCGTGGCGTCCATTGACGCGAGGCGCCCATTGACGCGTGGCGTCCATTGACGCGAGGCGCCCATTGACGTGAGGCGCCCATTGACGTGGAGCGCCTGTGCATCCAAGACGAGTTATCAAATTTGAAAGTGCAAATTGGAAAATGTAAATTTGAAAATGCAAATTGGAAATTGCAAATTGCAAATTGCAAATTGCAAATTGGAAAGTGCAAATTGGAAAGTGCAAATTGAAAATTTTATTTTTCCAATTTTCATTTTTCAATTATTTCACACGTTCTTTGAGACATGAATAAGTCAAAAAGCAAAAGGAATGACACGTTTGTTCATAATCACAAACTGCTTTTGTCTTTCGCTTTTTTTACATCAAATCCAATGGATCGATATCGAGAAGGACTCTTAGGTCTTTACGTTTTGAATACGAAATAGAATTTAATTTTTTGCTAAAGAGTTCTATGTTTGTATTGCTCTCGATCACCAGCCTTACCTGCCATCTAAATCTACCGCGAAGTTTTTCAAGAGGTGCTGGCGCCGGCCCGAGAATTTCTCCGGGAAAAGTCTGCAATTCTTTTGACAATTCGCGAGCACCGTTGACTGCCGCTTCTTCAATTTCGGATTCGAATGTCCACTGTAGTAGTCTCGTGAAAGGAGGCATATTCGAGGCTTTTCTCCGCTTTAACTCATATTCTATGAACTTCTTCACATTCTGTTCCGCTGCAAATGCGACTGCCGGATGCGAAGGAACATAAGTCTGAATTATTGCAAGTCCCTTCTTTTCCGCTCTGCCTGCTCTGCCTACAACTTGAACGATTTGCTGAAATGTCCGCTCCTCAGCTCTGAAGTCCGGCAGATGAAGCGAGCTGTCTGCCGCAATGATTCCGACAAGTGTCACTCTGGAAAGATCCAATCCTTTTCCGATCATCTGAGTTCCAATCAGAATATCTTTTTCGCCGGCAATGAATGTTTCAAGAATTTTTCTGTGTGAATCTTTTTTTGCTGTTGTATCAGCATCCATTCTTATAGCACGTGCGCTTGGAAATATTCGGTGAACTTCCTCTTCTATCTTCTCAGTGCCGGCTCCGAATGCTTTAATAAGATGCGACCCGCATGAAGGACATTTAGAAGGATGCGCAACTCGATGATTGCATATATGACATATCAATTCGGGAACGCGTTTTTGATTTCTGCGTTCGCTGAGGTGAACTGTCAGCGATACAGCGCATCGCGGGCATTTAATCGACTCGCCGCAGGCTCGGCAGAGCACGAATGAGGCATGTCCTCTACGGTTCAAAAAAAGAATTATCTGTTCGCGATTTTGCAAAGCTTTTTTTATTTCTCGAATTAACATTCGAGAAAAAATTGATGTGTGTCCTTCTGCAAGCTCTTGCCTCATATCAACAATCTTCGTGTCAGGCAATGCACAGGCGGTTACACGTGACGGTAATTCAATTATGGGTTCTCCTGCAGAAATGTTTTTGTAATATTGTTCGCATGTTGGAGTTGCAGTTCCAAGAACAAGAGGAATATTTAAAAACTTTGCGCGCTTTTCGGCTATCTTTATTGCATTGTATCGAGGAGTTTCATTCTGCTTGTATGTTGCTTCATGAGCCTCGTCGATAACGATTATTCCGAGATTGTCTATCGGCGCGAATAGAGCTGACCTCGGCCCGACTGCAACTCTAGCTCTGCCGTCCCGCAAACGCATCCATTCGTCCAAACGCTCTCCGCTTGAAAGTGAAGAATGCAAAACTGCAATCTTGTCTCCAAGCCGCGCTCGAAATCTATCGACTGTCTGAGGCGTCAGCGAAATCTCGGGCACGAGAACAATTGCGCCCTTTCCTTTTTCGATTACCTCGCTGATCGCTCTGAGATAAATCTCGGTTTTTCCCGAGCCAGTGACTCCCCAAACTAAAACTATCTTTCCATCTGCGTCTCTAATTTCTTCGACTGCGCGCTTTTGCTCTTGAGTTAAGTCCGGCATTACATCTTTCTTTATCAAATCAAGTTTGCTGAAAGGATTGCGTTGTATCTGCTGCTCGGAAATTACGAGCACATCTTTTTTTATCAGCTTCTCGACAAAATTTCTCGAGACCTCAAGTTTTCTCATTATATCTGTTATGCCGAATGTTTCAGGATGCCCTGCAATAATTTTGATACATGACAGAGCTCGCTCTTCACCGGCAGTTTTAATTTCTGCAGATTCAATCGATCCTTTTATAGACAAGACGCGTTTGAATCTGGGTTTTGCGCCTTTTACAGCCAACTTGAGTCCTGAAGGAACTGCGGCTTCCATGCATCGATACCACGGAACAAAAAGTTCATTTGCCATGTATTTTGTCAATTCGATAACGTCGCGCGTTATTACAGGCTCTGAGTCGATTCTATATGTGATCGATTTTGCTCCTTCACGAGCGGAACTTTCACCGACAATATAACCGATAACTTCACGCTTCCCGAAACCTACTCGGACTCTCTCTCCGATTTTAACATCTTCGGGCGCAAGATACGTAAATGTCTCGTCTTTGCCGACTGGAACCGGAACAAGAACAGATACGAATTTAGATCCGAAACTGACTGATGAATTCAACTTTCGTTCAGCATCTTTTTTACAAGTTTCAGGTCGGTCCAGCTTTCTGATTTTGCGGCCGGTTTTCTTAAAAGATATGCAGGATGATATGAAGGTATGCACGGAATATTCTGAAACTTGAATACTCTTCCTCGAATTTTAGAGATCGAAATCTCATCATCTCCAAGCAATGTTTTTGCGGCGACAGATCCGAGAAGAAGAATTAATTTTGGATTTATTTCTGATATTTGACGGAGCAGAAACATTTTGCAAGCGGAGATTTCATCCGGATTTGGCTGGCGGTTTCCCGGCGGTCTGCACTTAACTATGTTCGTGATAAAGACTTCTTCTCTGGAAAGATTTATGGCTGAAAGCATCTTCGTCAACAGCTCGCCTGAAGCTCCTACGAATGGAAGCCCTTGCTTGTCTTCTTCGGCGCCTGGTGCCTCTCCGATTATCAATAGCCCGGAACTGATGCCCCCGGCTCCGGAAACAATATTAGTTCTGGTTTCGTGAAGTCTGCATAGTTTGCAGTCTGAATACTCTGCAGCTATTGAATCCAGCTTATTCGAATCTGCATGCAAAACGTTTGGAATCGGAGTTTCTGCTGAGCTGGCGGATCTTCTATGCGATGGATGCATCATGAGCCAGTCTTCGATGTACTTAATCATATCCGAAATTATTTCTTGCTTAATCTGCTCCGGATTCATTTGTATGTTAGCCGAAGTTGTAATGTTTTTTTACAGGCTTTATAACATTCCATGTGCACTCAAGCCCTTCGGGAAATATAACAAGATCTTTAGGACCGAATCGAACCGTTTCTCCTGTTGAAGATGTCACTTCGACTTCTCCTTCGAGTATGTAGCAGGTTTCTCGTTCAGCGTATTTCCAGGGAAATTTAGAAGCGCCGCATCTCCAGATCCCCCAATCGGAGATCTTTAACTTTTCAAATTCACCGGGCAGAAGTTTTCTTACTTCGACTTTCATTTTTTTCTTCCTCCTTTTTTTTCTGCAAGATTTAATTTTAGCATAATTTTGCGGTTAGCTTTACGCAAGATCTCTTCAGGATTCTTTTTTCTCAACGACAGGAGCAAAGCTGAATTGAGTATCAATTCGGCAGGATTTAGTTTTTTTTCAGATGCCTTTCTGATTTTAGCTTCTATCTCTTTCTGAGAAAAATTTTCTTTTCCTGATTTTTCAACTATACGAAACGTTGTCAATAATGCGGGAAGAATATACGGAATACCTGAAAATCTATCTTTAGTTCTTTTCTTTCCGTTTGCGAGTTTAATCCTTTCCCAGTTTGCAATAACTTCTTCGGCATCTTTTACTTTTACATTTCCAAAAACATGAGGGTGACGCTCAACGAGTTTATTCACTATTCCTCGAATAACATCAGCGACATCGAATCTTTTTTGCTCTGAAGCTATTTGAGCGTGAAAAACTATCTGAAGCAAAATGTCTCCAAGCTCTTCAACTATATCGTTATCGTTGCCGGATTCTATTGCATCGAATAATTCATAGGTTTCTTCCAGAGCATATTTGATGAGGGTTTTGTGCGTTTGTTTCCTGTCCCATGGACAACCTTTTTTTTCTCTAAGCTTTTGCATCACCTCGACAAGATTTTGCATCTCTTTGCCTGCTGAATTTTTATTTATTATTTTACCAGCCACGGCGCCGCCTCGATTCTTGATCTCTTTTTCATTTTTTCCAGTTCTCCTTCAATTAATCTTCTCGCTTCTGTTTCGCTGTTTGAGCGCACTCTTATTTGTTTCCCAAGTTCATTGATAATTACTTCAGCTTTTGCTTCTTCGATTTGCCATTGCAATTTTGTGCCTCTGGTTATTCCTTTTTCTTCCGCTATTTTTATGAGAAGTTCTTGCTCGATCCAATTGTTTACGATTGTGCGGATTTCGTCTGCGGTCAATGTTCCGTTCGGATCTATTATTTTCATTTCATTTGTTGTTAGAGTTTTATCATCGACTCGAGCAATAACTTTTTGAGAATTGTTTTCAGTTTTGCCGCATGCAAAAAAAGATATTGAGACAGCAAATAAAATCGTCAAGATACCGGAATAACGCAAAGGACTACGGTTAATCAACGAGTCATATTTTTTTTTATTAGTTAGCATTATTCGGATGCCGATCTCGATTCCAATCTGCCTGGGGGCGGAATTGAACCGTCGACACACGGATTTTCAGTCCGTTGCTCTACCAACTGAGCTACCCAGGCGCTAGACAGATTCTACTTATCTCGATTGCAGTTTCAAGGGAAAAGATGTTTTGGTAATAAAATCGAAATGAGGCACAGGCGCCACGCGTCAATGGACGCCATCGCCTGTGCTTGGAGCCAGACCTCATTAATTTTTTCGAGTGCTATCTTAACTTCTTTCTTAAATATTTGTCTCGCCCCTTCGAGAACTCGGAATATTACTTTGACCTCGTATGAAGCGTTATCACTTATTTGAAGAT
>Ga0210051_1007123_pt1 | contig 10472 bp, 11 predicted proteins | sample CryGey092014_all_FD_185464 | JGI IMG/M metagenome (GOLD analysis project Ga0210051, IMG submission 185464) | Groundwater microbial communities from aquifer - Crystal Geyser CG23_combo_of_CG06-09_8/20/14_all (SPAdes) (version 2) | ecosystem: Environmental > Aquatic > Deep subsurface > Groundwater...
GGGATATCAAAATGAACATAATCATTAGCTTAAGCAATAATCTCATCTCAGAGGCATTATATGACCTTTTAAAAAAAGAAGGGAATGGGGATAAGATACTCGCAGCCGACGATAAAAACAATGCCGATAATTTCAGGCCGGATGTCATTTTAGTGGATCTTAATAATATAAATCAGAAATTATTTTCCCGATATCCTGAGGCAAAGATTATCCTTATAGATACAGGAATAAAGCAGGAGGATATCATCGCAACCCTTGTTTCTTATAAGATACACGGTGTGCTTTCACCCCGTACAGACCTTCATCTCTTTAAAAAGGCGCTGAAGGCTGTCAGCAAAGGGGAAATCTGGATAGATAATGACACCATAAAGGCATTCCTTCACAATGCAGGGCTATTATCCAGGACAGGGAAGATTAACGGCATTACAGAAAGGGAGAAGGAGATTATAGGGCATGTAGCTCAGGGCCGCAGGAATAAAGAGATAGCATCAAGGCTCTTTGTGAGCGAACAGACCGTTAAGGCACATCTGAACAGGGTATTCAGAAAGCTTAATGTCTCCAGCCGTTCTCAACTCGTGGCCCTTGCCGTGAATAATCGTGTAACCCCGGTTAGAGATAAATCTCTGACAGGGTAAATCTCTAACGGGGGTAAACAACCTTTAGTTTTAAACCTATTTTCATTAAAAAATACCTATTTGACCAATTCGCTTTTATCTGGAATGTTGTTAATTTAATCTGGAGTGGGTGTAAAAGATGAACTGGTATGCACTTGCGGACAGACAATAGCGATGTGAAATTATTACTTTTATACTTATATATATATATTATATTTCTAAATTTGACATTTTACAGAAATAGCTGTAACAATTAGTTTTGATATAGATCAAATTTAGGAGGTTAAGATGAGGAAGAAAGCCTTAATGATGATCTTGGTAGCTGGGTTTTTTGTTTTTGCAACTAACGCCTTTGCATTAGATCCTGGTGATACTTTTAAGTTTAAAGACATCGTTGACCCAGTTCTTTCAAATCCATGGACTCATAGCCTCGACAATATCCTTGATTTTAATCCAGACTTGAGTGACGCTGAACCCTTAATTATTGAGCGTGCACGGTTGATTCTGTCACTTAATTTTACACCTGAATTTGTTGGAGGAAAAAAACCTTATGTATTTATGGCTTATGTAACCCTTGACGGGCTACCAATGTCAACAAAAATAATTAAATACTCCTTTAAAGATGATGATCCGGTTACAAAGACATGGGAAGCACGCATAACTAATCCTTTTGCCCTTGATGAAATAGCTGATAAATCTGCAACAATACTTTTAACCGTCAACGAGGGGGATCTCAAAAAAGTTAATTATTCTACTCTCAGTGGCAGTGGCGTGGTTGGCGCTGAACCAATATCAATGGTTCTCGTTGGTGCTGGGATGGTTGGGCTTCCCTTTGCAAGACGTCTGAGGAGGCTCATAGAGAGATAGTTAAGTATAAAGGAGTTAATTTAAATGCAAACCGTAAAATTTATTTTGGAAAGGAGGTGAAAATTAATGAAATTGAAAAAGAAGGTCTTAATAATGCTCTTGATAGCCGGGATTCTTGTCCTGGCAACTAACGCCTTTGCATTAAACCCTGGAGACCCGTTTACATTCAGCAACACTGTTTCTCCTGGCGCCACAACATCGTGGACGCATAACTTGCTGAATACTGATTTTGCTCCAAACCTCAGTGGTAGCGAGCCGCTTATTATTACAAGTGCTACCGACTCTTTGAATTTCACTTTTACACCTGCATCAATAAGTATACCCGAACTCCCACCATCCTATGTCGAGATACAAGTTCTTACACTGGATGGTTACTATACTGGGTCTACTTACACCTATGGCTCATCATCTTCTTCCCAGGTTACTACATATTGGCCGGCACCTATAACGGGATTAGATGCGCTGAACAGTATTGCCGACAAAGCGGCTGGAATGAAGCTTCATGCGGTGTACGGAACTGTCAACAGTGTTAATTCTTCTATGCTTAGCGGTTCTGGCGTTGTTGCCCCTGAGCCAATCTCAATGCTTCTTGTTGGCGCTGGAATGGCTGGTCTCCCTTTAGCAGGACGTTTTAGAAGGTTTAAGAGGTTTGTAAGAAAGATGTGTAGATTGAAGCCTGGGCAGCCATAACTCCAGGTGTAAGGGGGTGCTATGGCTGCTGATTTTTTTGAATGGATTTTAGCCTTATCTAAGGAGATAATTTTTGAAATATAGAGTACGCATTTTTTTATTAGTAATCATTTCTATCATAAGCACGTTAGCTACGCGGTATCAAACTGCCTTTGCCGAAGACTATCTTGTCGGTAGTCAGGATGTCCTGAAGATTACTGTCTATGAGCACCCTGACCTAACAACCGAGGTAAGAGTCAGCGAAGACGGAAAGATAACCTTCCCCCTTGTAGGCGAGCTGGAGGTGAAGGGTTTAAGCGTCCAGCAGATAGAAAAGAAGATAGCCGAGAGGCTCTCAGAAGGATATATCTTAAACCCTCAGGTCTCGGTCTTTATTGAACAATATAAGGGACAGAAGGCAACAGTCATAGGAGAGGTTACAAGGCCTGGCCAGTATGAGATTACCGGACCTACCTATGTCTCAGACGCAATCTCAATGGCCCTCGGCATGACGAAAGATGCGGGTTACATTATAACCCTGCTCAGAAAGAATTCAACAGAGGGCGGAAAGGTAAATAACTACCAGAAGATTTCTATTGATGTGGATAGACTATTCAAGGATGGCGATTTTACACAGAATATCCAGTTGCAGGACAGGGATGTAATTTATGTCCCGAGGGTGGACTTCTTCTATATATATGGAGAGGTAAACAGGCCCGGTGTTTACAGGATAGAAAAGGGTCTTACGGTTAAAAGGGCTATATCCATAGCAGGCGGCTTTACTCCAAAGGCATCAAAAAACAGGATTGAGATTACAAGGCGACAGGGTGGAAAAGACATTATTAAAGACGGGGATATTGATGAGCCTGTGGAAATGGATGACGTCATCATGATAAAGGAGAGCATATTCTGAGATGAAGCCTAATCAGTACTATAAAATCATAAAAGAGAGAAAGTGGATTGTAATAGCAGCCTTTGTAACGACCGTCTTAACCACATTTATTGGCTCCCTTCTTTGGCCTCCCCTTTACGAGGCAATCGCAACCCTTGTGCTTGATTATGATAGCAGTAATCCGATGAATCTGAGCAATGTGCCTACAGCAGGCACGCTCCAGTCTGTTGAATACATAAACACACAGGTGGAGATAATTAAGAGTAGAAAGATTGCACTTGACGTCATTGATCATCTAAAACTTGATAAGCATCCTGACATCATAAGGAAATTCAATGAAGCAAGGGAGACAAATCCTGTTTTATTCTGGAAAGACGATAAAAGCAATATGGACATCAGGACCTGGCTTGCAGACGAGTTTCTTTCCGAGTATATAAAAGTTGAACCTACAAGGGATACAAGATTCCTCTATATCAAATTCTATTCCTCAGACCCTAATTTTTCAGCTGAAGTGGCAAATACATATGCAAGAGCATATGCAGCTTATAACCTTGAGCTTAAAGTGCAACCGTTCAAGGATGCAGGGAAGTGGTTTTCAGAAAAGCTCGAGAACGTAAAAACAAAGTCAGATAAGGCAAGTGAGGAGTTGCGCGAATTTCAGAAGAAAAAGGGTGTTGTCTCAGTCGAGGGAAAGTATTATGACGATGCTCTTCAGAGACTTGATCAGATCAACAGGGAATTGGTTGATGCAAAGGCAAAGCATTATGAGGCAACAGTAGCATTGCGGCGCATGAATGACAACAAGGGCGCTTATGAAAGCCTTCCCGAGGTCATCTCCAATGCCTTTATACAGAATCTCAAGACAGAAAAGATAAAGCTCGAAATGAGCCTCTCAGAGCTTTCTGGGAAGGTGGGAAGAAGACACCCGCAGTATTTAAGGCTTCAATCAGAACTTGAGACTATAAATTCTAAGCTGGATGCCGAGATTAATAATATCATAAGTGCCATCAGGCAGGACCACAATTCCGCGAAAGAAAGGGTCAGAAACCTGGAAAAGGCATTGGCAGGACATAAAAGTGAGGTATTGAACCTGAACATCTCCAGATACGAGATAGACTCCCTCAGCAGAGAGTCAGAGGCATTCAAGCATACGTATGACACAGTGCTCCAGAAGTTCAATGAGTCTGCTTTGCAGAGCGACATCAACAGGACTAATGTCTTTCTTATAGACGCTGCTGTGGCTCCGACAGAAAAATACAGCCCTAAACTTTCATTAAACACGGCACTATCGGTTTTTGTGGGTTTGTTTTTAGGCATCGGCCTTGCCTTCTTTTTTGACTATATGGACGACACCATTAAGTCCGGTGAAATTATAGAAAGGGAATTTGGTATCCCTGTATTAGGGAATATCACAGCAGTAATTGAGAGATAAGATGGAATATCTAAATCCGAACAGCATAGAGTTAAGGGCTCAATCAAGCAATATCGGGAGCATCCTTATAGATAGTGGGAAAATAAAACCTGCTGATCTAGAACAGATAATCGCCTTACAGAAGCAGGATGGCATTCTTTTTGGAGAGGCAGCAGTAAAATTGGGGATTTTAACCGAAGAGGATGTGGCCTGGGCCATTGCATCACAGTTCTCCTATCCCTATATAAAGGCAGGAGAGGACACAATCGCCAGGGAGGTAGTTGCAGCCTACCAGCCGTTCAGCCAGGAGGTTGAGTCATTTCGTTCCATAAGGACCGGCCTCATACTTCCAGGAGCAGGAAAGGTCGTAAAGGCCATAGCAGTAATCAGCCCTGGCCAGAAGGAAGGGAAAACATTTATAGCATCCAACCTCGCTATTGTCTTTGCCCAGCTCGGCTCAAAGACCCTCCTGGTAGACATCAATTTCAGGGTGCCGAGGATACATGAGGTCTTCAAGGTAGAGAACAAATGCGGGATAAGCAGCCTCATCATAAAAAGGGCTACTATTGACCACGCCATCAAGCCTACGGCTATCCCTTCTCTGCACATCTTGCCCTCAGGGCCTACACCCCCTAACCCGGTGGAACTCTTGGGATGGCATGAGGCCAGGGAATTATTAGCCTCTCTGAAGGATATATACGAGGTCGTAATCATAGATACGCCAGCTTTTTTAAATACTGCTGATGCCTCTGTGATATCGTCCCTTTCTGATGGTGTGGTTGTGGTTGCACTAAAGAGTTCCACCACGCGGGAGTCCCTTGGCATGGTAAAAAAACAGCTCGATAATTCAGGAATCAGGATTATCGGTTCTGTAATAAACGAAGTAAATGGAAAAAAGAGGAGAAAACCATGATTATGCCTGTTTTTGTTATGCTTGTAGTATGGCCCTTTTCATTATTGAATATGACCCATGTTCTCAATAGAATAGACCCTGTTGATTCCCTGTTATTGGCAGTAGGTGCAACGATCTTTTCTTTAAGACATTATATCAGGCACAGAAATAACGGCGGCAGGAAAAAGGCTTTATCCCTTTGATTGCACGTACTCTTATCTAAAAGGGTCCTGCCCCGGACACGATAATCAGAAAAAAATTGAGAGGAAGATCTGTTAGCCATAATCTTAAAGGTTTGCATTATATGGGGGTTGTTACTTATTCCCTTCTTGCAGCGATATATATCCCCACTTTCTATAAATTATTTACCTATGGATGGAGACAGGCTGATTACAGCCACGGCCCCTTAATCATCCTTGTATTCCTGTGGCTTATGTGGAGGGAGAGGGGAGTGTTTGCCATCGCATCTGACAATCGGATTCAACCATTCGCGCTCTCTGTCCTGTTATTTGGACTCCTCCTTTATATATTTGGCTCCATCCAGAGGACAATTATGCTTGAGGCTTTTTCACTCATACCTGTTTTAGTCGGTACAACAGGTTTTCTTATTGGTAGAGATGCATTAAGACATATCATCTTCCCTGCTGCTTTTCTGATTTTTCTTGTTCCCCCACCCTTGTTTTTCATTGATATGATTACCTCACCTCTTAAAATGATGGTAGCAAGCACTTCCGAATTGCTTTTGAGGTTTGCAGGATATACTATCAGCAGAAACGGGGCCATACTCTTCATAGGCGATTATTCTATTGTTGTGGGAGACACATGCAGCGGCCTTCGCTCCCTCATCTCCCTCATGGCAGTGGGGGCTATATATGCATATCTTCAGAAGACCTCAAATTTAAAGAGATTTATACTGTTTCTGTCCATAATCCCTATAGCAATAGCCGCAAACATAATTAGATTTCTTCTTTTAGCACTCATTACCTATTATTTTGGGGAGGCAGCCGGGCAGGGTTTCTTTCACAATTTCTCAGGCATACTCATCTTCTTGATGTCTTTGTTGAGCCTTATTATTGTTGATGTCTTCATTTTAAACAGGGGTTCTAAGAATGAAAACGCAGGGTAAGATAAAATTTTTTGTGGTTATAGCATTATTCATGGGTGCTGCAGCCTTCTCCCTGTTTTATAAAGTAGAGAGAGTTGCACAGGCAAAAACCGTAAACCTCACTGCCATACCAGCAGAGATAGGTGATTGGCATATGCTAAACCAGAAGACAAACCCCTCGACATTTGAATCAGGTTTTCTGAATGATGTCATATTCAGGACATATCAAAGGCAGGATGGGAAAACCATCATGCTTGCTATTGCCTATGGGGCAGACCAGAGGCAGCACTTCAGCATACACGTGCCAGAAGGTTGTTACAGGGCAGCAGGTTTTGATGTTACATCTATGGGCTTTGCTAAAGTGGATGTGCCGGGACTTGAGCTAAAGAAGTTGTTAATCAAAGGTGAAGGCAGAACAGAGCCAATGCAGTACTGGATTGTTCTAAATGAAAAGGTCGTTACAAGCCACTTTGAGAGGAAGATAAAGCAAATTTACTATAGTTTTTTTGGTGCCAAGGCAGGTGGAGTTCTGGTTAGGGTCTCATCACTATCTACTGATAAAGACTTTCAACAGGACTACGAAATACAGAAGGCATTTATTGCTGCTCTGTATAAATCACTAAACTCGGAATTAAGGAGGATGCTCTTTGGGAACAAAACACATGAATCAGTGTAAGTTGAAAAGTTCAAAGTTCAAAGTTCAAAGTTCAAAATTAAGGAACATTGAACATAGAACGTTGAACATAATTAATGTCTGTATTTTTTTGGGTTTTTTATTGATGGCAGGCTGCGGCAGGGGTGACATTGCCAAGTCGAGTCAGGTTCTTGCAAAGGTGGACAATAAGGAGATAACCATAAGTTACTTTGAGAGGCATATGGATAATCTCCCTGAATCACTGCAAAGGCTTTCTACGGAAGGCAAGGGGAAAAGGGCACTCCTTGAAGCAATGATCAACAGGGAGATACTTTACAATGAGGCAATCAAAAGGAAGATAGATAAAGATGCAGAGATAAAGAGAAGGGTGGAGGACGTAAAGAAGGAGCTTGTAATAAATACACTTATTCAGAAGGAATTAATCAATAAACTAAAGGTTGATGATAAAGAAGTCCAGGATTATTATAACGCCCATCCGGAGGAATTCAAAAACAGGGAAGAGATAAGAATCAGCCAGATTGTTGTTCCAGAGAGGAAGGATGCAGATGATATTCTGGAGAAGCTGCGGGGTGGAAGTGACTTCGGGGAGCTCGCAGGAAGATATTCTACAGATAAATCGAGCGCCCTCAGGAGGGGAGATGTGGGTTACTACACATACAAAATGTTGCCTCCTGAAATAAGGGATAGTGTTTTTAAAATGAAGATAGGAGAGACAAGTCAGGCGTATAAGATGCCTGGGGGGTATGAGATATACAAGATTACTGATAGAAGGGTTGTCTCTTATTCTTTTGAGCAGGCAAAAGGTGCCATAAAGCTCCAACTACTGAACCAGAAATTCCAGGAGTCTCTCAAGTCCTGGCTTGATGATTTGAAAAAAGATGTAAAGGTTCAGATAAATGAGAGCCTTTTGAAATAGCTGGTTAGCTTGTCAGCTTGCCAGCTATTAGAACATTGAACGTTTTTTAGTTTTGAAGATCAGACATTATTGTTTCCACAAAACGTTAGGTTGCATTGCTATGTAACTGAAAGGGCGGTAGCATACCAATTGAAATAAAGTTCTATGTTCAAGGTTCAAAGTTAGAAAAGAAATTGAACATGAGGACATCGAACATAGAACTTAGAACCTTGAACTTTGAACGTAGAATATCGAACATTTATGGAGGATAAATGAACGCAGATGAAAGAAATAGTCTTGTCGGTCTTAATCTTGATGAGAAGATTGAATATTCAAAAAAGGTTATAAGAGATAGTATTGAACGATTTGATTGCGATAAGATTACGATAGCATGGACTGGTGGTAAAGATAGCACAACACTGCTCTGGCTTTTTAAAAATGTCTGTCATGACCTTTCAGTTCCAATGCCGAAATGCATGTTTATCGATGAAGGGGATGTGTTTGATGAGATTATGGAAATTGTTGAAAAGCTGAAAGTCGAATGGAAACTTAATGTCGTTATATGCAAAAACAATGATATAAGCGATAAAGCTGGCTCGCTTGGCGGTATCGTGAAAGTCAAAGATTTAAGTGAGAGAAATAAGGAAGAGTTGAAGAAAATAAACTTTGACGGTGATGAATTTCCTTTCGAACCTGAATCATATGTCGGTAACCACCTGATGAAGACCGTCCCCATGAAAGCATTTATTGAGGACAACGGCATTAAATCGCTGGCTACTGCTATACGATGGGATGAGCAGGAGGCGAGGATTGCGGAATCATATTTCAGTCCGCGTAATAACCCGGAACACACAAGAATTCATGCCATACTGCATTTTAAGGAGCGGGATATATGGGACAATATTCACAAAAACAGCATACCTTTCTGCAAGCTCTATTATCAGGGTTTCCGTTCACTCGGAGCGCGGTGTTCGACAAAGAAATTCTCCGATATCCCCGCGTGGGAGCAGGACCTTGAGAACACGACAGAGCGCGGAGGCAGGGGGCAGGATAAAGAGGCGATCATGGGTCAACTCAGAGATCTGGGGTATATGTAATGAAAGAGGAGTACAAATGCTGAGTTTTTTCAAAAAGAAAAAAAAGAAAGTTGTAATTATAGGGTTGGATGGTGTCCCATATACCCTTCTAAATTTTTACATTGAACAGGGTGTAATGCCGAACTTCAAGGCAATGATGGGTGAAGGCTCTTTTCATAAGATGGAAACATCACTTCCAGAAATCTCTTCTGTTGCATGGACATCCTTCATGACAGGTAAAAATCCGGGTGAGCATGGAATATTCGGATTTATGGAACTCAGGGAAGGCTCCTACAATATGTATTTCCCTAATTATACCGACGTCAAGGCCCCGACCTTCTGGGACGCCGCCGGAGTCCAATCGGTGGTGCTTAACGTCCCACAAACATATCCCGCAAGAGCGTTGAAAGGGGTGATGACGAGCGGATTTGTCGCGCTGGACCTCAAGAAGGCGACTTATCCAGAGAGTGCATATAATTATCTCAATTCAATTAACTACAAGATAGATGTCAATGCAAGCCTTGCAAAGGATAATGTGCCGGCATTTTTAAAGGACTTATCTTTTACATTTGAAAAGAGAAGAGAGGCGATAAGACATTTCTTTCAGAATGAAGACTGGCAGATATTCATTGGTACCATAACAGAAACAGACAGGCTCCACCATTTTTTCTTTCATCATGCCCTCAATGATGGAGAATTCCACGGAGAGTTTATTAATTTCTACAGAAAACTGGATACATTCTTGGGTGAGATGTATGAAAAGACAAAGAAAGAGAATGCACTCTTCCTGACATGCTCCGACCATGGTTTTACCCCTATAAAGACAGAAGTCTATATAAATAAATGGCTGATTGAAAATGGATACTTAGAACTTACAGATAAAGATGAAGGGATAGAAACAATCACTGAAACATCAAGGGCTTTCTGCCTTGACCCTTCGAGGATATATATCCATTTAAACGGCAAATATCCAAAAGGCACTGTAAAGGATTCACAATATCAAGACCTTAGAAATGAGTTGGCTCAGAAATTAAAATCACTTGTTTTCAATGGAGATAAAGTCGTCAAAGACGTGTTTTTCAAAGAAGATATATTTAAAGGCCATTATGCTGACAAAGGGCCGGATATTTATGTGTTGCCGAACTATGGCTTTGACCTTAAGGGGACATTCAACAGAGAATCGGTGTTCGGCATTACTCATTTCAGGGGCATGCATACCTATGATGACGCACATTTATTTATATCCGATAAGCTTAGTAGCAGCAATTTCAAAATTGAAGATATTGCAGGTATTGTGAGCAGACATATTGATTAATGTATATCTTTTGGCCATATATTTTATGCTTTTTTGCATGCTGGCTTACATGTGCAGGGTTTTGAGCGATAGCGAGGAAAG
>Ga0210051_1007124_pt1 | contig 10471 bp, 10 predicted proteins | sample CryGey092014_all_FD_185464 | JGI IMG/M metagenome (GOLD analysis project Ga0210051, IMG submission 185464) | Groundwater microbial communities from aquifer - Crystal Geyser CG23_combo_of_CG06-09_8/20/14_all (SPAdes) (version 2) | ecosystem: Environmental > Aquatic > Deep subsurface > Groundwater...
TGACTTAAATAATATTGATAAGTTAATCGGCAAAAAAGGGGTAGTGGTTCGTTCAATCACTCCAGATACTGCCGGTATGGTAAGATTAGAAGATGAAGATTGGCGCGCAATTTCTGATGAAGTTTTATACGAAAAAGATCAAATTAAAGTTGAGACTATATCTGGTGTCTCATTAAAAGTTACTAAGTTAAAATAATTCGATTTCCTTTTTTCTTTGCAAATTGAAAATTGGTAATTGAAAATTATATCTATGGACACAGCTACAATTATGCTCGCTTTAATATTTTTTACTGCTTTAATTGCGTTACTTAAAAGTGTGCGCATTGTTAAACAATATGAAAAGGGATTAGTAGTTAGATTAGGTCGTTATGCAAACACTGCCGATTCTGGGATCGTAATTCTTGTACCATTTATCGACAGTATTATCACGGTTGATATGCGAGAACAAGTAATGAATGTTATGCCTCAACAAGTAATTACTCAAGATAATGTGGTAGTTACCGTTGACGCAGTAATTTATTATAAGGTAGTTGATCCAGTAAAAGCTGAGTTTGAAATTCAAAATTTTAGCTATACTGTTACCACTTTGGCTCAAACTAACCTACGTAATCTTATTGGCGATAAAACTCTAGATGAATCCTTAACTGCTAGAGATAGTATTAATACTAGTTTACGCCAAGTTCTGGATGAAGCCACTAATCCATGGGGGGTTAAAATAACCAAAGTTGAACTTCAAAAAATTGACCCTCCTGCCAATATTACGGAGGCTATGAGTAAACAGATGAAAGCAGAGCGGGAAAAAAGAGCTACTGTTTTGGAAGCTCAAGGTCAAAAAGAGGCGGAAATACTTAAAGCTCAGGGAGATGCTCAGGCTCGGATGCTTCGGGCTGACGCTGAGGCCAAATCGGTTGAGATGGTAGCCTTGGCCGCTGAGAAAAACTTTACCCCCAGAGCAGCACAACTTAAGAAACTTGATGTTGCCCGCGAAGTGTTGGGAGGTAGTAATACAAAATTTGTTTTGCCCACCAACGGAGAATTAGTCAGCGTTCTCAATCTTGATGGTAAAGGCGGAGATATCATTCCGATGCCAAAAAGATAACGATTTAGATAAGTAAAACTAAACACAACAAATTTCTCGGCATTAATTTATGCTAGCTAGATCATTAGCCTCTTCTTATATTGGATTGATTATTGGAAATATTGTGGGCCTAGTGAAAGAAATTATTAATCCGAAAACTGTTATTTGGAAAGGTGAGTATTATTATAAACAAGCCACAAAATCAAGTATCTGGTTATTGCTGGGAATTGGCTTGTCTTTTACTCTTATTAGCCTACCTTGGTTTACATTTATTCCCTATAATTTATATGCTAGGATTTTAGCTTCGACATTTTTAGCTATCGGCTATTTTAGTATTATAAGCTTCCCCACAAATTTTACTAGAATTTATCTTTTCAACGATAGTATTGAAGTTAAAATAGGTAAGTTTGTAGTCGCCACAATTTATTTATCTGACATTATTACTATAATTAGAGAAACAGAAATACCATATAGCTATGATCTTCTTTATAGATCCAATAATAAGTATGCTTTATTAAGCTCTGTTGTTTATAAATTTTCCCTACCTCTTGATTTGATGGCAACAAAATGGGGAATTAAAACTATTGAAATAAGTGGTCTTAATAAAGCTTGGGATGAAAATACCAACACTCCATTTATTTACAAACTGATTGCCCGCTCTCTGTTAATCATTAACCCTCTTACAGCTTTAATGGCTTATATTATCATTTATGGACCATTCTCAAATTATTTTATTGGATTATTAATTATGGAACTAGTTTCAGTTTATTACACCTATATAAATGGCTTTTTACTTAGAAATTTTCGACAAAAACTGAATGATAAAATTTTGAGTAGTTATTGAATCTTAATGACTAAAATAATAATTAAGAATTAAGATAAGTTTTCACTAGAAAAATTTGATGAGGTTAATAAAAAAACAAATACAAAAATACCAATAATTTCAAAAATGTTTTGTAGCAGGGGCGGGTATCGAACCCGCGACCTTAGCCTTATGAAGACTCTGCTCTACCACTGAGCTACCCTGCCAGAAAAAATTAGGAATTTAAGAATTAATGAATTTAGGAATTTATGGAAAACAAATTGTTCTCTCCCTTAAATTCTTTAATTCCTATATTCCTAAATTCCTGTTTTGGTAGCGGGTCCCCGGTAACGCTCCAGAGGTTAGGCGAGGTTATGAGCCTCGCGGGATACTTACCCCCCACCCGCTATATACAAACTAGTATCATACCAGAAAGGTACTCCAGAGGCAATTTATTATAAAATTAAAGCCACCCATTCATCCAGTGGTCTTTGGGTAGAGTTTTCTTGTTTATCCTTTGGAGTATACTTATAGACCGTTTCTTCATCTAGTTGTTTAAGTTGAGAAGGGATAACTACTAAAGTCTCTCCAGGCATAACAAGTTTAAGATTATTTCTAATCTGCCCTTCTAAATAATTTTGAGATGTCTGCTGAGTTTTTTCCTCTATTAAATGCTGTTGTTCTTTTTCTAAACTTGCTACTTTTTGCTCAGCATCTAATAATCTATTTTGAGCCTTAACCATAGCATAAATATTTGAAATTATTGATATAATCAAAAAAACAATACACAATATTAAAAACCAGGGAAGTAGTTTATTTATTTGCATTGACTTTTATCTCTTTCTGAGTTATTATAAGCTATTATTTGATTCTTCCTTTGCCTAAGAAATAATATGTTAATTGCTTTAAATCAAAGCCAACAAGAATTTATTGCTTTTTTAAAAAGCAAAAACAAGGCCCATGCCACAATTTTAGCATACGGCAATGATATTCTACAATTTACCCAATTTTTAACCAGCAGAGGTCTAGCTACTATTGATCAAATTACTAGTGCTGATATTGAGGCGTTTAAAAATGATTTGTTAAATAAAAAATATACTACCAAATCTGTAGCACGCAAATTAAACTCTGTTAAAACCTATTTTCGCTATTTAATAGCCTTTCAAAACTTGGAAGGTAATCCTAGCGAATCGGTTTCTCATCCCAAATATACACTTACTCCACCTAGAATTCTTACCAAAATGGAGTATCGTAGTTTGCGTGATGCTTGCCGTAATGATCCGCGAATGTATGCAATTGTAGAATTATTTTTACAAACAGGCATACGTATAAGTGAACTTGCAAGATTAACTCTTGAGGATATTATGGGAGGAAACAAGCTCCGTATTGAAGCATATGAATCACATGAAACTAGAATTATCCCTTTGAACAAACCAGCCAAAACTGCTTTGGATATCTGGCTAGAAGCCAGGCCGAGAGTTACTAATAATTCCTTATTTATTACCAAAACCGGTAAACAGTTTCAAGTAAGAAATATTCGTACAGCTTTGGACCGCTATTTTAGAATTGCTGATATTAAAGGAGCAACTGTTAATGATTTGCGCCACACCTTTATTGCTCACCAACTTAAAGCTGGAACCCCCATGACTTTAGTTTCCAAATTAGCCGGACACAAAAGACTCTCTACAACCGAAAAATATTTGGAGTTTATTAAAGAAAGTCCTCCTATTAACGCCACTCATTTAGAAGAATTGTAACTAAATTCCCTCCCATGTCCATATTTTGTGTGATATTTGTGGAATAATTTCCCGAGCTTCAGTTTCTGATATATTATTATCCATAATGCACAAGGCGTATGGTTTACTACTAAAAACAATACCACAATCACTCCAAACTTGTATTTGCCATCCAATTTTATGTGAGACTGCAACACTATCTGGAACTCCTTCTGGTATTAAATCTTCTTCGTATTCTGTGTTTTGTAATGATTTATAAAAAAGGTTTAACAAATCATCTTTTATAATTTTTTGCGAATATAAAACTGATAGTAAAGTAACCATATCTTTTGGAGAACTAGTGTTTTTATTGATATTGGTATGGCTTAAATTATATTGATCAACTAAACGCTGTGGAGAATCAAAACCCACCAAATGATGTAAAGCATTAATTGCAGTGTTGTCACTGTAATGACCTGAAAATTCAACTAACTGTTGGTATGTCCATGTACTTCCTAGTGTTTGGTATTGTAATGTTCCAGATCCTTCTTCTATATCTCTTAGAGTTAATGTATATTTGTCATCCAAAGAAAAAGTACCACTTTCCACATTTTGCAAAAAACTAATCATAATAGGAATTTTATTTATCGATGCTGCGGTATAAGCAAAATCATAATTACTCCCGTAACCTTCACCACTAACAAGTGATTGTACATACCAACCATAACTCCCTTGCTTGTTTGCAAACAATTCATTAACTTCATTAACTTTGGAATTTATTGATATTGGGTTGGGCGTTACTCTTGAAGTGTTTGGTTTTGAACTGGGGTTTGTTTGGTTCTGAGTTTGAATGGAGTTGTTTTGACTTAAATTACTATTTTCCAAATTAGAAGTAGGACTAAGCGGTTTCTCATCTGTCTGAAGTTGGTTTTTAATAGATATTACTAATGTTAAAATTAACAAGATAAAAATAAAACTTATAAATGCACTTTTTTTAGTTTTTTTTTGCTTTCTTTTGGAATTAGTTATTTGTGTCTGACTATAGTCGTACAATTATTATAAATAAGTAGTGAGATAAATATTTTTATACGTATTCTCAGTGCTTACAAACATACTGTATCGGTAAGCTACAAAATTTCAAGTAATGAAAAACTTAAATTTTAAGAAGTTTTTTAGCTTCCGGCCAAAATAAAATTCCAGCCTTGGGGCCAATATGCTCAACAACAGAAGCTGAATTGTAAGCAGCTAATTTTAATGCTTGTTCTATAGATAGTTCATTGACAATTCCAGATACAAATCCGGATCCAAAGCCGTCTCCTGCTCCAGTTACTTCCACCGCCTCAGTTTTAATAGCATCTTGGTGGTAGTATTTTTTGTCAGCAGTAAAAACATCAGCACCGTTTTTACCATCAGTTACGACCGTAATTTGTGCTCCACATTCATAAAACCAGGTTTTTTTTAATTCTTTATCTCCAGTAAGCTGAATTGCCTCTTGTTTGTTAAGCAGTAAAATCTCCAGATTTGAAAGAGTTTTATTTAGTTTATTAACTTCTTTTAACTCTCCGCCTCCAGGATTAAAGGCTAGTTTTATCTTTTTATCGTTTGCCCAGAATAAAATTTTATCCAACAAACTAAAATCACCTCCCAAGCTTGAAATATAAGCCCAACATCCATCCAACCTATTCCAATCAACATTATGCCAAGAGATATGATTACTAGCTCCTCGGTGTACTAAAATAGTCCGGTCACCGTCATTTCCTACCAAAGCAATAGAGCTGCTAGTTTTATATTTTTTGTCGGTTTGTAGATATAACAAACTAACTCCTTCCTGTTCTAATTGTTCTTTTACCATCCTTCCCCAACTATCCCTACCCAAACAAGAAACTAGCGCAGACTGCAAACCCATCCGTTCAAAACAAACCGCAGCATTAGTAGCTCCACCACCCGTGGTAACCACAACGTCTTTAATCTCAATTTTTTTACCATATAACTCGCATAACATCATTCCTTCTTGAGTGTGTTTAACCTTAAACTCATCAGAGGTAATATAGGTATCATAAAAAGCTGAACCGAAAACTATAAGGTCAAATTTCATATAATTCCCTTGGTAAATTTAGCAATTTTTTGCTTAAGACTAGTATAGTCTAGTTGATAATAATTGAGTAATTCATTAATAGATCCTGATCTTCCAAATTGATCGTTCATACCCAATCTCAAAACTGATGTAGGTAATTTTTCTGACAAAAGCTCAGTAATAGCCGAGCCCAAACCACCAACTATTTGATGGTCTTCTACAACAACGACTCTACCAGTCTTTTTAACTGAATTTAAAATTGTTTCTTCGTCCAAAGGCTTAATCGTGCTAATCTTGATTGTTTCAATATCTCCAATTGCTTGGGCGATATCTAAGCAGATTCTGGTAAAAAATCCCGATGAGATCAGAGTCAACCTTGTGCCTTCGGTCAAAACTTGAGCCTTGCCAAATTCAAAACTATTGTTTTTGATAATCACTGGGTCAGGTTCATATTTGCCAACACGTACATAAACTGGACTTTTTTGCTTATAAATTTCCTCTACACAGCTTTGAGCTTCATGATAATCACAAGGCTGGATAATGGATAAATTAGGTAGACAGCGAGTGATGGCTAGATCTTCAAACGCTTGATGAGTGGCTCCATCTTCACCCGAGCTAAACCCACAGTGATGGCCAATTATTTTAACTGGTAAGTTCGAATAACACACAGAAACTCGCAGTTGATCCCAGTTGCGACCAGGATTAAAAACCGCAAAGGAATTTACAAATGGTACAAGACCTTCCTGAGCCAATCCAGCTGCAATACCCATCATGTTTTGCTCACTAACGCCACAATCAATGAATTGATCTGGAAAGTCTTTAGCAATAGCAGAAACCCTAGTACTTTCTGCCAAATCAGCAGTCAAAACCATAATGTCTTTATGGTCTTTAACTAACTCATATAAGCCTTGACCAAAACCATCGCGAGTTGATAAAAATTGAGACATGTATTTTTATCATACTAAATCATCTATCTACCAACAGACAGGTGATTTAATATCTTTTAAAATCCCACAAAATTCTAAATATTGTTTTATATCCAGCTTCAAAATAACACTTTATTATTATCTAGTTCGCGTAGAGCTTTTTCAGTTTCTTCTTTGTTGGGTGTTTTCCCATGCCATTTATAATCACCTTCCATAAACCGAACCCCCTTACCCGGAATGGTGTGGGCAATTATCATTGTAGCCTGTTTTTTGATTGTCATTGCCTTGTAATAAGCATCTTCAATTTGTTCAAAATCATGACCGTCAATTTCTAATACAAATAATCCAAAAGCTTCCAACTTCTCGCGCAATGATTCTAAAGGCATAATATTTTCTGTGTCTCCACCAATTTGAATATGATTACGATCCATAATAAAAATTAAATTATCTAAACTAAATTTTTTTGCAGCCATATAGGCTTCCCAAACTTGACCTTCTTGTTGTTCTCCATCAGAAGTAATACATATAGTTTTCCATGTTTGACGTTTCAACTTGGCCGCCAAAGCCACCCCAATTGATAAAGAAACTCCTTGCCCAAGAGGACCAGAGGTATTTTCAACCCCTGGTACGCTACGAAATTGTGGATGGCCTTGTAAGTTGCTGTCGATTTGTCTAAGTGTATAAATTTTATTTTTTTCAAAATATCCAGCTCTAGCTAGGGTGGCATACCATACAGGACAAATATGTCCATTAGAAACGAGCAGGCGATCCCTGTCGTTCCACCATGGGTTCAAAGACTTGTGATGTAATAACTGAAAATATAGAGATACGAAGATATCGGCCATACCCAAAGACCCAGCACTGTGACCAGAACCAGCTTCTCCCAACATTACAACAACATCTTGCCTAATAAGACTAGCTGTTTTTTGTAGCAACACTTTGTTCATATTATTGTAATAGTTAAAGTTGTGATAATTGTGTTAGGTTGTTTTCTGGGTTTTGCCAAAAAAAGGTATTGCAGGCCAAAACATCTGCTCCAGCATTAACACATTGTTTTCCGGTTTCCAAATTTATCCCTCCATCTACAATTATTTCCGCAGAATAACCTACGATTTGACGCACTGCTTCAATTTTGGGTAACACCGTATCGTCAAACTCTTGACCAGAATACCCAGTTTTAATTGCCATCAAAACAATCACAGATAAATCAGTCATCATCCAATCCTCTATAATTGTTACAGGGGTGTCAATATCAAGGGCTAAACCTATCTTTTTGCCCATATCTAAAGTGTTTTCAAAAAAGGATTTAATATCTCTTATCGCCTCATATTGGCCAATAATAGTTTCTACTTGCCTAATTTTCAACCTCGAAAGCCATGTCTCTGGCTCTAAAACCATTAGATGAACATCTATGGATAAATTGGAACCAAACTGAGGCCATTCTTCTGGATATAGTGTTTTATTGTCGACAAATTTACCATCAATAATATCAATTTGGATCCGAGAACATAATTGCTGAATTTTTAATAGTTTTTCATCAAAATCTAAAATGTTCGATTCTAATATTGTTGGCGTTATAATGGGCATATTTTAAAAACTACTTATTTGCTAAAACCTCAAGTCCAGGGAGAGTGTCTTTTTCAATTAACTCAAGCATGGCCCCACCCCCAGTAGAAACATGGGAAATATGTTTAATATCTTCATTTAACTCAATTGCAGAAAGAGTTTCGCCCCCACCTACCACACTTACTGCCCCAGAATTAGAAGCCACAGAGTGCAAAATAGCATTGTTACCACCAACAAAAGCAGGCTTTTCAATTGCACCCATGGGACCATTCCAAATGATTGTTTTAGCTTGAGCAATAATCTCAGAGTAATCAGATGTGGTTTTGGGACCAATATCTAAAGCTTGCATTTGTAGGGGGATTTTTTCTTTATCAACTATACCAGCACTTATTCCAGTCTCAAATCTACCCACTACCAAATCAGATGGTAATAATAGTCTGGTTTTTGCTCTAGTAGCTTTCCAAATTAAATTCTGACATAGCCTCATACTTTCAGGAGAATAAATAGATTGACCGATACCAAATCCCAGTGCTTTTAGAAAAGTATTAGCTACCCCACCGCCCAAAAGCACATAGTCAGCCTTCACAAAAAGTTTTTCCAGAATAGGAATTTTAGTAGTTGCTTTAGCTCCTCCGATAATTACCACTAAAGGTGCCTCTGGTGATTCTATTGCTTTGGTTATCATACTAATCTCTTTTTCTAATCCCAACCCAGCTACTACAGATAAATACCGAGAAACTCCTACAATTGAAGCGTGGGCTCTATGACAATTACTAAATGCTTCATTTACATAAACATCTCCTAAGTCGGCTAAAATATGTGAAAACTCTATATCATTTTTCTCCTCTTGTGGATAAAAACGCAGGTTTTCTAACATAATTATTTCACCATTGTTTTTATTTTTAATTTCCTCAACTAAAGATTTATTTGGAGTAGTTTTTATAAATTCAACAGGAATGTTAATAAGTTCACTTAGTTTGTGCGCAACGGGCTCAAGAGAATATTTAAGGTCCACTTTTCCTTCAGGACGTCCCAAATGAGATAATATTACTAGTCTTGATGGTTTTTGTTTTAGTATGTAATTTATGGTTTTCAAAGACTCTCTTATGCGAACATCACCAGATACCTCATATTCACTTTCCTTTTTTACCAGTGAAACATTATAATCAACTCTAATCACTACAGATTTGGCAGTCAAATTAATATCAAGAATGGTTTTTTTATTCATATTTTTACTAATAAATTTATATTACTTTAATTAAAGATAACTAATATATAAAAGTCAAATTACAACTATTAATGTCTATTTTATAATGCGCGCGTACCAATTGTAATGTTATACTATCTACATGGAACAACATCCTATCCCCCAAAATGTTACTCAATATCAATTTCGTCTCATAGGCAACATGACGATCAAGCAATTTGCAATGCTAGGGGCTTGTATATTGTGTGCTTTTTTATTTAGCAAAGCATTAATCATTCCTGTAATTTTTCGCTATCCGCTAGTAGTAATATTTGTCATACTGGGTCTTGCATTAGCTTTTTTACCATATGAAGAAAGATCTTTAGATGTTTGGTTAATAAATTTTATCAAATCAATATATAGCCCCACTCAATATCTATGGAAAGTTTCCGGCAACCCCCCACCATATTTGATGTTTAATATAAAAACCAACAACCCATTACCGCCACAAACAAAATTAAGTAGGAGTCAACTATTACAACCCTATATGAAATCTATGCAACAAAAACCTCAAAACCCCATAGATGCTTATGAGCAAAAAATGGTTAACAATATAAATACTATGTTTGAAACAAATAAACCAAATGTAAATGTGTCACAAAACACACAATCTTTACCACAACAATCAATACAAGCTCCCAATATCCAACCCAAACAAATCACGCCAAACCCAATATTAAACAACCCAAAAGAGCCGATCATTAAGGTGGAAAATCAACCCCAAATAGAAAATGTCAAACCAATGATCATTAATGCCCCACCAATTCAAACACCATTAAAAGTTAAAAGTCTAAAACCAGAAATAATAGATCCAAGACAAATAGCAAATATGCCTCCCGTGTTTTCCGAAGATCAAATGCCACCTATGCCAGATTTGCCCAACACCATTGTGGGGGCGATTATGACTAAAACCGGGCAATTAATTCCTAATGCTATTGTTGAAATAAGAGACAATACTAATTTGCCAGTTAGAGCAATAAAAACAAATCGATTGGGACAATTTTTTATAGCAACACCCCTTAAAAACGGCAATTACTCTCTCATAATTGAGCATGACACATATA
>Ga0210051_1007126_pt1 | contig 10467 bp, 9 predicted proteins | sample CryGey092014_all_FD_185464 | JGI IMG/M metagenome (GOLD analysis project Ga0210051, IMG submission 185464) | Groundwater microbial communities from aquifer - Crystal Geyser CG23_combo_of_CG06-09_8/20/14_all (SPAdes) (version 2) | ecosystem: Environmental > Aquatic > Deep subsurface > Groundwater ...
TTCGGCGCTGCTCGCCGAGTGCGACGAGGAATGGTTGACCGGAAAAATCTACTTGAATATGAACCCTTGATCCACCCAGCCCAATGAACCCTTCTGCTAACTTTTACAGAAAAGATGTTGCACAATCCCTTTGGGGAGGAACGTTGTGCTGGCATAGAGGCGATCAGTCTGGACATGTGGCCGGCCTTCATCAATGCCTGCCGAGACGGTGTGCCGGAGGCAGATGGCAAGATGGTGTTTGACCGATTCCACATCATGCGCCATGTCGTCGAGGCGGTGGATAAGGTGAGGAAACGGGAGCACAAGGCGCTGATGGATAAAGGAGACACAACATTGGTCAAGAGCAAGTACCTGTGGCTGACCAATCCATCCAACATGACCGACCAGGCTAAAGCGCGCTTCGAGGAACTGCAAAGCAGCGAGCTTGCAACCGGACGCGCTTGGGCGCTCAAGGAGGTTCTGCGGGAATTGTGGAATTACACCTCTGCGGCTTGGGCGTTGAAGTTCTGGAAGCGCTGGTACTTCTGGGCGACACATAGCCGCTTGCAGCCGATGATCGACGCGGCAAAGTTGATTGCGCGGCACTTGCCGAATGTGTTGACCTATTTCAAACATCGCATCACCAATGCTGTGGCTGAAGGGCTGAACTCAAAGATCGCAACTGTACAAAAACGTGCCTGTGGATTCAGGAACCGAGACCATTTCAAGATCGCCATCTACTTCCATTGCGGCGGACTTGATCTGTATCCGGCTCACGTTACCCACGGGAAAGTCTGATGAACCTCTCTATTTTTGGTAGCTAGAAGAGGGAGTTGAAATAGAACTAGGAGGGGCGAATGGCACAATCCACGAGCATGAAAGCCTGAATCTAATGGGCAGATCCGGGTCGAATTGCTGGGTACGGTGATTAATCAAGTGAACCTCGGAGAAGAATTGATCATCCTCAAGGCGCTTCATATAGCTCACCATTCCGTTCCAATCTTTTGCCTCGGCATCTAACGTGATAGTCCGTTCAGCCAGATCCGGCTGAACGGAGAGCAAGGCCATATCTTCTCCAGTATTCTCTTCAATTGCATAAAACAGCTTATTCCATGGAAAAGACAACCGTTCAATGACCAACATTGCCTGCTTGAATTCCTCCACTCTTGCCGGCGGTGAACCAGATGAAGCCGGGCGTTGTTGCGATAACTCTGTAGCAATTGCTCTTTGTTCATTCTTGGTGCCGTTCTGAAGACTGGCAATCATTACAGCTGAAAGCATCCCCAATAGCAGCAATAACACCCCAGTCCTCGTATTATTCATACGGCTGACATTGTGAAAATCTAGGCTGATCTTTCTCATTTCAAGCCTTCCACAAACGCCATTTCATAAAACGGATTCTCATCAGCTGCAGCTGACGAATCACTGTGATCATTCTGTAGACAAACTAGATTCACTCCTGAAATAGTTGCTGCCTCTATGAAATTTTGATTCCCTGCTATATGCAAATAAACCCTTGCATCGCCACTTTCACTCAGACCGCTGATCAACAGTTCACGCTGCAAGAGACTACTTATTTCCTGAGCAGTATTTAATTTCAAGTTCGCCTTGAGCACCCCAACAGCCTTATTGCCTTTGATCTTGAAGAATATAGCTTGCCCATGCTCAATGACCGTCAACAGACAGTTGTCGCTCAGTATTTGATTGCGAAATGCATTAACTACGGAAGCGGCATATGGCCGCACAGAAATCTTCCTAAGGCGACCAGATAAACCCACTTGGTTCAATGCGTCCCATAAAGCCGCATCCATTGCAGCCACTAAGCTTGGTTCGCCATATTCTTCGTCATCTAAAGCCAGCTTCCATTGCTTTGCCGCTTCTCCATAGATGCTTTCAAACAACAATCCAGCAATGGTGAGTCTCTCCACACGATTACTTACATCATCCGAAAACGGCAGCATCGCAAAACGTACAAAGCTGTTCGACAGTAGTATCGTCACATCCGCCTTGCCCGGCTCATTGTCAGCTAGCCACTCAGTCAATATTTTCAACGCGGGCAGCCAGTCGGATGCATGGGAAGGTGTGGCCGGAAGTATGGCTTGCGATACAACTCTACGGCGCAGCCACTTGGTCCAGACCACGACAACCACCTTGTCTGGGCAAAGTGCAACGCGAATTTCTTTACGCGGCAAAAGTGACACGATTCGCTTCCTGCAATGTTGTTTCGCCACTGCGCACTAGCTCTAGGGCTGCATCGCGCAACAAACGTGTCCCATTCTGACTTGCCAGTTCCTTGATTCTACGTATTGGCTCCCGGGAGATGATCAACTCCCGTATCTCGTCATTCAGTTGCAGAATTTCTGCAATTGCTTTCCTACCTTTATAGCCCGTCCCTCTACACTGCCCACATCCAGCGCCGTGAACAAAGCGATAACCTTTAGCCTCTTCAACAGAGATTCCGGACTTACGCAAAATGTTCTCGTCTGGGTGGTATTCTTCTGCGCAGTGCACACATGCTATGCGCACCAGCCTTTGCGCCAGAATGCCATTCAACGCTGAAACGAAGCTGTAGGGATCGACGCCCATGTGCATGAATCGACCAAGTACATCGAAAACATTGTTGGCATGCACCGAGGTGAAAACCAAGTGTCCCGTCAGAGCAGACTGAACTGCTATCTGAGCCGTCTCGGGATCGCGTATCTCGCCAACTAGTATCTTGTCTGGATCATGACGAAGAATAGCGCGCAGTCCGCGAGCAAAGGTAAGCCCTTTCTTTTCGTTCACAGGGATTTGCATCACGCCGGGTAGCTGGTATTCGACCGGGTCTTCAATGGTAATAATCTTGTCTTGCCCGTTGTTGATTTCAGAAATAGCGGCATACAGCGTTGTTGTCTTGCCACTCCCTGTCGGACCTGTCACCAAAACCATTCCATATGGTTCGCTTGATAGATGGCGGATTAACTCCAACGAGTCGGCATCGAAACCCAGTGTATCCAGATGCAGCCCTTTTACCTGATCCGCGAGGGTCTCCTTGTCTAGGATGCGGAGCACCGCGTCCTCTCCTAGGATGGTTGGCATAACAGAGACACGAATGTCAATCTCCCGCCCCTTGACTGAGACCTTAAAGCGGCCATCCTGAGGTGTACGTTTTTCAGCTATATCCAGCTCGGAAAGAACTTTAATGCGCGAAATCACCTGTTCTGCAATCTCAACTCCCTGAACCGAACCGACCGTGCATAGCACGCCATCAATGCGGTACTTGATCGTCATGCCGGCAGAATGAGCCTCCAAGTGGATATCACTTGCCTCGCTTTTTAGCGCGTCATACAGAGTAGAACTGACTAATCTGACGACTGGGCTGGAGCCCTCCGAGATAGACTTGAGTGAAAGATCCTCCTCTGTAAGCGTGCTGGCCTGGCGCACGTCTCCCTTGTTCAATACTTGATCAATTGCATGCAAAGATTCCTCATGCAAAGCCAAATAGGCAGTGAGATCGTCAGCAGCAGCAAGACACCAAGAGAATGACTGAGTAATGTGCTCTTGCAGCCAAGCCCTCAATACCGTGTCAAACGGGTCTGTTATGACACATAAGAGTTCCCCCTGCCCATCCCGCCCCACCGCCACATTCCTTCGCATTGTTTCGGCGAACGACAGAACTTCAAATGCTGGAATCAATTCACGCAACCCGACCATATCAATAACCGGGTAATGCAGTGTCTTTCCCAATCGGCGTGTGAAGACCGACAGTGACGCCGCCAACGCTTCCTGCAATAAGGAAAGTGTGCTTTGCCCAGACAAGGCGCTATTGATCTGACACTCGGCAATCAACTTGCTGGGAATCTGGATATTTTCCATGAAGACGTGCAGTGCAGTTCGGAACTATTGAATAGTGCCAGCGAGTTCGAATACAGGCAAATACATCAGCACCACGACCCCGCCAATCACACATCCGATGATGATCATCAGGATCGGTTCGAATAGCCGTGTAAACCATTCGATCCAGCGCGCTGTTTCCTCATCGTAGAACTTGGCAATTCGTTCGGTCATTTCGCCTAGGTTGCCAGACCTCTCTCCCACCCTCAACATGCGATACGCCACTTCAGTAGTCAAATGACACCTTTCCATTGCTTCCGACACTGGCTGCCCTTCACTGATCAATTGCTTTGCATGATGCAAGTTATCCTGCATTAGAGGCTGAGACAATAATCCAGAGACCATTTCTAACGCTGAGACCAGAGGGATTCCGCCATTCAATAACATCCCCAGAGTACGATATAGACGTGCCATCTGGTAGAGACGCATTCGTTCCCCCACCGAGGGAACCTGCCAGATATATCGCTGCAGCCAAGCACGTACAGATCTCAGTGTTAAAGCCTTGCCAAATGCAAAAATCAGTAAAACCGCCCCCAATACGATTGCCCCTGTATAAGCCTCAAAGAACTGCCCCCAAGCAATTAACATGCGAGACAACACAGGCAGGTCGCCCCCTATGTCTTCATACACCCTGCTAAAGCGTGGTACGACGTACACCATGAGAAAGAGAATGACCAGCAGCCCTACTCCCAATAGCAGTGCCGGATAAATAGCAGCACTCGATACTTTCTTACGTACAAGATCAATTTGATGCTGATAGGCCAGATACCGGATCAGCGCTTGCTGTAAATCACCTGTATGCTCGCTCGCACGGATGGTCGCGATATACAAAGGCGGAAAGCTGCCTGCGTATTCATTCATCGCCTGTGAAAGTGGGCGACCTTCGCGAAGTATTCTTGTCAGGCCAAGATATATCTCTTTTGCCTCCGGCTTGCGTTCTTTGTGCGCGAGCGTTTCTATTGATTCGAGAAGCGGTAATCCTGCCTCAACTAAGGATAGGAGTTCCTGGCTAAAAAGCGCTAGCGGAAATTGGTAGCGCTGCCTGAAGAAAGGAACTGATGACTTTGTCTTAAACGATACGACCCGGTAGCCCTCAGCCTCAGCCCGCTGCAACGCAAGGTCAATGCTTACAGCCTCGTATTGCAGGTAGACTAGCCCTTGCGGCGCCTTGTAGGCTTTAATCTCGAAGTTCATTCCATACCTGAGGCATTGCGGTGGCTACTACCGGGTTAGTCTGCATAGTAACAAGGGCTCACCAATTGCCTATGTCTGCAGCCTCATCTTGGCCGCCCAAACGCCCATCCTTGCCATAGGAGAATAAATCATATTCTCCATGGTCCCCCGGCTGTTTATAGAAGTATGGATTTCCCCAAGGATCCTGAGGAACAATCTTAGTTAAGTATGGTCCGGACCATTTCGGTTCATTGGATGGTCGCGAAGTTAAGGACGACAACCCGAGATCGCTACTGGGATAATGCCCTGTGTCAAGCCGGTACTGATCGAGCGCTTTCCCAAATGCGTCTATTTGCGCTCGCGCTGTCTTGATCTCAGATTTTCCTACTTGGGCAAAATAGCGCGGCCCTACATATCCCGCCAGCAAGCCAATTATGACCATGACAACCAGCAATTCAAGCAAAGTGAACCCAGAATATTTTGTGTGTTTGTAGCACATGGTTTGTTTGCTCATATCTGTAATTCGAGTTGTTTATTCGACCAGACCCGAAAGATTTTAGCAAGCACGTCAATATAATCTCGGATTGAGCATACTGAATTGACCTCGAAAATCAGAAGTCGAGGTTCACCTCAATATATTTGCCTAGTGCAACGAAATGATATCCGCTGATTGCAACATAATTTATTACTATGCAGCATGCCTGAAATGCTTAGCAAGTCAGATAAACATTTAACAGTCAGCTGAATCAATCCGACAAGCGTCGAATAACTCTATTCAGAGATTCAGGGAAACGTGTCTTGAGAAGAACACTGTGCCCCGACACTTCGGGTTTGGTCCTGGGCAACTCATGCGTGGCCCGAGCATTTCTCTCGACGATGACAGCTAATTCAGCAATCCACAGGGTGCTGCGCGATAAAGTCGCGCAACGTCAGTGATTCCACACGTTGAGGTCCGCTTTGGTCAACTAAGCCGCCAGATTTCATTGCTTGGCGATTTAGCCGTTATGGCCGAAAAAGGGATGGCTAGACCAGTTCATTAAGTTTGGCTGCTTAGGGCATAAGTAGAGGCGTTTTTCCAAACAGTATAGGTGGTAGTTTTGCATAAAGTACGCACCATGATTGGAAATCCTCAATAAACGGTGCTTTCAATAACCCGATATCATGTGTTTTCGATACCATAAAAATCACAGGAAAACCCTGTTGGCTATCGGACAGAGTCCAACCCCAATGCTCCGATAGTCGAAATCCCTAATCATGGTATCAGTCTCGACCAATCAAACTGCCTTTGTTGACACCATTGGAAGTACCATTGATGACGCAGAAAAATAGTGAATTGAGTTGATATTTATGTAACTATATCAATACGTTACAAAATTACCTCACTCCCACTCAATCGTCGCGGGCGGCTTGCCGGAGATGTCGTACACCACGCGGTTGATGCCGCGCACTTCGTTGATGATGCGGTTGGAAACTTTGCCCAGCAAATCGTAAGGCAAGTGCGCCCAATGCGCGGTCATGAAGTCCTGTGTCTGCACCGCGCGCAAGCTGACCACCCATTCATAGGTGCGGCCATCGCCCATCACGCCAACCGATTTCACCGGCAGGAAGACGGTGAACGCCTGTGAGGTCAGTTGATACCAGGTCTTGCCGTTGGCATCTTTCGTATTGTTCAGTTCTTCGATGAAGATCGCATCGGCGCGGCGCAGCAGTTCGGCATATTCGCGCTTCACTTCGCCGAGGATGCGCACGCCCAGGCCGGGGCCGGGGAACGGATGGCGGTACACCATTTCCGGCGGCAACCCGAGCGCCACACCGAGTTCGCGCACTTCGTCCTTGAACAGTTCGCGCAACGGTTCCAGCAGCTTGAGGTGCATCGATTCCGGCAGACCGCCGACGTTGTGGTGCGACTTGATGGTGTGCGCCTTCTTCGTCTTGGCGCTGGCGGACTCGATCACGTCCGGGTAGATGGTGCCCTGCGCCAGCCATTTTGCCCGTTTGAGCTTGGCCGATTCGCGCTGGAACACCTCGACGAATTCGCGCCCGATGATTTTTCTTTTCTGCTCCGGATCGGTCACGCCGGTCAGGTGTTTCATGAACTCGCCGCTGGCATCGACATGAATCACTTTCATGTTCAGATTCTTGCCGAAGGTTTCCATCACCTGTTCGCCCTCGTGCAGACGCAACAAACCGTTGTCCACGAACACGCAAGTCAATTGGTCGCCGATGGCGCGATGGATCAAGGCCGCCGCGACCGAGGAGTCCACGCCGCCGGACAGACCAAGGATCACCTCCTCGTTGCCGACCTGCGCCTTGATCTTTGCCACCGCTTCGCTGATATAGTCGGGCATGTTCCAGTCCTGGCCGCAACCGCAGATGTCGTGGACGAAGCGGGCGAGAATCGCCTTGCCCTGCGGGGTGTGGGTGACTTCCGGATGGAATTGCACCGCGTAGTAGCGACGCGACTCATCCGCCATCGCTGCAATCGGGGTGGCATCATTGGCAGCGATGACCGCGAAGCCGGGCGGCAGTTCTGCCACTTTGTCGCCGTGGCTCATCCATACATCGAGCAGACCGTGACCCTGCGCATTGGTCTTGTCTTGGAGGCCGTCGAACAATTTCGAATGGCCATGCGCGCGGATCTCGGCATAGCCGAACTCGCGCACGCGGCCGGACTCGACCTTGCCGCCGAGCTGCGCCGCCATGGTCTGCATGCCGTAGCAGATGCCCAGCACCGGCACACCGAGGTCGAACACTGCTTGCGGCGCTTGCGGGGTCTCTTCCTCATACACCGAGTTGGGCCCGCCGGAGAGGATGATGCCGGCCGGGTTGAACGCGCGGATATCCGCTTCGCTCATGTCCCATGGATGGAGTTCGCAATACACATGTGCCTCGCGCACGCGGCGCGCGATCAGCTGGGTGTATTGGGAACCGAAGTCGAGGATGAGGATTTTTTTATGCATAGTTTGATTGGGAATAAAAAAGGCGGATGAATCCGCCTTTTGTTAATCGATGTGATAGTTGGGCGCTTCCTTGGTGATCTGCACGTCGTGCACGTGAGATTCGCGGATGCCGGCGGCGGAGATCTGCACGAATTCGGCTTTGGCGTGCATGGTGGGAATATCGGAACAGCCGAGGTAACCCATGCTGGAACGCAAGCCGCCCATCAGCTGGTGGATCACGGCCAGCGCGCTCCCTTTGTATGGCACGCGCCCTTCCACGCCTTCCGGCACCAGCTTGTCCTGGTTGGCTTCGTTATCCTGAAAATAGCGGTCGCTGGAACCCTGCTGCATCGCGCCGAGACTACCCATGCCGCGATAGGATTTATAGGAGCGCCCCTGGAACAGTTCGATCTCGCCCGGCGCCTCTTCGGTGCCGGCAAACAACCCGCCCAGCATCACGGTATGCGCGCCGGCGGCGATCGATTTGGCGATATCACCGGAGAACCGCACCCCGCCATCGGCGATTAGCGGCACACCGCTGCCCGCCAGTGCATCCGCGACATTGGCAATAGCGGTGATCTGCGGAACACCGACACCGGCAACGATACGGGTCGTGCAGATGGATCCGGGGCCGATACCCACCTTGACCGCGTCGGCGCCATGCGCGACCAATGCCTTGGCCGCCGCCGCAGTAGCGATGTTGCCGCCGATCACATCGATCTGCGGATAAGTTTTCTTCACCCACTGCACCCGCTCCAATACGCCGCGCGAGTGACCGTGCGCGGTGTCCACCACGATCACATCCACGCCGGCGTCAGCCAGCAGACCGACGCGCTCCTCGGTGCCTTCACCCACACCGACTGCCGCGCCCACACGCAAGCGTCCCTGGCTATCCTTGCAGGCATTCGGATATTCGGTGGATTTGAGGATGTCCTTAACCGTCATCAGACCGCGCAGCTCGAAAGCATCATTGATCACCAGCACACGTTCGATGCGGTGGCGGTGCATCAGCGCGCGCGCCTCGTCGATGCTGGCATTCTCCTTGACCGTGATCAGGCGCTCGCGCGGGGTCATGATGTTGCCGATCGACTGGTCGAGATTGGTTTCGAAACGCAGGTCGCGGTTGGTTACGATGCCCACCACCTGCTTACCCTGCAAAACGGGCAGGCCGGAAATCTTGTGCTGGCGGGTCAGATTCAGCACATCCCGCACCGTCATGTCGGAGCGGACGCAGATCGGGTCTTTCACCACGCCGCTCTCGAAACGTTTGACCTTGGCCACCTGCGCCGCCTGCTCCTTCGGCGACATGTTTTTGTGCACGATGCCGATGCCACCCTCCTGCGCCAGCGCAATGGCCAGGCGAGCCTCGGTCACGGTATCCATCGCCGCCGACAGCAACGGGATATTCAATCGGATATTGCGGGATAGCTGGGTGCGCAGACTGACATCGCGCGGCAGGACATCGGATTGCGCCGGGAGCAACAAGACATCGTCGAAGGTAAGTGCTTTTTGAGTGATACGCATGGGAGTCCCTTCCGCAAAGCGCGCATTATATCAAAAGTTGTCCCCGCACCTTGGCCCGACGCAGGTATCTATTGGTGCTTCTGCGCCATCACATACATGATGTGTTCAAAAAACAGCTCGCACCAGTCCAGTTCGCTGCTTTTCAGGGTATTCAACAATTTATTCACTTCAGGCAACGGCCATGCCGGATCATAGCTGACCAACATATCCAGGGAGTAGTGCGCCAACATCTTCTCGATCTTGGCGCCGCGCCAATTGATCTTGTCCAGCATCAGCGCCAGATCCTTGTCCGTTTCCGCATCGATCATCATGTCGCCGTAGCGCTTGGGATGTTCTTGTGTGAAGCGGATAAACCGGGTCAACAGGTAAAAGAATTCGCCCTCGTTGTCCTGCGTGACTTCATCACCCAACACGAAGGGGAAAGCAGCCAGTTCCAGCCAATAATAATTGAGCTTGGGATTGCGCCACTTGCACACACCCACATAGCCTTTGCGCGCCTGGGCGCGAGCGATGCAATCATCTATGATTATCCGGTCCGATGCGCGATCCACCAGATCGGGGTCTCTCAATACGATCGGTTTGACCAGAAAGAAATCGGGGAAATCATCGAACAGTTTGCCCGAGGTCAGATGCGAGCGGTAATAGGAACGAAATAACCTGCGCACCAATTCCTGGTTGCTTTCCACCGGCAAGAAATCCTGCAGGCTCTGGCCCTTCAGCTTTTTGTGCGGCATGCGCTCCTCCGGTCTGAAATTTCGTTCGCGCTTATCATTACCCGCAAGGCAAAGCGCGCGAATCCGCCCGCAATGATAAATTGACGAGCGGCAAAAGAATAGGTAGCTTCGACACAAATGTTAGCCCCAAGTAGTAATGTCCGGTTTCTCCCAAATAGAAATGTCCGCTGGTGATTAAACTCACGCCTGTTAAAAACAGCGGCGGATATTTTGAAGATGGACATACTCATGAGTCAAAAAGAAGT
>Ga0210051_1007127_pt1 | contig 10466 bp, 15 predicted proteins | sample CryGey092014_all_FD_185464 | JGI IMG/M metagenome (GOLD analysis project Ga0210051, IMG submission 185464) | Groundwater microbial communities from aquifer - Crystal Geyser CG23_combo_of_CG06-09_8/20/14_all (SPAdes) (version 2) | ecosystem: Environmental > Aquatic > Deep subsurface > Groundwater...
CGTTCAAAATCGTGGTAACATCCGACCTTCTCTGGGCATTTTTGGTGTCAGCCAGCTGTTTACTGGGGTTAATAGCCAAAATCACAATGCCGGCCAAAATGCCAATGGCGGCAACGACCAATAGAATTTCCAGGAGCGTGAACCCCTTGTGGTTTTTGTGTTGCTTCATATTTTTTTCTTTAATTTTAAAGAAAGCTTAATAAAAAACTGCTTTAAATATACACTAAAAATCCTTAATTAGCAACTTCCTGCCAGGAAGAGACGACTATCTTGGGGTTTATTGCGCTGACATTTACTGAAACCTTTCTGGTAATAACTCCGACTGTCGAGCTGGTTGCGATATTTCGATTTTGCCCGCCAAGATTGGTTATTGTATAAAGGCAGGAGTCAATTCCGATAATCAAGCCCATTGAGCCGGTATAATTCGGATTTATGGTGATGATATTTAAGGCGTGTTCAGCACAGGCATTTGCCAAGGCCTTGGCCTTGTTGGATTGTTCAACTGCTAAACCCGTCCTAGAACTGTTAAGGCCTAATAATAAGACTGAAACAGCCACTGCCGTGCCTACAGCGCCCAGAATTAAAACGCTTATTAGCGCAATAAAGCCTTTGGAACGATTTTTGGAAACAGATAAAGCCTTCATTGTTTAGGGTCTTAGTTGGGCAGAGGTAAAAAAGGTTTTGGAATAATCATATTCATTCCTGCCACCAGGATTTTTTGAAGCCACAGTAAAGCGGATTCGTAAAATTTCTGAAGTTGAGCTTGGCGACAAATTTTCAAACACCAGGCCGGTTACATCCACTCGGCTGTTGGTTAGTGCGACTGCTGTAGCCGAACCTTCCTGCGTCATTATTTGCCCTGATGACAAACTAAAAACCGTTGGGCTATTGGCAGGAACGCTGACATTTATGGAAGTATTATTGGCTGATGCGGCTTGAATTGGAAAATTAAGGCTGGTGGCGTTTCTGACAGTTTGAGTAATCATTTGCATAGCTTGCAAACCCTGCTGTTCAACTTCGGCAATGGTTTCGTTTTTGATTCTGGATTGTAAAGTCAAAAACATAAAAATGGAAATAGTAAAAACCACAACTGAAATCAAAGCAATATACAACAATAGTTCAACCAAAGTGACTCCAGGGCTACTTTTCAAAAAAGGTTTTTTGAGCTTATTAATTTTATTTTTTTGAAAATTCATGGTAAGCCGATTATATTTTATTGCGGCCTTATGACCTGCAATTCTTGGGTGTTAAGCATGCTGGCGATAAAAACCCGATCCAAATCCGGCGCGTAAATAACCTGCCGGGGCCGGGGACCGAGATTTAACTGACCATAAATTGTTGGCGTAGCAAGATTATTAGTATCAATGACCTTAAAATAATTACTGACATCCGTAGTCGCCATAAAGGCCAGATGATTGACCGAATCATAAGAAATTGAAATCACGCTGGAATTATTAACCTCTAAAGTGCTGGTTAAGGTCGGGGTTAACGGATTGGCAACATTAATTACATAAAATTCAGGAGCAAACGCGCTCAAAGTCCTACCTAAAAAGACAGAGTTGTTATTATAAACAATCGAGAGTCCGTTAGTGTTATTATCACCGTTGTTAAAATTCAAAACTCCTACTCGCGTCGGCGCGGTTTTATTGGTAACATTAAACACCTGCACTTCGGCATTATTATCCGTACTGGCGGCATAGGCATAATTTCCAGCAACCTCAATATCGTTCAATACGCCAGTAGCACTGGCAGTTCGGCCTACTGGATTGCCTGGGTTAACCGGATTAGCCTGAATATCAAATATCAGTAAGCCATTACCGCCATTCCTGGTCATGTATAAGTAACTGCCGTCAGTCGCCAAAGCAATGGCATCTGCTGTAGCATTGCCGCTGTTGGCCACGGTCAGATCTACTGTGGTTAATTTGCCCGCATTACCAATGCTCGCCGGATCGCTAATATCAACAATCTGCAATTCGGAATTATTGTCACTTGAAGCAATATAGGCGTAATTCCCCACGACCACGATATGATTGGGATTGCCATTTAAATTCCTTTGTCCCAGCAGCGCAGGCACTGCCGGATTGGCAACATCAAAAATATAAAATTCCCGGCCAGCGCTATTGGTCCTGCCTAAATAAACTTTTTGATTGGCGTAAGCAATGCTGATCGCGTTTGCGGCGGCATTGCCGCTGTTGGCCGCGGTCAGGTCAAAACCCGCTTGCAAGCCCGGCAAAGCCCAGCTGCCGGTGGTTGACCTGGACCAATTGGTTAATCTGGTTGTTAAAGATACCTGGCCGGTTCTTTGCAGGTTTTGCTGCCAGGAGACATTTGAAACAATTTGCTTGGTATTGGCATCGATGGTGGAAATGGCAATTTGACGGGTAAAAATTTCATCTATATCGCTGGTTCCGCTAAAATTCCAAATCCCACTTAAACTGGATAAGCCGTGATTGCCGTCTGTTAAATTACTAAAAGCCCCGTCGCGAATGCTCCGGCCGGCTTCCAAACCTTCTTCAGCCAATAAATTCGCCCGCGCCCGCGCGCCTGCCAAGGCCGTGCTTTCTTTGCCGTAAATATAGGTGCCGACAAATGCCGTAACCAAAAGCGCGAAAATTGAAACGGCTAAAATCGCTTCAATTAAAGAAAAGCCCGGTTTAATAATTGACCGTGCCCTTGGTATTGATGGTAAGCGTCTCGGTTTCATTATTGACAGAGGTTAAAGTCAGGGTTCCGGCGGTTTGGGGAATGCCGGTAAATTTGTTAAAGACTATTTCCGGCGTCCCGCTAATTCGAATGCTGGGAGGAATGGAAATTTCTTCATCAAAATTCGGATCCCGGCCCATGAAATTCTGACCTTGGAAAAGGATAATGAATCCCGGTCGGATTCTCACGCCCCAGGTGGTGTCATTGGCCACGGCTTGAGACAATAATTGAGCCCGTCGCAGGCTTTGGGCAAAACTGCTTACGGCAATATCCATGTCATTGCGGTTTTGCAGGGTTTGATAAATTGGAACCCCTGCCCCTGCCAATATGCCGATAACCGCTACTGACAATAAAACTTCCAGTAAGGTGAATCCCTTATTATTTTTACCGAAAATTTTTCCCTTCATCTTTTACTTAAGTATTAAAATTGCCCAGCATGCTGTAAATCGGCAAAATTACCGCCACGGCCACGGCCACTACACCCAGCCAAACAATTACCAGCAGAACTGGCTCCAGTATAACGGCTATGGTTTTGCTGCTATTCTCAACCTTGGCATCATAAATTCTGCCAATGTACAACAATGATTCGGCTAGCCGACCTGACTGCTCACCGCTTGCGATTAACTGCTGAATAGGGGCGGGGATTAACTTGCGGCTTTTTTTATAACTTCTAAAACTGTGCTGAAAAGAATCGCCCTGCTCAATGCTTTTTTGAAGATGTTCATAAAATTTTTGTGTGGCCCGCAAAGTCGTGGCTTGTCTTAAGGAAGATATGGATTCCACGATAGGCAAACCCGAGCCGAGCAGGGTCCCTAAAATAAAACCAAACCTGGCCAATTCAACTTCCTGAATCACTTTCCCGATCCCAGGGAATCGGAATAATATCTCCTGGCCAAGATGCTTGGTTTTGTAATTTACAAACAAGAAATACCATAAAATCGCGATTATTAATACGGCTATCGGCACAATAATTTTCCCATCAGCTTTCAAAACCTTGCCAAAATTAATCATGACCGAGGTAATCCAGGGCAGGTCTTGTTTTAAAGAAGAAAAAACATCAGCAAGCTTTGGCAAAATAAACCAGGCCACGCCTATGCCAATTACAATAGTCAGACTAAAAACAATTCCCGGATAAATCATGGCTGAACGGAGCCTGGATTTGAATTCCCGATCCTTTATTTGCTGTTGGACAATTACCTTAAGATTCTCGGTCAGTCTGCCGCTTTCTTCGCCTGTTCTGACCAAGGAAAGCATGTAACTGGGCAATAATTTGGTCGGCTCCAAAGCCCGCCACAAACTTGAGCCGGCGGAAACCTTCTGCTCTAAAGCACTGATTATTTTGTACATTTTTTTTGAACCGATTTCCTGCTTGATGGCCGCAAAAGCCGACATAACATCCATGCCCGAACTTAAAAGCATGGCCAGGTTTTCCAAAACATATTCCCGGTCTTTTTTATAGCCCAAACCGAATAAATTGCGTTTTTCGCCGTCTTCGACTTTTAATTTTTCTGCTTTAGCCATTGTCCTTTTAATTGTTTGCTTCCGGCGGCGTGGCCACCCGAAGCAACTCCTCTAAAGAGGTCAAACCGCTTTTGGCTTTATCAATCCCATCTTCAAACAAACTTCTGGCGCCATGCTGTCTGGAAACCGCCCAGACTTGCTGGGTGTTGGGTCTTTGATTAATTAAATTTCTTAAATCGTTATTAATGGAAATAAATTCAAAAATACCCACCCGGCCTTTATAACCCGTGTTGCCGCAATTTTTGCAGCCTTTGGAACGGTAAAGCACGGTGCTCTTACCGCCAAACCATTTCTCGGAATTGGACAGAATTTTTTCCAAGTCCTGGCTGGAATAAGTAACCCGGTATCGGCAGCTTTCACAAAGCTTTCTGGCTAATCTTTGCGCCACTAATAATTCCAAGGTTGAAGCCAGCAAAAATGGCTCAATGCCCATTTCGATCAGACGGGGAATGGCAGTGGCCGCGTCATTGGCGTGAAAGGTTGATAATAAAAGATGGCCAGTGAGCGCGGCATTCACGCTGATTTCCGCGGTTTCCTGATCCCGAATTTCACCAACCATTATAATATCCGGATCTTGTCTAGCGATTGAACGCAAGCCTTTGGCAAAGGTTAAATTGGTCAGTTCATTTACTTGGATTTGATTCAAGCCCAAAACTTTATACTCAACCGGATCTTCAATCGTGGCTATGTTCACTTCTGGCCGGTTAAGCATGCGCAAAACTCCATAAAGCGTGGTGGTTTTGCCCGCGCCCGTGGGACCGGTAACAATGATCATGCCAAAGGGTTTCTGAATTGCTTCAAAAACTTTGCCCAGATCTTTGGAGGCCACGCCTAAATCGGTCAGGGTGAAATTTTTCACATATTCAGCCAAAATTCTTAAAACTATTTTCTCGCCGTCCAGAGTCGGCGCAATGGAAATGCGCAAATCTATGGGCTTGCGATTATGAATAAAGCGCATGGCGCCGTCTTGGGTGGCAAAGTGTTCATCAATTCGCAAATGCCCCTGAACTTTTATGCGGTTTAAAATATTTTCGTAAATTTCTTTGGGAATCCGGCCGGCTTCGTGCAAAACTCCGTCGATGCGAAAACGAATAACCACATCTTTTTCCTGCGGGTCAAAATGCACATCCGAAGCGCGGTAAGACATGGCCTCGCCGATGATGGCTTCCAAAAGCTCTGGCGCGACTTGCTGTTTGGCTCTGATAATTTCCAAAAAACGGGCGCTTAAAGGTTTTTGATAATGCAACAAGGCCTGATCAATATCTTCAGGCAAAGAATAATTTATGATTATTTTTTTTCTGGGAAATAAAGTTTGTATTTTTTTGCTCAAATTTGCCTGAATGGGATTGTCAGTAGTTACGATGATTTCCTTTTTACCTTCAGCGAACAAAACCACCCTGAACTTTTTTGCCAGATTTTCAGGAATTTCCAAAACCTGCTCACGGGCCGGGGAATGAGAGCTCAAATTAGCGTAATTGAGTTTGTAAGCTTTAGCCATGGCCTGGCCCAGCGAATCTTTGGTTATCAAATCCTCCATAACCAAATATTCGGCCAAGGAAACATTATTGGCTTTGGCATAAGCTTCGGCTTTTCTAATCTCTTCTTCGGCTACATACCCCTCTTTCAACAAAATCGCTTTTATTTTTTGTTCCTCCTGAATCATATTTTATTTTATTATCTGGTTTTTGATACATAAATTATAGCCTAAAAACCGGTTTTAGGACAGTTTAGCCTTGAAAAACCTTTGCGCTTCGGCTATGTTGAGAATACTATAAATTATTTACACGCGGGTATCGTATAATGGTAATATTACAGCTTTCTCCCGAAAAATAAGGAGCGAAGCGACTATATTTTTCGAGGATCCCGTACGGATATTTTTATACTAACTAGGCGGGCGTCGTATAACGGCTTATTATGCCACCCTTCCAAGGTGGAGACGCCGGTTCGACTCCGGTCGCCCGCTCCAGAAAAATTAATTATTCGGGATCCTCGCAACAAGATGGGCTCGTTTCACTCGCCTCATCGTTGCGGGACAAGCTGTTGTCGGGGGTTCGATTCCCCCTACCCGCTCCAAGATCCGAAAACCATTAATGGAAAAACTGGCCAACCAAAAAGATCGGTAAACTGGAATCGAAGGGCAGCAGAGAGCAAGGACCCTGAGCGAAGTCGAAGGGGACGAAGCGAACGTCGCTGGATTCGACCCTGGGAGAATTCAGCGCTGCCCAGGACGCAATTCCCCCTACCCGCTCCAGCCTTCGCCTCACAAGATAATTTTGATGTAAATTAAGAGTTTTCAGCGTTAAAGCAAGCTGGCCTGCCAGCCGACCTTCGTCGGCCATAGCCGACTTCGGTCGGCGAAGGCCGAATCCCCACAAGGGGCGAAGGCTGTCCTCTGTAGCTCAAGCGAAGCGCAGAGCGAAGAAGGACAAGTACCGCTTCCCCCACGAATGCGTGCTCCTCCCCCGCACCGAACGGCGAAGCCTCTGGTACGGGGTCGTGCGCTCCACATTCGTTGGGACCCCTTGGGAATCGAAGTAAGTTTTCGGCACAGGAAAGTGCGCTCCTCGTTTGCGCTGATTAAAATTGAATTCATTTGTCTATCTTTCCCATATGCAATTCCGTTTAAAAAATGCCTCGGCTTTGAAAGACGAGGCGATTTAGGACATGAAAAGTTAAGTCCGTCTTTAATTTCGTAGCTTGTAGCCATGACGAGTTATTACTCGACTGCCTGGAAGACGAGAATGGCTTCGGACTTTATGCTCGACTACCAGTGTCAAAATCTGTTTCTGGAAGTCCATCTTCGAGCCCAGGTCTTGCCTACGAATCACTTAACTTTCCATACCTGAATATGCAAATTATATCCCTCTTTTTTTAAATTAACAACAAGTTTGGCTCATTATCTTTCTATTATTTCCATTTATTGCTCTTCATTGGAAATCTGACTTTATGTTCCTCAATAACTTTATCCAAAGCATCTGACAAATTCACTTGGCAGTAATTGGCCAGAGATGATAATTCCCAGAGCATGTCGCCAAAAAAATTCTCAACTTCTGCGTGATTTTCCATAATTTTTTTCTTGACTGTTTCTTCTTCCAAAGACCACTTGATAATATTTCTGAATTCACCAATCTCTTCCACCATACCTAATAATAATTCTTTTGGCGTGTGATATTTGTGCCAGCCGCGCTCTCGCATAAATTGATCAACGATTTTTTGTTGGTGCATAAATTAAAAAACTAATAATCATTTTTTACGATTAATGTAATAAGCCTTATAACCTCTTCCCAAAGGAATAGCCAAATCATTGCGAGGGGAATCACCTATAAATATTGTGTTTTGGGTGTTGAGGCCAAGTTTAACCAATTCATTCTCCAACTTATCAAAAAATTCCGGGTGGGGTTTATCAATTGGATCACCGATAACTAATGCAGTATGTTTTACGGATAAACGCAGAAATCTTTGACGCTTATAACTTTTCGGAAAAAGCTGGATCATAAACCAACTTTCCAGTTGATTCTTGCAAGCTAAGTATGGAATCACTGCCGGTCATTAGTATGAGGGGTATATTTTGGCTGAATAAGGCCGAAGTAAATTCTTTAGCATCTGAATAAATCACTAAACTTCTACTTATGGCCTGCCAATAAGCGTCTCGAGCCAAAGCTAAAGATTCCGCTGTAAAATGTAAGCCTTGCTGACGACCAGCTATTATCAACCAAGCTTCTCGGCTCCATACCTTAAAATCGTGCTCTTTATCGACCGTCTCCACATTTTTCATTTGTTCCATAAGTTGATCAAATTCTTCCCTCTCTGCCTAGACTTCCTGTTTGGGTTTGCGATGCCCTTCCAGAATCAAATGAAATAATTTATCAACGGTTGAGGCTAATTCTTGATTGAATATTTTGGCCAAAGCCTGTATTCCAGCTTTATGGGCTGACGCAAAATCGACTAAGGTATAATCAATATCCGCAACTACGCATTGCATGCCTTTTAGGGGGATATTATTTAAGTTTTCGACTGTCTGCCATTCATTCATAAATTAAAATTATTGCCTCTTATTTTTCCCATAAGTATTTCTTTAAATCCACAAACCACATCTTATCTTTTCCCGCAGAGCGGGATCCCGCTTCGCGGGACTTAACCACCTTAATACCTTCTTTTTGCAAAAGCCAGGCTTGTTCATCCGCCGTATGTTCCAGGCAAGTGGTGGATATAAAGCCTAAACGATTAATAACCCTTTGCCAAGGCACTTCTGGATTAGGGCTAGCGTCCAAGGCGTGCAAAGCCCAGCCCACCATTTGCGCGGCTTTGGGTGAGCCAATTAAGCTGGCAATCTGGCCATAAGTGGCAACCCGGCCTTTGGGAATTCTTTTGACCATGGCGTAAACCAAAGAATAAAAATTAGACTTGGTTTTCATGGTTTTGTTAGTTCGTTAAATAATCTATCTTGCCGCTTTTCTGTATTATTTTGAAAACAAATCCACATTTTTCCTGACAAAATACTTCAATTTTCTAAATGCCTCGCCGCGATGACTTAAGGAATTCTTTTCCTCATCAGTCATTTCCGCGAAAGTTTTGCTGAAATTCCTGGGAATAAAAATTGTGTCGTATGGCAGCTTTGGCCTGGGCTCACCCTTTGGGGTAAAAGCAATTGTCCCGTCAACTTTGCCATTAAAAGTCCATTCCTGCCCTTCTGGCGAAATCAAAGCCACGGTTGTTTCAAACCAAGCCGTGCGTTTTTCCGCTGGCACATCTTTTAATTCTTCCAAAGTGTGGGGAACCAAGGCTTCAGCATCGGCATCTTCGCCTGCCCATCTGGAAGAAAAAACTCCAGGCGCGTCATTAAGCGCGTGGATGCAAAGGCCTGAATCATCAGCCATAACCCAGGCTTTTTCTTTGGCTCTTTCCAAAACAAATCTAGCCTTCAGCAAAGCGTTTTCCGCAAAAGTCGCGCCGTTTTCCAGTGGTTCTTGATCGACTCCGGCTTCTTCCGCGCCAATGACTGCAATGCCCAAGTCTGACAATATGGCACGGATTTCTTTAAGCTTGCCCGGATTGTGAGTCGCGAAAATTATCTTCATTAATTAAATATACTATAAATTTGGCGGCAAAGCTTTTCGGCTCAACTGCACGGATATGGCGCCCAGGTATATTGCCGCCAACATCACTAACACATAAACAATTCTCGCGCCCAGGTTTAAACCTCCAAAAATGCTTTGGACCAAATCATAATTAGTCAGGCCTACCAAACCCCAATTTATTCCGCCGATGAACAGCAGACCAATGGCGATCCAATCAAATATGTTGAGATTCTTCATGCATATCACCTCCTTTGTTTAATAGTAGAGAAATATGCTGAAAATTTCAGGTATTTTTAGCCTAGCATTCAAAAAGAATGAAAGAAAGGGCGATAAACAACGGGTGACACTCTATGCGGGATTGACCCAGCACCACTTTCTACTCAATGAACTTATTATTAGATAAGTATGTTTAGCCAAAAGAAATATCTTTATTATAAATTTAGTATTTGCTTAGAAAGTGGTGCTGGGTTGAAAAAAACCGACCATATGATTAAGTTCGAATGATAACTAAAGAAAAAAGTTCACTTTATAATACAGAGGGTTTTAAAATGGATGAATCGGAAAAATAAGTCGAATGATTGGACCACTTTTGGCTTAGGCATACTTGTCGGCATCCTGATTATGTTTGTGTACTGGTTATTTAAAAAACATACCGGGCTCCCCGATGGTTATGCCTGGTGTTTAGTCGCCGGAATTGGTCTGATAATTGGCTTTGCGAAAATCTGGTATAGCAATTCCAATATCGCTTTGAGTTTTTATTCCGGTACCTTCTTGGCCCTGGCCGTGCTGCTTTCCTTTAACTTGAACTATAAGATCGGCTGGTACCATGCCCTGATTGCAGTAATAGCACTGCTAATCGGCCAAAGCATAGAAACCAAAATCAGAAAGGCTGAAACAAAAACCAAAGAGGTCAGAACCTAAAAAAATCTCCAGTGATCGCTTATGCCCGACAAATAAAGTCAGGCTTTTTTATATAAAACGGTCTTTTGGGCTATACTAAACCCATGAATAAACCAATAAAACTAGCTCAATTAATCCGCTATTGGATTTTGAAGTCTACGACTCAAGCCGGTTCTGGCCACCCGACTTCTTCATTGTCAGCTACTGATTTGATGGCCGGCCTGATGTTCGACGGGACTTTTAAGTTTGATCTGAAAAACCCGG
>Ga0210051_1007129_pt1 | contig 10465 bp, 13 predicted proteins | sample CryGey092014_all_FD_185464 | JGI IMG/M metagenome (GOLD analysis project Ga0210051, IMG submission 185464) | Groundwater microbial communities from aquifer - Crystal Geyser CG23_combo_of_CG06-09_8/20/14_all (SPAdes) (version 2) | ecosystem: Environmental > Aquatic > Deep subsurface > Groundwater...
TTAATCGCGGAAGCTGAGGCAAAAGAAGCGCTCTATCCTGAAAGCGAACGAATTGTGTGGGTATAATAGATACTTCCATAAGTGGGGTTAGCGGCCCATTAACACTTATGGACACCAGAATGGGTGTAGAAGTAGGGGCTGGCAAACTGAGCCAGCTCGAGCGTTGGAAGACTACCCCGATTGCTAACCGGGATGTTCATCCGGAGGAGCCCGTTAAACCTCGAACTACCATCTGGAGCAACCAGGCCCGGGTAGCTCCCAGCGAAAGCAGAGACCTGGCATTCAGATGTTTTTAAGCCACCCCCGGAGGACCGACCATCCAAAGGGTTATGGCAGAAGCGTGAGTATCCCAGGTTGGCTGAAAAGCCAACAGCCCCGGTTAGGTAGGATCCTGGTACTCAAGCCTGCTAGGCGGCTAGCGATTGATTGATATCTCTCGCTAGCCGCCACTCAATTGTCGATACTTTAATTTAAAGAGAAGATCTATAAATCACGTAAAGATGAGATGATCATCATTTGAAACTTTGTTACTCGGTATATTGATCCAAAATGGATAGGTTACATCTCAATTCAATAAACTACAAATACAGTCCGAATACACTAACAAGAGAGGTATGACATGCGTAAAATAACTATTACAATCAACACGGAGAATGCAGCCTTCTGCCCATCCACGGATGTGCCCTGCCATGACTCTAATCAGCCCGGGCTGGAACTTGCCCGTATTCTAAGAGACTTGGCTGAGGCTCTTGTTAGCGGATCTCGTCCCCACATTTTGTACGACTACAATGGGAATAGCGTTGGAGAGATAGGGTACACTTAACATGAACGGGCTGATAAGGAGAGAATCGTGAAACTACCGACAATCCCGCGACTTAGAAACTCGATGCCGTCTCTAAAGAGCGACCAAGCCATAAAAGGACAGGGAAGAAATGAATAATCCATTGTCGCTTCTGGTGTGCAAACCAGCCTCCGGATGGACAGATATGTACTGGAACACCTAATCCTGAAAAATGTTCCTTATTTAAGCATTATTAACAAGAAGCCAGCTAGGAAGACTACTGAGGCTGTCTTGAAAGAGGGAGAAAGGCGATTCCGGTATCTCGGCAACAGAGCCAATAGTGGTATTCAGAAGGAGAAGATATATGTCTATAAAAAAGAACAATTTGAAAATCAATCCGGATGAAATAGAGCAAAAGAAGCAGAGGTTGCTGACTTGTCTAGGAGCTACAGAAGTAACCCTTGGTTTACCACCAAAGAAGCATACAGGGTGGGATAGGTTCAAACTTTATATAAATCTAATATACGTATTATTTCTTTTACAAATAGTAGCCTTGAGACTCATATTTAGAAGAGGAAGAAAATGATATTTACAAGAGTAACGCTGAATGAGTCATTCGATGGAATTGAATTTCAGCCAAGCAAAGAGATAGATATTTGGGAAGGGAGCGATGGCCGGCCTCGTATTGCCGTCTGGAATCACAGAAAATCAAATCGCCGATTCGTCCTGACTATTGACGAACTATGCGATTATGCGGAATGGCTCAAAGAGGAAATGAAGGAAAGTTTCAGAGACGAGCCGGAGAAATATATTGATTGGAGAGACGACCATAGATAACCAAATATCGAATAGATTAATAAGATATATTTCAATGTTAAGAAGCGGCCATCTCTGCCGGCACTGCCAATTATTTGGGTTCGCCAATTTAATTCTCGTGATATTTTCCATTCCGATATAATATTAGGTGGTATCTATTAGGTTCGAGTTGACAATGAGAGGGAACCTCGGAGCACTAATCCTAAGATGAATAAGTATCTTGATACTTGGGTTAATAATTACAAAGACATTACCGAAGTAAAAGATTGGGAGGAATATCATGGGTTATGACGACATTTCAAAAGCACTTAATATTTTATCAAGAGACGTATGGAATACGGCTGAGAAGCATGGGTTTCACAAAACTCACCAAGTTACCGATCGTCCTTGGATTCAATTTGTAATAGAGTTTTTATTGATAATCACGGAAATCGGGGAAGCCGTTGAGGCTTTACGCATAAATGACCAGGCTAATTTTAAAGAAGAATTGGCGGATATCATTATCCGCGCACTTGACTTGGCGTATGGAGCCGGCATCGAGATCGGGCCGGCGGTTATAGAGAAGGCAATGCTTAATGTGGAGAGACCAAAGCTTCATGGAAAGAAATTCTAAAAATGTCCCTAAAGTACTACTCGGACCTCGTTCTTACTGGTCCGAAGAGTATCGCCGCATTCCTGCTATTATCAAAGGATACTGCTATTGTGGAGATAACATTGTTGTTTATCTTCATTTCCGGCCGGCAGAATCTTGTTTTGAATCAGGTAATGTTGAGCTGTTCTATAGTGGCATTCACCAAGCTGGCCCTAGATGCTTTGGAGGTTGGCATGAGCAGGAATATCTTGCCGGTGGCGACACATTAGAGGATGCTTTAGCTTGTCTAGCATAAAGAGACAAAAGAGAAAACTATTCGGATCAAGAACTTTCAATACGTACCTCTTATCGAATTGAGAGTGGAGATAAAGAGGCTTGGGCCGAATAGTTTGATAAGCTAGATCTTTGGGCCGAGATCGCAAGTTCGTATAGCACAGTCGATCCTAATAAGCTCGAGGATGGGAAGGATTGACAAATAACTTTCGGTATGATATACTAGGAGCATGAATGTCAATCGTGTTCTTGTAATCATTCCCGAGTATGGACATAGGAATGAGACTGAGAAGTGTATCGCCTCTATTGGTGCGATATCGGATGATGTCGAAGTTATAGTTAGCGATGACGCTTATCCTGAAGAACAAAAACCATTTGATAATGCAGAGATTCAGCACTGGCAAAATAACCTTGGCTTTGCCGGGAATGTGAATAGGGCGACATCATGGGCCGCTCAAACCTATGGACTTACCGATACCACAATCCTCGCTATACTTAATAACGATATTGAGTTTATCGATGATGCATTTGCTAAACTGGTAGATACGGCCGCTCGCCGACTTATTGCCGGCCCTGCCATCCTAGTCCCGGAAGGGTACTATGATAGGAGAAGGGGAAGAGGTCCGCATCCTCAAATCTTTGGACAAACACAATTCGACAAACGTAGTCGGGATCAGTCTTTTGAATCTATCAGAATGCTCAGCGGAGCTTGTGTCTTTATTCCTGCATCGATGTGGTTTCATCTTGGTGGGTTTGATTGTTATAATTTCAAAGCCTACTATGATGACGACGATTTTGGAATAAGGGCCCAAGTTCTAGGATATCCGATGGTTGTTCGTTTGGATGCCGGCATCCGCCATTCAGTACATACATCCTACATTCATCCGTCGGATGACCATAAAACAAAGAATCAGATCTTCACTTCTCGACTGAATTTTGAGCGTAAGTGGCCGGAAATTCCTTGGTCTCCGTCGGCATACTACTCAACTTCATATATATCGGTATTTGATGAGCGAGTATTATATCATGGTCCAAATTATGCATATATCTTGGAGGAAGGCCAATGCCAAACTCTAGTATAGACTTGTCTGCATACCAAATCCTCTACTTGCCAATTGTGGCTTGGAATACAGTAACGCAAAGACCTCAACATATCGCTCGAGAATTTGCCGCAAGAGGCGCTAAAGTTTATCATGTGAATCAATATCAAACATCATCGAGCGGATTTACAACTATCCTTCCTACTCAAGATGAGCGAATATATGAAGTAATTTCCATCAAGCCTCCATATATGAAATTTTGTGGACTTCAACCTGTCATATATGATGTGCTTAAGCGACCAAATAGAATAGATACTCAATGTACCGATATTTATCAAGCACTTGACTCTAATTTATTGACAATAGTATGGGTTAATGTTCCATACTGGGCTCCTTATGTTCAAACAGCAATCTCTAAAGATATCACTGTTGTTTATGACGTACTTGATAATTATAATTGCTTCTTAGATCTAGCGCCATTGAGTGCTCAGTTGAATCTTATGCATAACATGCTTTTAAAGCGAGCCGATTATATCACATATACTGCACAAAGAATGCTATCAACCCAATTGAAAACTCATACTCAAAAAGCATTATATCTGCCTAATGCATGTCATCCGGAGAAGTGGGATATTCAGTATAACAGTACTAATCCCCCCATTATCGGCTATTTCGGCGCCGTAGCCGATTGGTTTGATATGGATGTACTTGTTAGCTTAGCTAAAGAATCCAATATCTCAATAGAAATAGCTAGTCCTCCTATCAGTGTAGAGCATAGAGAAACCCTCAAACTACTTACATCAATTTCTCATCTTGGACTTAAGCCACATGATGAGTTGCCTAAAATTGTATCTCGATGGGCCTGTGCCATCATCCCTTTCCTTGATACTAGGTTGACAAGATCAACCGACCCTGTTAAGCTTTACGAATACATGGCGGCAGGGCTTCCTATTGTTACAACAGCTCTACCGGAGATCGAGTATATTGTGTCGACAATGCCTGAGAAAGCGAAGCCGACCTTGGTCCAACCTGGAGACGCAAAGTCTTTCGTTGAAGCTGTGAAGAACGAGGTCGAGCAAGATACTTTGGGAAAGAGGAGCCTACGCAGGTCCTGGGCTATCCGGCATAGTTGGAGCAACAGAATGGAATCGTTTCTCGAGAGAAGCGGGATAGGAGTATGAGCTATCTCAATAGAGTAAAACTACAGAAAGCCTACAAAGAGAAGGCTCCTACGGTACTTGGCTTTCCTAGCTTAGTTATCATCAACCCTGCCACTTCCGGATATCTTCCGGATCCATGTTGGCAATGTTAGGATGGAGCGATTGGCTTCTAACCATACCTTTATGTGAGGAAGTAATAATGGGATTTTCAGCAAATATTAATTTACTTGACAATGGCACCGTTGTAAAAGTTTTTAAAGACAATATACTTAAGTCTTTTCCCTATCAGAGAGATCACGAGATACAAGCTCTCTCACGGCTTGATTCAGTCCATTTCCCAAAAGTGATTGGGTATATGGAAAAGGATCCTATCTTATCTTATCAAGGGGAACCTTTGACAAAAAAGAATATGCCGACAGATTGGGAAAATCAGATGCTGGAGATACTAGCCCAGCTTGCTGAGAAAGGAATCAGACATAATGACTGCGTCCCGGAGAACCTGCTCATCAAGGATGGCATTATCTCACTTGTCGATCTTGCTATGTCATCCGACATCGGGCAGCCTTTCCCTCAACCCTTTCCTGCAGAAGGAAACAATCTCAAGACCATATTACGGGATGGCGACGAGATCATGTTAAGACGTGCATTCGATTGGATCAGGGGGAAGAAAGTTACGCAGTTGTATCTCGACCTACCAATGCCAGACGAAATGTACAGAGTTACCCCTAATACCGAATGGAACGATATAGCAGCCAAAATAGCTGATCTTGGCAAGTCTCAGTTCCCAGGATCTTCCGTCATCCCAAGGTTTGCATATCATGACGTTCCATTCAGTATTGGAAGAAACATCTTTCCTCTCATCGTTGTACGAATGATGATAGATTTGCGGCAATCCGTCAGTTCTATGACTTTAGTGGGAAGAGCGGGATTGACATTGGGTGTTCTGTTGGGGGCATGACATTCCGCGCCCAGTTAGCGGGAGCCCAGTGTGTTGGCATAGAAGCCGATCCTCAAGCTTGTTCTTTAGCAACAGCCTTTGAAAACTACTATGACACCCAAGCTCTTTTCCTACCTATCACTTCTTCAGAGTTTGTTAAGCTGATTGATGACTCAGAAAAGACAACAAACGTTAAAAGTTACGATTTCTGCTTCTTTCTTAGTTCCTTTATGTGGATCATTTCAGCTGACGGGTATAATAAAGCTATTGAGCAATTGCAGAATTACTCGAGGAAGGCTGAGATCATGTTTTTTGAGTCCGGGCTTGGGGATGCTGGGGCTGGTCCATTAATGACCAGCTTAGGAATAAAGACAGTTGATGATTTAAAAAACATTATCCTAGTGAATACGGACTATACCGAAATCGATAGCATTTATACGGATACTAAATGGTTCGATAGAGAGATTCTCATGTTAAGGAAAGGGAAACCATGCTACATCTGATATTAACTCCCTTTGCTATGGGTACCCCATATTATAGTACGCCTCCAACCGAAGAGTGGATATCTCATCGAATGCGTACATTTAGAAAGTATACCTGTCCTTCCGTAGCCTCTCAAACTTGTCAAGATTTTACTTGGGTGCTAACTCTGTCCCCCACCATCCGACAAGAAACCATCGATGAGTTAAAAGAGATCGTGCCGGATAACGCAGTTATTATACCTTGGGACCTAACTTTGGAACAGCTAGCGAATAAGATATACTGCGAACAGAAGGAGTCAACCGGGCTGATCACAACCCGCCTTGATAACGATGATGCCTTAAATATTGGGCTTATAGAAAAAATAAAGACCTGCGTACAGCATATGACTGACATGAAAATGCTTATTTCCTACCCACTTGGCCTCCGCCTTAATCTGGATAATGACATGTTTGAAGAAGTAGTCTTCCCCGTCGGCCCCTTCTGTTCGCTGGTGGAACGCCCAATCAAACATATGTCCTTCGATACCACCTATAAATATGCCAATAGTCATGCTCGTCTGTACTCGGAATATAAATCAGTCACCTTCCAAACGAAGCATATGTATATACTTACAGCTAATACTGGCGTTGATTCCAATGTCTCCAACACCTGCAGCCCCCTCGGATTTAACCTTCCAGCCGATTACTTATACCGGACATTTGGAACAAGTCGCCCTCCAAGTAGGATAACAGATCGAACATCGTACCAAGAATGGTACGATATCAACCCGACGGATATTAAAGTTACGGTGGATTATAACCGTATTCTCTGGCTCTTGCCCTTCGTTCATGGAGACGTTCTCGAGATAGGTTGCCACAGAGGCTACGTCACTGCGATAATAAGAGGGCTTAATACCGTTCAGTCCATAGATGCAATTGACATAACGGATAAATATATAGAGGCCGCACAAGACAACCTGTCAACTACCCAGTCAACCATCCCCGTTAATCTATCCAAAGCCTACATAGAGGATTTCGATAATGGAGGCCGGTTATATGATACCATTCTTTTACTGGAGGTCTTGGAGCATGTTCTCTCCTCAAGTCTTGTTTTAGAGAAATGTCTTAGACTTCTGAAGCCAGGTGGACGTCTCCTTATATCCGTTCCGGAAAATGGTGCATTCCCGGAAGAAGATCATTTAAGAGAGTATACCGCTAGTATTCTCTTTAATGAGATTTTAGATATGGCTAAGGGTATCGGAGTAAATGTTGTCACCGAGTTAGTAAGTACTCATTCGCCATGGTGCAAGATAGATAAGTATTCATGGATATTAGGGATAGTGAGGCGCGAGTAAATGCCCCAGCCATTTCTGCATACCAACCAAGTATCTTTTGAGCTATCAAACGTCTGTAATCTAGCTTCAGCCCATAGTCTCTGTCCACTACATTCAGGTAAAGTAGGGGGGGCAGGGAAAACCTTGTTGCCGGCTCGTATTTTCATCGATTCGATCAACCTAATGGCCGACTATGGATTCCATGGGTTGGTTTGTTTTAGTATCTATAACGAACCAACCAACGACCCACGACTGGTCGACTTTATAAAGTATACTAAATCCAAGCTTTACGAGAGAGGGCGAACATTTGTAATTTCCAACGGCACCTATCTGGATGAAGGTTTAATTCTGGAGCTTTCCAAATCCGGCTTGGATATCTTATGGATATCTGCATACAAGCAGGTAGACTTTGACTACTTTACGAATGTCAAAGCCCCTGATAGCTTACAATACCTTGTATTTCCTGGCCGACATGATGATCGTAATACAATCTACACAAACGACATCATTGGTTTATCCCAGCCATGCAGTGCTCCACTTGGCAACATCTCTATTCGTTGTAATGGAGATGTGGTCCTATGCTGCATGGACTGGGCTAGTACTAATATCTTCGGTAATCTAAAAGACCAGAGTTTAGTAGATATTATATCTACCGAAGAGGTACAAACCATATATAAAGAGCTATCTACCGGTAACCGAAACTGTTTGGATATATGCTCACACTGTAAATACACGTATTTTTAGGAGTTAATAATGAGCGATCCTCTTATAACCGATGCAACCACTGATATGAAAGCCGACTAGAACGCCAGAGCCATAAAGAACCCCCTATATTATATTGCTATCTACCCGGGGGCCGATAACCCTCATATATTCAATATAACTGGGGTAACCTGTGCCGGCATCGTTTTGGACCTTGCATTACCATACCTCCCAGACACTGAGTCTGTATTGGAGGTAGGCTGTGGAGTCGGCAGAGTGCTTCAATTTGTTGCCCCCTGCTTTGATAAAGCTTGGGGGGTCGATGTGTCGGATAAATATATAGAGCTTAGTAAGCCCTTCCTTGCTAGCTGTAGTAACGTAACTACCAGTTTGTCGGATGGAATGGGTATCCCATCCTTGGAAGGAAGCCCTTTCAGCATGATTTATTGCGTCTTTGTTCTCGACCATATTCCAAGCTACGATATTGGTAAATCTTTGTTAAAGGCCATGGTAGATAATTGCAAGCAAGATGGAACCCTCATACTTTTTGTAGGAGTCCATCCGGATGATCCAAAAGGCTCAAAAGACTTTGGAAGGGTAGGTACCACTTGGACCGGATTTAGATGGACAAAGCAAATTATAGATACCATGCTTGCCGATCTAGGCCTTGCCATCATGGCTTATAGAGTGGGACCAGTACAAAAAATGACACAGGAAAGACTATATGCTGGCATTATCAGCTTGTGGCAAAAAGGAGGCCGGGATGAAAGATTTTGAGAGGCTTAGTTTTTGTATGCCTGTATTAAACGAGCAGAAGTTTTTACCGATCATCCTAGCTAACATCTCCAAATTTCTAGGCTGTCAATTGGTGATTACGGACGGTGGAAGTAGCGATGACACCATCGAAATCATCAAACGGTTTGCAGTAGCCAACCCTTCCATATCAGTGGATTTGAAAGAATCCAAGCAAACTGGTGAGCCTTACACCAATGATTGGAAGGAATCGGAAGTACGGAATGACCTTTTATCCAGATGCGAGAGGGGAATAATATGTGTCTCCGACGCTGATGAAATTTTGGAGCCTCCGGTTATCGAAACGGCCATGGGAATGCTACTCTCGCATACATACGATGGTCTAAGGATACCTTGGCTTCCGTTTTGGGGAAGTCTTTATCGGGTTCGCCTCTCGACCAAAAGCGATCCTTACTGGCTAGGTGGGGCTAAGGTTAACCTCATACGAAACAAGGAATGGTTCTACCCTACCAAAGCCCATCATTGCACATTGGCTACTCACAGAAGACCGAATGTCTACTTACAACCTATATCTTCCGGGTGCGTTTACCACATCCACTATGGCTTTGGTTCGGAGGGAATGAAAAAGAAAGACAATCGCCGCGCCGACCTTCTGCGTCCCGAGCTGAATATTTCCATGTACAAAGTCCCCGACATTGTAGAGGATGCCGATTGGTCCGACAAGTATTGGGTAACCGACGTCGGCTGGATCATCGAGGTTAAAACTCAGGAATATAATGGGCCTTGGCCGGCGGTACTGAAGAAATATCTATAAACGTAATGAGAGCGAGTAGAGAATCCCGATTTCAGTCCCAAGTACTAAATTACTGACGTTAAATGGATTACACATGTATAAACACAAGAATACATAGTCCCGTGACTGAAAGTTCTTAAGGAGTATTTATGAACATACTGATGAGTAATATCTCTCTAGTCCGCCCCTCCGGCTCCGAGGTTTGGACCTATACCGTATCCAAAAAACTAGCTGAACTTGGTGCTAGTGTCACTATCTTCACTACAGATATCGGCCCATTCGCGGAAAAGTTTAGGCATGCAGTTATAGTAAAGGATCCTCCTCAAGGAGTCTGGCGAATAGGACAGGCTTGCTCAAATGAACCCTTTGACTTTGCTATCCTTAATCACACCACTTGTGTTCATGCTTGTGCTACAGTTCCTGTTTATGGAGAGCGTATTCGCGTTATTCATGGAACAAGACCTCATGAAGAGCAGCCGGAAAATAGATTATGTACCAAATATGTTGCTGTGTCTCCCGAGGTGGCGAGGTATATCGAAACCACCTATGGATTAGTGGTAGACAATATTATTTATAATCCGGTAAATGCGAAGTTTTTTGATATATCCAAACCATATCGACCGCCCAAGACGGTTCTCTGGGCATGTCATAAGGGTGGAATGCAGTTCCCGTCAGTAGTGGCCTACGAACCAATAACTCAGCATAAAATGAGTATGCTTCACTACAGTAGCCAAGACTTTCCAACTGAATGGATGTTCGAGAAAGCCGACATTGTAGTTGGAGAAGCCCGATCCATATATCAGGCCATTGCGGCTGGCCGGCC
>Ga0210051_1007131_pt1 | contig 10463 bp, 13 predicted proteins | sample CryGey092014_all_FD_185464 | JGI IMG/M metagenome (GOLD analysis project Ga0210051, IMG submission 185464) | Groundwater microbial communities from aquifer - Crystal Geyser CG23_combo_of_CG06-09_8/20/14_all (SPAdes) (version 2) | ecosystem: Environmental > Aquatic > Deep subsurface > Groundwater...
ACGATGAAGGGAGGAAAAGATGGGTTGAAGTTGAGGGCGGCGAGCAAGATATTGGATAAGGTAGTAGCGAATGCGGTAAAGGTTCAGCATGGAGGCAGCATACAATTTGTAATAAAACACAGTGTCCCTAGACCGAAGAAGCGAGGAGAGGAGGTAGGTGAAGGTAGGTGAAAGTGGATGAAAGGGTAAAAGAAGTAGAGGTAGAGATAAATTATAAGCCTGTGAAGCAATTTGAGGCAATACATGCGGATAGTTCGAAGATAATATTAGTATATGGTGGGTGGAGGAGTGGGAAGTCTGTATTTGGAGTAATGGAGGCGTTTTTTATGTGTTTAGAAAATCCTGGTATAAGGGGTTTTTTATGTCGGCAGACATACCGGGAGTTAGAAGATACAACGAAGAGGATATGGATAGAGCGGATTCCGTCTCAATTATACAGGTTGAAGAAGCATGATAACATTGCTTTATTTGTGAATGGTTCGGAGGTATTATTTCGGTCATTAGATAAAGAGCCTAAGATATTGGCTGAGGTTGGATTTTTTGTAATAGATCAGGCAGAAGAAACAGAAGAGAGTATGTTTAATGTTTTATATAGTCGGTTAAGTCAGAAGGGAATGCCTGCTAAGGGGATACTGTTATGTAATCCAGCCCATAACAATCATTGGTTATACAAAAGGTTTATAAAGAACAAAGTAGAGGGTGCGTCGGTTTATCAAGTAACAACCTATAACAACAGGGATAATTTGCCCAAAGGATACATAGAAGATTTGGAAAAGAACTATCCTGCTGATTGGGTAGAGAGATATTTAAAAGGCAATTGGAGTTTTATTGCCTCTGGTAGGAGGCTATACCCAGAATTTAGTAAGGGATTACATGTTAAGCCTATTCAGTATATTGTTGGTCAGCCTATCTATCGTGGGTGGGATTTTGGTTATTATCATCCTGCTTGTATTTGGGTACAAATAGACGAAGATAATAGATTAAACATTTTATATTCTTGTATGGGTGAAAATGTTTTTCTTAATAAATTTGTAGATAGAGTATTATTTGAGAGTAATAAACGGTTTCCGGGCGTGTCTGAATATTATGATTTTTGTGACCCGGCTGGCAATATGAAGTCAGATAAGGATAAAAGGAATTCAATTGAAATATTGAGGGAAAAGGGTATCTATGCCAGATTTAGGTATGTAATAGTAAAAAAAGGGATTGAAATGCTAAATAAGAAAATGACTACAATTACACAAGGGAAGCCAGAATTTATTGTTGACCCTTCTAATTCTATACTTATTGAAGGATTTGAGGGCGGATATAAATATAGGGGAGATACAGATGAGCCATTTAAAGATGGCTATTACGAACATCTTCAAGATGGATTACGATACATAGTTAATAATATGTTTATCGGTATTCCGTCAATTAAAATAAAAGCCGGGACAAGCTATCAAGGAGCGAACCAGTCCGTCCAGCTTAATCCATCTTGGCAACATGGATTAAAGAGAAATGGAGAAAGGAAATATAATTTGTGGACAGGATATTAAAAATAGATGGATTAAGATGAATTAAGGTGAATTAAGGAAGATTAAGGAGGATTTTATGGCTATAATTGCAAAAAGCAATCAGGATTTGGCGTTAACAACTGCTTATCAAGAAATTGCAACCGTTCCGTTTCAATCTCGGTTATCGTTTGTCAAATCAGGCACCGTCTTTGTCAAGATTGGTGGCGTTAATGAGACTTCTGAGCCTGTAAATGCAACTGAAATACGAATGGATACCATTACAGCCCAATTACAAAATGTTATTTTGAGTCCAGCAAGTATCTGGGCTAAGGGCTCAGTAGGTGATGAGACCTATAATCTACTGGCAGAGGAAATATCTAACTTGGGCGAGGCTTAGGTGGGTTATGGTAGAACAGGCTAATTCAACTCAACCTAATCAGGAAGAGAATCAAGATAATAAGGCGATATTGTCAGCCCAGCAAATGGAAGAATTTTTGAGAATATTAAGCGAGGTTAAGATGACTTCAGCTTTACAAAATAGCACAATGCAAGAGTTTCAGCGTTTATGTAAGATTTTAAATATAAAATTGCCACCACAAGTGAATAATTTTAAATTTGATTGGCAAAAAGGAGAATTATCATGGGATTAGTTCAGGCTGGATTTAATGGCTCTGCCCCTCTGGTGTTTTCTGGACTTGCACCAACAGATAAAGCAATTGACCTGAGCGGTGCAGGAATTGGGAATAATGGATACTTTATATACAAGGACGCAAATAATTATTGGCGAGGGAACGGCAGTTTAGTAGGAAATGCTATATTTGGCATGTCAGTTGTTTATTGCAATGATTTTGTTGCTCGTTCAGCCGTTGACGTCACTGTAAGAGGGGGAATTCCAGATGGAGCAAATGCAATTGCAATTAGTTTCACCAGTACAAATGCCCTTGTAACAGCGGGTGCAAAGATTGCGTCCTTCTATTCTGATGTTAAGACAACCGAAAGGGCATATATTGATAAAGACGGCTATATAGGTATAAATCAGACTCCTGTAGCAGCTTCAGGAGTTGCATCAACTCACAAGGTGAAAATAATCCTGAATGGGACAGATTATTACATGTTGTTGACTGATGTTCTATGATAGCAGAGTTATTTAGTGTGAATTTATGTTGATTACTGAATATAAAAATTTCGCAGATGATAAGAAAAAGACCGATGAGGTCAAAGAGATGTTGTCCCAATTGATACTCACTACTCGGCAGAATAGACAAGGAATGAACCAGAAATTTAGCGAATATCTTAATATTTGGCAATTAGTTTCAGATGATAGGAAAGGATATTATGGTAGGGCTAATCTTTATCAGCCTGCAGGACGGAAAGCAATTGAAACTATTGTTTCTGTGCTAATGAACAACTTGTTTCCAACCGAAGATTTAATCCTTATCAGTCCAAGAAATATAGGTAAAGCACCTAATTCATCTAATTCCACTGTGCAGGCGGGCCTTCTTGATCAGGCAGGTGTGCCTAATTTATCTAATTCCACAAAAACAGATATGAATTCAGATAAAGTTGTTGAACCGCTAAAGAATTTATTGAGTTATCAATTGGCAAATAAAATCAGATTAAGGAGACAAGCAAAACCTTTCTTTCGGTCGGTGGTAACATTTGGAACTGGAGTGGCTAAAACAGTTTGGAAGCATGCTTATAAAAATATTTTGACCGCCAGGAAAGATGATTTATTTTTTGCCGGGAAAAATGTTATTACTATTGAAAATAAGGAAATAGATACTTATAATGCCCCTACTTTTCAACCTGTTAATTTGTTGAATTGGTATATCTATCCTGAAACAGTTCAGGACATAGAAGACGCATTCCTTGTTTTTGAAGATATTTATACTGATTTTTGGAGTATAAAAGCTAAGGAAACCGCTGGTGTTTATTATGATGTAGATAGGATAAAAAATATGACAGTCCAAACGGAAAGTAATGTTCAGAGACAATTAGAACTAAGCAATCTGGGTATTACCGCCCCATTTGATTCAAAAATGTTGGTCTGTCATTTAATTGAATGTTGGCACAAATACGATATTAACGAGGATGGCAAATTAGAAGATTGCCTGACTGTTTTGGCTGTTACTGATGAAACCGCCTCAGATGCTGTTGTATTGAGACTTCAAGAAAATCCTTTTGTCTTTAAAAAACCACCTTATCTTGCAGCAAAATTTATGGAATCTACTGGACAATTTTATGGACACTCGTTGACAGAGGCTATTCAATATTTACAATATGAATTAAATGATAAAACCAACCAGGCAATGGATTGTGGAACATATATATTAAATCCGATTGCAATAGTGGATCCTGCGTTGATACAGGATTTGGATTCATTTACGGTTTTACCCGGAGCGCAATGGCTTGGCCCCCCACAGGCAGTAGATTTTGTGAGAATGCCAGTAGAGCTAATGTCAGTTGCAGGGATGGCTATTTCTCAAATCTATTCTTTAATTCAGGATTTTTCAGGTGCTCCTCCTATTCTGCAAGGAACAGCTGCTCCTAAAACTGCAACTGGAACATTTACACTACAAGGGAATAGCATGGCTTTATTAAAAGATATATCAGAAGATATAGAATCTACTGTTTTTGAACGATTTATAGAAATAATGTATAATTTAAATTGGCAATTTTTAAATGAAGAACTTGTGCCATTTGGTACAGAATGGAGAAAAGTAACCAAAGAAGATATAGTCGGAAATTATTTATTTCAATGGCTCGGAACGATACATAGTCAGAATCAATCAGTTAGGGTGCAACAACTGATTAACTTTTTAAACCTTATATCAAGAATTCCTTTGCCTCCCAATGTTCAGGTTGATTTAGTTTATATACTTAAAAAGATTTGGGGAGAAGGATTGGGATTTAAAGATGGAGATAGGGTGTTTAAAGAGATTGTTTCACCTAATATACCTAACCCAGCTAACCCAGCTAACCCAGCTGCTCAGATTGTTAATCCAGCTAATGCAGCTAATGCAGCTAATGCAGCTAATCCATCTAATGCAGTTGGTATTCCACCACAAGAAATGCCACAAGTTACAGAAGAAGTTGATACAATGGAAAATATAGGCAACGCTCTTAAAAGAGCAAGATTATATCCATCTATGGGGAGCAGAATGGAAAGAATTTAAGAAGGTTAATTTAAGGAGGTTTTAAAGATGAAGAAAAAGAAGATGTCAACCAAAATGAAGGAAGAACACGAGAAGGTTATGGCCAAACACCCCGCTGGTTCAGGCGAAAGATTTATGCACATGACAAAAGTATTAAAAAAGAAAGGAGCCAGGACTCCAGGAGCACTTGCTGCCTGGATAGGACGAAAGAAATATGGAGCAAAGAAAATGGCTGAAATGAGTAAGAAGGGTAAAAAAAAGGCAAATATTAGCAATATTAGCAATATTAGCACAAAAGAATTTGAGAAAAAATACGCAAACGCTAAGGTGTAAAAAAATGAATACCGATTTAAAAAAAATGAGTCTGGAAGAAAAAATAGCCACTCTGGATGAATTTGTTAATTCTTCTCATTGGCAAACATTTCAATCACTTTTAAAAGACGCAGAGGGATTAGTTTTAAATAAAATCCTCACCTGCAATAATGATGAATTAGTCAGATGGAGAAGTGAACTACGAGTCATACGAGATATTGCAAATAGACCAAAGATTTGGTTGCAAATGTTGCTAAAAGAAAAAGAGATTGACAATAAACAAAATAAAGTAAATAATGTAAATACAACTTTCTCGCTACCTAACGGCGTAAAGTTAGGAGAGTCGTTCCCTCAAGGAAGCGTATTAACATAATTTTATAGGAGGTAGTTATGCAGTTAGATTCAGATGACGCTAAAGTAGCTGGTAACTCGTCTATACCAGACCAATCAGGGGTAAGTGATGAGACTGTAGGGAATGCAAATGAATCCCAGTCTGCAGCCGAATCACAAGAAGCAGAGGGTGGAACACCAAATAACCCGCCTGCTGTATCAGCCGAAGCACAGGCAGGAGGGAAGGCTGAGCCGTTCCATAAAAACCCGAGATTCCAGGAACTCATTAAGGAAAAAAATGAGTTAAAGCAGAGGATTGCTCTGTTAGAACAAGCAGCTTACCAAAAAGTGCAAGAGAAGGGAATGGATCCCAAAGAGCAGGAAGTGCAAAATTTTCTGCAACCTTATATTGAAAAAATGACTCAACCCTATAAACAGGCGCTTGGGGTTCTTTATGATGAAATTGACAGGCTGAATTTAGTTAATGACAAACAAATGTCTTTAACTCCCGAAATGATGGATGAGGTTGAACAATTACGGAGACAATATGCGCAGAATGGTCTGATGCTTTCAAGAAAGGATATTGCCATTTATCTTGCTGGGAAAAAAGCCCTTGAGAGGGAATCTTTATTACAGAAACAATCTAATGAATCTAAGCGCTCGCTTGAAAATATAAACAAAAGCGGGCAAACTGAAACAATGGGAACCCATACCTCCGTTCCCCAAAAAGACATAAATAATATGTCAACTAATGAATTGGAAAAAATGTTGAAGGATACAAAATTTTAAAAATGAATTAAAATGAATTAAGGAGGATTTTATGGCTACAGGAGTAACAAAATATTCAGATGTATCATCAGACGCAGTCTCTGCGTATATCATTAAAAGAACGCTTGAGATTGCAGAAAAGCAAACTGTTTTTAAACAATTTGCTCAATCAGAACCTTTGCCTTCACAGAATTCAAAAACTGTCCAGTTTACCAGATACAATCGGCTGGATTTACCACTCAGCCCATCAGAGGAAGATATTGACCCAACTCCACAAAAGTTATCAGTTAGCACTGTAACTGCTGTTGTTGATATTTGGAAAGCAACAGTGACTCTGACAGATGTAGGGATGTTAACAATTGCTCATCCTATCTTGCAGAAGACTTTGAATTTGTTGGGCATACAGTCTGGTGAATTGATAGATAGGGAAATTCAGAACACACTGATTGGTGGAACAAATATTATCTTTCCGGGCTCTGTTGCCTCTCGTGGAGCATTGGCAGGAACTGATAAATTGACAAAAACCACAATTAGAAAAATCGTGAAGACACACCGCAAAAATGGAGCAAAGGCATGGGATGGGAAAAATTACATAATGGTAGTGGATCCTGGAGTAGAAGCAGACATTATTGATAGCATTGAGAGTGCTATCCAATATAAAGATATTGAGCCTCTATTGAACGAAGAAATAGGACGATTTGGGGGATGTAGATTTGTAAGGTCAAATTTCATTCCTGAATTATCTCTGCTTGCAGATGCAACATACGCTGACTCTGCCACCGCTGGTAGTTTAACAGCCTCAACCAACTATTATTTCAAGGTAGAAGGTGTGAATGCGTCAACTGGAATGATAGAGGCTATATCAGCACAAAAAATACAGGCAACTGGCGCAGGGAAAACAGCTATAGATGTTACATTTAACGCTACTGCAACCTATGTCTATAACCTGTATGGTTCTGCTGTTGATGGTGGGCCTTGGTATTTGATTGCTTCGCAGAAGGCGGCAAGTTCTGTCTATACTGTGACAGCGATTCCAGCCTCTGGTAATCAACCACAAGCGACTCCGCCATCTGGGGTTACAGTTCATATATCATATCTGATTGGAAAAGAATCTTTTGCAGTTGTTGATTTGGTTGGTATGAGCAACTTTAAAGTGCTCATAACACCTGCAAATGAAGTGTCAGATAGTAACCCAACAGGCTCAAGACGGAAAGTATCATGGAAAGCAGCGTTTAAAACGGTTATCTTGAACCAAGACTACTTGGCGAGAGTAGAATCTGCTTCCGGTTATTGAAATTAAATAAGGAAGAGGGTATATCCAGGAAGATTTTCCCTCTTCCCCTTTTTAAAGTTTATGGAATTATACCTGCTTATGCAATTGCCTGACTGCCTGAATCCACAAGTGTTCTCGCTCAGGTAGGCAAGCAGACAGGAGGAGAAGAAGAATGGAAAAGGAAGAAAAGAAAAAAACAAAGGTTTTGAATCAGGTGAAAAAGAAAGCGGGCAGACCCAAGAAAATACAAACAATTCAGGCACTACCCCCAAACCTGACAAAAGAAGTTTTAGCCAAAGAATTAGATGAGGTTATAGGGAAGGCAAAAATACCTGACCCTTCTGCACAGGTCGAAGCACAGGCAGGCGTGTCTGAATCTAAAGTCAATTCAACTAAATCCAACGATAAGCCTTTATCCCTCTCAGATGAGGTATCTGTTATGATTACAATCCCGACAGGAATACTAATAAATGGTGAAAGATTATTACCCGGCTTACATCGTGTTTCTCAGGGGTTGGCTGAAACCATCAGGTTTATGGAGTCAAAGTATAATGAAAACGAGTTAAAACTCCATAAAAATAATGGGCAATCAATAGAGTTGGGAGCAATCAGGTGAAGATTTTGAATAAGATATTTAATATGTTTAAGTCAAATGAACTAACCACTAAGACTAAAAAAGAAGTAGGATACTTTCTTCAACTTTCAAAAACTACTGATTTAAATGGAGAGGTAGTAACTATTTCAACAAATTTACCAGTTGGGGCAACAGAAGATGAAATTGTATATGAATTGCTAAAAATAGGCGGGGCAACAAGAATGCAAATGATTCATAATAATGAATTAAAATTGAATAGTAAAATTAAGGGAGAAAAAATTGACGAGAGGGGAAATAATAACTGAGGCGTTAAACCTTGCAGGAAATACACATATTACTACCAGGGCTCAGAGCTGGTTAAATTATATTCTTGAAGAATTGTATTCGCTTTATACATGGGTATTTATAGAGAAAAATAGTAATTTTTCAACCAATCAGGCAAGTTATGCCCTCCCTACTGATTTTTTATATCAACTCAATATGCGGATTACAGTTGGGAATTCTCAATCTCCGCTTATTTATCTCCCATTACCTGAATATGACTCTTTAACTAAATCAACTACATCAGAAGGGACACCTCAGTATTACACAATTGATAATGAGACCAAGAAAATAATATTTTATCCATCGCCAGATACAGCATATACCTATGATTTTAGATATTTATATTTACCGACTGCATTAACTTCTGATAGTGAAACACCTGCTTTTATATTGGCAAGAATTTTAGTTCAGGCAGTATATTGCGAGGCATTAAAGTATCTTGATGACGAAAGATATATGCAAGCATTACAGGTTCTTACTCAAATGAATAATAATTTTAAACGGAGTCCAAGATTAAGTCAATTTTCACGAACATTCATTCCGTTAGATTCAAGATTTTTTAAGAAAACGGTGGGGAATATATGAAAGTAGGGGAATGCCTTAATTGTAAAACTATGATGATTAAAGAGGGTAAATTATTGCCTAATTACAGAATATTAAAGTTTAGGTTATCTAACGGAACAATTATGACTGTTGCTATCTGTGCTGATTGCCTCAAAAAAGGAATTGCTTTGGATAATTATAAAACAATAATGCAACAAGTTCGGGATGGATGGCAGGCAGAATTTGATACTTTGAAATGGGATACACAAAAAATAGAAGATTACAAAAAAAGATATTTCAACCTTGAGATTACAGGTGTTGCTGTATGAGGAAAGAAAATCCGTATGCAGTTCAGCAATTTGAGGGAATTAACCTTTTCTTAAATCAGTCTATTCTACCTGATAATGTGTTTGTCTATTGCAAGAATATGTATCTCAATACAATTGGTCTGTATGAGAAGACAAAAGGAACAATAAAATATAATTCAGTTGATTGGACTACAAACGGTGCAATAGGATTTCAGAACGGTATTCGTTACTACTGGGGCGGGACTAATAAAAAATTATTAGTCGCTATACAAAAAACTGCCCCCGCTAACGATGAAATATTAGTAGGAGATGATGCAAATAATAGCTTTTCGGTAGTAACAGGTGGGACCGACTTAGGATCGGTAAAGGAATATAGTTTTGTTACTTGGATAGATAAATGCTATATCTCTAACGGCACAGCACCTATTCAGTTTACTACAGACGGAATTACAAAGGCGGATTTAACAGGGACAAATATCCCAAAGGGTAAATTTTTAATTGTTTATAAAGACCGATTATATGTAGCTGGTGACCCAGCGCTACCAAGCGCCGTTTATCCGTCTAATGCATTAGATCCTACAACATTTAATTCACCTGATGTATTAACTTTTTATTGTGGACATAATGACGGAGATGTGATTACAGGAATGGGAATTCTTGCTGTCTCAACTGACACGCAGGGATTAAGGGGGCAATTAGCAATTTTTAAAAATCATTCGGTTTACATTTTAGACGGAGATATTCAGGGTGGTAGTTTAAGTCAGGTTTCAGGCAGTATTGGATGTGTTGCATATAAAACAATAATTAATACATCTATTGGGTTAATCTTTTTTGGAGAAAATGATGTTTATCTTTTAAGATTAGGTGGAGATATACAAGCAATTGGAACACCTATCCGGCCCGCAATACAAGATATTCCAATCGCACAGAGGCGTCTTGCCTGTGCTGGCTATGATGCTATTTCAGGATATTACAGGCTTTCTTTTGCAACCCCGGGCTCTCCTTACAATAATATTCAGTATTGGCTGGATATAAGACAGGTGGACTCCCTGAAATGGGTGGGACCGATTACATATCCCAATACTAATTGCTTTATCCCTGCGTTCAGTCAGGAAGATAGCGATATGGGTGCGGGTTCTGTTTTGGGTGATTATCTTTATTTACTTGATCAGGAATATTACATGCACGATGATGAAGAGATAGAGTCTGAGATTTTAACCAAAAAATACGATTTTGGTTTACCTTATGTAGATAAAATTTTGAATTGGGTAAATGTTGTAGCACAGATGAATGAGTCATCCTCCTCTCCAATTTCTCTTTTTATTAATGTAGATGACGGGATGGGAACATCTACTATGA
>Ga0210051_1007132_pt1 | contig 10461 bp, 10 predicted proteins | sample CryGey092014_all_FD_185464 | JGI IMG/M metagenome (GOLD analysis project Ga0210051, IMG submission 185464) | Groundwater microbial communities from aquifer - Crystal Geyser CG23_combo_of_CG06-09_8/20/14_all (SPAdes) (version 2) | ecosystem: Environmental > Aquatic > Deep subsurface > Groundwater...
GTCTTATCATAACTACCTAATATTTCCTCAGCGATATGTCGGTATTGAGCATTCTCTAGCCTCTGGGGCATATCGGTGAGCTTTGAGGATAATAAGTCCCTGATAGCTTTGTCTGTAATCATATATCCTCCAGGAATGGTACATTCGGCGGCATTTAATCCTATACCCTCAATTATAGCCCTCGAGGCAATTTGTAAGTTTGTTAGGTCTATAATGAGACCAAAGACTTTTGAAAGGACAGAGCCATCTTTTATACCTCTCGCCATGTTTAACATGTTTTTGTAGTATTCACTATCCAATCTAGCTTCAGCTAGAAGTTTTGACTTCGCTCCTCCAGCTACTTCATATCCTTCCAGTGCAGGCACATAATTCCCCAGCTTGCATCTGATAAGTAACTCAATAACGTCACCTGTATTTTCAGCAGTGGAAAGTTCGTCTAATAATCCATTATTGTGGATAATTCCCACTGGTATCATGCGACTCTTCTTGCCCGTTGAAATACTCTGTAAAGCAGCTTTAATGTTTAGGACATCGTACTTTGCTATGTATGCCCTCGACACCTTCAGTACGTCGCCTGGCAAGAACTTAAATGATTCTATATAATTAACACGCTGTACAAAATATCTCCACAAGTATTCATCTACATCATCGAAGGTTTTAACAGTCAATTCTTCAAGGTAACTTCCTATATCGGTCTCTCTGATGGTTTCCAATGCATCTTGAATATCGGATGTTTTCGATATCCGATCTATATGGTCAGAAGTCACAACCTTAGTTTCTTCACCTTTTAAATAAGCTGATATAAAGGCATACTTTGCGTAGGACAAAAGCCCTCCTATGTTGCTTCGAAGAGTTCCTTGCTTATTTCGGGCAATAGTTTTGGTAGTAACATTTCAAGCCTGGCCTCATAAGTATTATCTATCCGGAATTTTCCATCAATGTCTTCGGCTATAACTCCTCCTAGAAGATTATCCACCTTGACTTCCATTACCTTGCTAGCTAATTCCTTATCCCTTTCAAGGAATTTTCGCACCATGCTTACATCTTTAGGAGAAACGTAAATCCTGCTTTTATCGGCACCAAGTCCATCTATGGCTTCTCTAATCAAGCTCAGGAGATAGTTTTCATCGCTTGAAGATTCAGATAACTCTTGTTTTACCTCGTCGATTATTTTAGTGATTACGTCGTTTTTCGCGCTTGACACTTGTTGACGTGTTTTTATGGAAGCCTGAGCCATAATTCTAGCAGCTTCCTCCTCAGCTTCCTCCAGCATCTTGCGCTTCTCTTCCTGCAGCTTTGTTTCTCGCAGTTTTCTGGCCTTCTCTATTTCCTCCTGTGCCTTTTCCTCAGCCTCCTTTATTATATTCTGGGCTTCCATTCTTACTTTGGCGACAACGGCTTCGCTTATTTTCTCCATTTTTCTAAGGTCCCTTTAGAAAAGCCCTAACATGCTTAACGCCAGTATAGTGAATACTAGCCCGAGCACACCAAACAACTCAGCGAATACGGCTAGCATTATGGCATTAGTTAGTATCTTTCCCTTTGTCTTGGGTAAAAGGGAGATGCCTGAAGCGCATATCCAACCTTGAGCCCATGCCGAGAACCATTCGGCAGAGCCGGCTATGAGACCAATGCCAAGCACGGCCAAACCATTGCCACCAGGGTCAGGCATAGCAGCGAGCTTAGGAAGTACCCTTGTTAGAACAAGTATCAGCACAATAAGCCCGTAAAAGGTTTGTGTCATTGGTAGAGATGCCAGGACTACAACATTCCTGAGCTGTCCCGGTTCCTCAGCCAAAGTGGCTGCTCCGGCAGAACAACTAGCACCTAGACCTAATGAAGTTCCTGCTAATCCCCCCGCCAAGGCTATAGCTCCCCCAATAACCGCCAGGGACTCAGCACTTATCACCATTTTGCACCTCCATACTTAGAATTTTCCTTCAATTTAAGTATTTTTAAACTCCGTTCATCCTTTGACGAATACAGGCCGACTCTTCAATCGAAATGGGCTATACTGTCTACCATCTCCCTCATAGAACTTGGAGAGAAATTCTACAAAGCACAACCTGAGAGAGTGTACGAAACAACAGATACCGCCAAGAACTAAGTTGATTGTATGTCCCATAAGCAAAATTATGATAGATATTAAGCCGCCGACAATAAGGTGAACTAAGCCAGCAGGTCCGGCAGGCACCATTCCAGCTATTAAAGTTGCCATCATGTTAAAACACATGGCAAGATAATATGTAGCCAGGCCTACACCTGCTAGCCTACAGTATGACATAACATCGCCCAAAAGTCCCGTTATATCGAACAGCCAGAAAATACCTCCTATAAAAGCGCCCTTCTGCATAACGGAAGAGGCAACAATCAATATTACGCCCAGAAGCACAATGTATAACAGGATAGAATATATCTGTGCCGTTAATAGCGGGATATCCACATGAAGTATGGCATGCATGATCCAGGGTATCCCAGCAATTTGAAGTATGAATAAACCGGCTTTACCCGGTGCTACCCCCTTTTGTTTTTCCTTTATCCCTCTGATAAGTGCCAGCACATGTCCTATATTTACATGAACAAGACCTATTATTAACGAGAGCACTATGAAGGATATGGGATTTCCAAGTATTGCCTTAATTCCTTCAGCGAGGGCTAAACTCTCAATTCCAAAGAGCTCGTAGAAATTCCCTAAATATGTTCCGGTAAGCAAACCTATGACTAGAGCAACACCACAACTTATATAAAGTATCCTCTGAAATAGCTTAAAGCCTTCGGATTCTGGATCATCGACAAACCGCCGCAAGCCACGATTTGCAAATAGCATGATAAGGGCAGCATACACTACATCACCCAACATAAGGCCATAGAAAAAGGCAAAGGAATAAGCTATTATTGGTGTGGGGTCCCATTCTCTATATTTCGGAGTGCCAAATAGATTTACGATAACTTCGAATGGCCTAACCGCCGTTAAGTTCCTCATCTTGGTGGGAGGTTCTTCTACTTGCTCTGGCTTCCTGGTGTCAATAAACACATAGCCTATGTTCTCTTTGAGTTCGGAAACTGTGTCCTCAACATTGTTCTCCGGAATCCACCCCTCGATCAGTGTCACATACTTCGCTTCAGAAGCTTTTTCTAAAACTGACAGCCTTTCATTTTCTGCTGATAGTGCCTCTCTGAAAAGGATGAGTTTCTCCAAGTTTTCTCTCGTTTTATGTTCTATTTCCTCGTTGATTTTTGCCAATTCCTCTTCAAGGCTGTGAATTTTGTCCTCGGCCGCTCCCATAAATTCCTTCAGGGTTAAATCCTCATCTGGTATCGGCAGAATTTTGCCCCCGTTATCCTTGACTGTGGATTCTATAATTTTTTGGTTTTCAACCTTGGCAATTATGTGCAGGACGGTTTCATTTTCCATTGTGGCTACCATGCTCCCAAACAGGTAGTCTTTAAGCTTGTTGTAGCACGTTTCGTACGTCTCACCGGGAAGAATAAAAACCCTGGAAAAAAGGTAACTTCCAGAGAAATTTAAATCTCTTAATCTAAGGTCAGCCTGCTGTCCTAGAAGCTCGAGATATCTCTTTAGCCCTTTTAGCCCTTCAGCCTCCTGCTTGAGTTTAACGGCTCTCTGGTGCATGTTGCTGAGCTTGGTACATAGTAGCCTGACTTCACTATCAGTTTCGCTAAAGGGTCTAGTGTATATCACCTCAATATCCTCCCCCAGAGATATCCTCTCTCCTTTTAGTATGTAAACTAATACATCATCAATGTCTGTTAATAACTCAGCAACCTGTCCTCTTTCATTTTCGATGGCTGCTCTATCTACGGGTCTTAACTCTTCACTTTCCTCAACATGGAGCACACCAGCTCTGTGTAAAGTCTTGAGGGCTTTATTAGAGTAATCCTTGGCAGTCATTACCCTCACTTTGACCATAGGGTCAGGTGTGTTGAGGATTATAGGCATCATATTTACTTCACCCCGATGATGATATTTACTATGCGTTCGACAACTCCCTCTATTTTCTTATGGGCGTTAGTTCCAATTTTGGAAGCTTTATTCGCAGCATCTTTACTTTTCTTATCGGCTTCTACCTTAGCGTTGTGTATAATCTCCTGGCACTCCGTTTTGATTTCATCCATTGGCAGCCGGGAAGAGAGAATTTCCTTTGCCTCCTCTTTAGCTTTAAGGAGGATTTCATTAGCTCTAGTTCTGGCTTCCTCAAGTATCCTTTCAGCTTCGCTCTCAATGTCTTCTACACTCTTGGAAATTTCTCTTATCGACATAACACACCTCTTTAGTCAATTCTTTTTGCTATTGCCAGGTTGTGTCTGGGAATGAGTTCTTTCTGCGGGCGAACGAATAAGCATTTCAGCTATCAAAAGTCATCAACATTAAAAAGCATAACATTGCATCTCCCGTCATGCAAGGAGGTTGGTTTTTGTGCCACATGGTTCTTCAGGCAGAGAAAGGGTAAACCGCTGGATATGTCAATCTCTCATGTTAACCTGGGCAGCGCCTAGAAATCTAGGCTGAAACCGAAGTATAATAGCTATTTGTGGAGGTTCAGGCATTGGAAATAAAGAGGTTGAAAGCAGAGGTAAGAAATAAAGTGGAAGCACAATGCCGAGAGGTTACCCAGCTGAGTCTCAAGATCCACGATAATCCTGAGTTAGGTTTCCAGGAGGAGAAAGCATCATCTTGGCTCATCAATTACCTTGAGGATAATGGATTCCGAGTGCAAAAGTGCGTTGCTGGTTTAGCTACAGCCTTTCAGGCAACGTATGGGCAAGAGAAACCAAGGATTGCCTTGCTTGCTGAGTATGATGCTTTACCTAAAATAGGACATGGCTGTGGACATAACATAATAGCTGCCTCAGCAGTTGGTGCCGGCGTAGCTAGTAAGCTTGCCATTGATAGCTTGGGAGGTAGTGTTGTAGTTTTAGGTACCCCGGGAGAAGAGGTTCTTGGGGGTAAGATAGATATGGTGAAAGCAGGTATCTTTGAAGAAATAGATGTGGCTATGATGGTGCATCCTAATACACGCAACTTGGCAACCTCACAGACGCTTGCCTGCATTTCTTTAGATGTAGAATTCTTTGGCAAGTCGGCTCACGCTGCTGCCCAACCCTACAAAGGTATAAATGCTCTTGAGGCTCTGATTCTAGCCTTTAACAGCATAAATTCATTACGGCAGCATATAAAAGGAGAAGCACGCATTCATGGCATAATTACTGATGGTGGTGAAGCACCTAATGTAGTTCCTGCCCACAGTGCTGCCAAATTTCTGATACGTGCCCCGGATAATGCTTACCTTAATGAGCTGAAAGAAAAGGTCTTGAACTGCTTTAAGGGAGCATCTTTAGCCAGTGGAGCTAGGTTGGAATATAGCTGGGGAGAAAAAACCTATGCTCCTATGAGAAATAATATCACTTTGGCTCGATTGTTCCGTCAAAATCTGGAATCGCTGGGACGCCATGTGGATTTTTTTGACCCTTCTTTTGGCTTTGGCAGCACAGATATGGGGAATGTCAGCCAAGTAGTGCCCAGCATACATCCTATGGTGGCCATTGCCTCTCCTGAGGTATTAGTGCATACGCTAGAGTTTGCCTCTGCTGCTGCCTCCGAAGCTGGAAATAAAGGGCTGTTAGATGCCGCTAAGGCGATGGCAATGACCGTTGTCGACATACTTAGCCAGCCTGAGATGCTAGACAAAATTAAGCAAGAATTCCGGAGTGGTCATGATTAAAGTAGGTATTCCACGAGCCTTGTTCTATTATCAATAGGCTTTAAGGAGCAAAATGCCTGTGCACATCGCTGGAAGATGCACTGTATTTGCTGAATCAGACATGATTCATAAGCAGCAGATGGGGCATAAAACCGATGACATCCTTTATGGTTTATGCCAAGCATTGGTGCGCAACTATCTTAAGAAGGTTGGTTTAGGCAAGGAAATTCTGCCTCAAGTGGTATTCCAGGGTGGCGTTGCTTTCAATCAGGGAATAATTAAGGCGCTTAGCGAGACTTTAGATACGGAGATTATTGTCCCTCCTCACCATGAGCTCATGGGTGCTATTGGCACTGCCTTGTTAATACATGAAGAGATGGGGACTAACAATTGCAAAACAGAGTTTAAAGGATTTGAGGTTAGCCAAACGGATTTCCATGTCTCCTCTTTTATGTGTAAAGCTTGTCCTAACTTATGTGAGATTGCCCAGATCTCGGTTAAGGGTAAAGTCTTAGCTAGGTGGGGAGGACGCTGTGACCGGTGGGAAGGGACAGCTACAAGGGAAGCACTAAATAAGGATAAATTCTAAGCACGAAATTCGAAATGAAATAAAAAGGCAAAATGACAAAGCAAAATTTAAAAATCATTTAGTAAATTTTTTTGCATTTTGAATTGTAAATTTGATTTTTTATCTTTGATTTTTGATATTTGTTTGGATTTGTTCTTTGGGGATTGGAAATTAGAACTTAAAGAGCTGTGTGCAAGAGTTACCAAGTAGTCATTATCGGTGGTGGGCCTGCTGGACTTACCGCTGGCTTATATTGTGCTAGGTCAAAGCTTAATACTTTACTTATTGAAAGAGGGGTGATAGGTGGTCAAATAACTTATGCTGATCAGGTGGAGAATTACCCTGGTTTCCCCCAGGGGATTTCTGGCATTGAGTTAGGGCAACTCATGCATCAGCAAGCTATGGCTTACGGATTGCAAACTTTGCTTGCTGTGGTCACTAGTTTAGTGCCTAACCAAAGACATAGTCTGGTTAGCACCAGTGAAGGTAAATTTGTTGCTGAGTCAGTGATTATTGCTTCTGGCTCGCAATTCCGCAAGTTAAAGGTGCCTGGAGAAGCTGAGCTTTTAGGCAAAGGTGTTTCCTATTGTGCCACTTGTGATGGGCCTTTATTCCGAGACAAAGTGGTGGCTGTGATAGGAGGGGGGGATGCTGCCCTCGTCGAAGCTCTTTACTTGAGCAAGTTTGCTTCTAAGGTTTTAGTCATTCACCGTCGTAACCAGCTTAGGGCTAGTAAGATACTCCAAGAAAAAGCTATGGTTGAACCAAAAATAGAGTTTGTCTGGGATACTGTAGTAGCCCAAATTGAGGGCGATGGAATAGTCAGGCAACTTAGGCTAAAAAAGACAAAAGATGTTACAATATCAACATTGCCAGTAATGGGTGTTTTTGTTGCCATTGGATTGGAGCCCAACACCAGCTATTTAAAGGGAGTTTTGCCTCTGGACAAGGATGGATATTTAATCACTAATGAAGTGATGGAAACGGAGATACCTGGGATATTAGCTGCTGGAGATGTTCGTCATAACTCAGCTAGGCAGGCAATAACTGCTGCTGGTGATGGTGCCACGGCTGCTTTATCAGCAGAGAGATTTCTAAACTCGCTATGAAAGTTATTTTATTAAAGGATGTTTCTGGGAAGGGAAAGGCTGGAGAGATAAAGGAGGTGGCTAAGGGCTATGCCAGGAATTTCCTTTTGCCTCAAGGTTTAGCTTCATTGGCTACGCCAATGGTTATGAAACAGTTTGAGCCGAGGCTTCGAAAGGAAGGGATTAAAGAAAGTCTTGACCAAGCTAAACTGGCTAAGTTAGCTGAACAAATCAATGGGAGAGAAATTCATTTTCAGGCTCATGTGGGCGCTGATGACCGCCTGTTTGGTTCTATTACCGCTGCTGACATAGCCAAGGAATTAAGTCAAGTTATAGGTTCTTCTATTGATAAGAGGAAGATAGATATGGACAAGCCTTTGCGCCAAGCAGGTAGCCACGAGGTAACCATTAAATTAGCCAAAGATTTAGAGCCACGAATCACAGTGGTCATTGAGTCAGGGAAAGCTTAAAAAATGGCACAGGAAAAATTACCCCCCCACGACATTGAAGCAGAGGAGGCAGTGATTGGCTCTTTGCTTATTGATCCCGAAGCTATATTGAAAGTGGCTACTTTTCTTAAGCCTGAGGACTTTTTTGATGAAACAAATCAAGCGATTTATCAGGCTTGCTTGTCCCTTTACCAACGCAATGAAGTTATAAACCAGATCACGGTAGCACATGAGCTGATGCGCCAAAACAAGCTGGAGCAGATTGGTGGTGCGGCTTATTTATCTCATCTAATATCCATTGTGCCTACATCCCTGCATGTTGAACATTACGCCCAGATAGTATCTGAGATGGGAGTGATGCGGCATTTGATCACTGCTGCCGGGCAAATTGCTGCCATTGGTTATGAGGCTGGCCCAGATATTGAGGCTAGTCTCAATAAAGCTGAAGATATCCTTTTTCAAGTAAAGAGGGGACGGGATACTAGAGATTTCGTTTCAATGCGTGAGGCCTTAGGGCAATACTTCGAGGAGGCTGGAAAGCCTACTGTATCTTGGGAAAGAGAGTTACCTCATGTTCTAACCGGTTTTGCTGGTTTAGATGATTTACTGGGTGGTTTACAGCCGTCTGACTTGATTGTTTTAGCTGCCAGGCCTAGCTTGGGTAAAACCAGCTTAGCTCTAAATATTGCCAGAAATACTGCTATTAACCAAGGAGCTTGCGTGGCTCTGTTCAGTCTGGAAATGGCTCGGGAATCGGTCGTTCAGCGTCTTCTGGCTAGCGAATCAGGAGTGAATTCGAGGGATGTCCGTTTGGGGCGCTTTGGTGAAAATGATGAGGCGAGAATCATAGAAGCCAGCGGAATCTTATCCGAAGCAGCGATCTACATTGATGATTCACCTCAACTCCGAGTTATAGATATAAGGAGCAAAGCGCGGCGCCTTCATTTTGAGCGCAATATTGACTTAATAATTGTTGATTATTTGCAGTTAATACAAGGTGATGGCAGGAATGAAACTCGGGTTCAAGAGATCAGTAAAATAACCCGTTCATTAAAGACACTGGCTAGAGAGCTGGATGTGCCAGTGCTAGCTGTGTCTCAACTCAGCCGAGCTGTAGAGTGGCGAGCTTCCCACGTGCCTCAGCTTGCTGACCTGCGTGAGAGTGGTACCATCGAGCAAGATGCTGATATTGTTGTTTTTATTTATAGAGATGATATGTATCATAGTGAGGAGGAGTGGTACAAATTGCATGACATAGAGAAGGAGCGTTATCCACGTGGTATCGCTGATATTATTGTAGCTAAGCACCGCAATGGCCCTTTGGGTCGAGTTAAGCTGCGCTTCCTGAATAGAGTGGTTAAATTTGACAACCTAGAGGAGGCTGAGTCAATTTCAACTCCTTGAAGGGTAAAAAGATGCCAGAGAGAAAATTTCTCTGTTTCCCAGCAGAAGTGGAATTTACTTCTTTACCCGATGTCTTCTTTGCTCAGGTGATGCCTCAAATTCAAGACTTAGCTGAGCTTAAAGTGACAATGTACATCTTTTACCTGCTCAGTCATAAGCAAGGACACCCTCCTTTTGTTACATATGGAGAATTGCTGTCTCAGGAGGCACTAATGACTGGGATAGACGAGGAAGTGCTTCGTCACGCTTTACACTTAGCCGTAAGTCGCGGCACCATTTTACATCTAAACTTAAATATAGATGGTAAATGGGAGGATGCCTACTTTGCCAATATGGAATCCGATAGGGAGACTATTGATAAGATCAAGCGTGGGGAACTTTCCGTTAGGGAGCAGCCCTCTAGCGAAGAAGGAATAGGACATGCAGTGCAATTACCTAACATCTTCGCTCTCTATGAGCAAAATATAGGGGTAATAACTCCGATGATTGTGGAAGAACTTAAGGAAGCGGCAAGGCTCTACCCATCGCAATGGATTAATGAGGCTTTCAGAGAAGCAGCCCTAAGGAATAAGCGCAGTTGGAAATACATTGCCCGCATTCTTGAGAGGTGGGCCAGCGAAGGCAAAGATAGTGGAGAGCATAGACAAAGTACTAAAAAGGTTGATCCCGACAAATACATCAGGGGCAAGTACGGACACCTGGTCAAAAGATAGGGCCCCCCGTGAAATAGTATTTCATGGGGGTAAAAAAGATAACCTTGCTTGTCATTCTGAGCGAGTGAGCCGAAGCCCTGAACAAAGTGAAGGGGAAGAATCTGGTGGTGCTCAGGGGGAGCTCCATGAAGGGGAAGAGACCTGCCCTATCTGTAAGGGAGCTGGTTTTGTTCATCCTCTCCTGGATTCAGGGCAGCCTGATTTCAGTCGGGTAGAGCCTTGCCAGTGCAAAAGGGAGGAACTGCAGAGGGAGAAGTTTCAATATCTCCAGAAATATAGCAATCTTGGTTTCCTGTCACGGCTTACCTTTGATAATTTATCTCCAAAAGGGAAGAGAGACGATGCTATTTCACAAGAGCGTTTTGCTCGTGTTTACCAAATGGCCAGGGCTTTTGCTGATAATCCCAAAGGTTGGCTGGTTTTCTTCGGTCCTGCTGGCTGTGGCAAAACCCATCTAGCTTGTGCTATTGCTAATCACCGTCTAAACTTGGGGCAGCCGGCCTTTTATATTGGAGT
>Ga0210051_1007136_pt1 | contig 10458 bp, 9 predicted proteins | sample CryGey092014_all_FD_185464 | JGI IMG/M metagenome (GOLD analysis project Ga0210051, IMG submission 185464) | Groundwater microbial communities from aquifer - Crystal Geyser CG23_combo_of_CG06-09_8/20/14_all (SPAdes) (version 2) | ecosystem: Environmental > Aquatic > Deep subsurface > Groundwater ...
GCAGATAGAATCAATAATGTTTTCCATATCAAGACCTCCTTCTCCCGTTTGGTGATTCTAACGAGATAATGCGAGGTCTTGATCTATTTTGCAAGACCTTACTTGCCTACTAAGAATTTACAGTACCTCGATAGTAAAACAAATAAAGAACCTGAGTGCGCAAGATTGATCAAGTCCCAATTTTTCTGTAAATCCGTTCCTTTAAATTTAAGACGTATAATTGGCCACTTGACCCATAGACGTGCTGGCGGCTGTAGCACTACCATTTGGGACAAGTATCGCAAAGCAATCTTAGCTCGGTCAGCTTGTTGAACCAATAGAATCCGCTGTAGGTTGCGATAAGGTTAGGGGCAATGATTTTTAAGAATCCATCTATCGGCAGCCCAGGCACTAAGTGAAAGAAAATGGAGGGCAAAAGTTTATGACTAGAAGAGGAATTTTAATGAGTTACTTAAAAACTCGCTTGGAATCACGTTGTAAGCATATTTTTATTGGAAGCACGGTCTTATTTCTGTACATATTTCTCTCAGTGGGATTGGGTAGCGCCTACGCTTTTGTACAACACCCAGCCGATCCTGGCGATAAGTATGTTTATGCATTTAATTTGTATGAGAAGACCGATGTGCCGCTTTTTGCAAGGGAAGCATCAAAGAAATATGGAAGGCAGTGCGTTGAGTACGTTAAACGGTTTTATTACTACAAGATGGGCTATAGCAAGAATGATGGTAATGTGATAGATGCTAACAGTTGGTCTGGTGATGCATGGCGGTATTGGGACACATATGCAGCAAAGAAGCTCTTGAGATTTGCAAACCGGGGAAATGAACCACCGAGAGCAGGCGATATAATTGTTTACAACAGGACACAAAAAAACAGCGCAGGTCATGTTGTGATTGTAACTTCTATTGTCGGGAATAGGGTCAACGTGATTCAGCAGAATTATCCGTGGAAAAAAGCAAGCACAGGCAGTCTCACGATGACTGTTAAAAATAATACATACAATATACCTATTTCGAATCTTTTGGGCTGGCTTAGAGGTAAGAATCAACCTTCACAACCAAACCCATCAAATATCAGCATTGGCGAAGGAGCGCCCGATCAAAATTCACGAGCGGCTTTTGTGCATGCTTATGAGAACCATGGTGGAAAACCTAAGGCCGGCTGCCCCACAAACAAAGTCCACCACTGGGGAAACGGCTGGGTTCAAGACTTTAAGGGCGGTAGTGTAGATAGCGCTGCTATAATGCTCGCTGATGGCGCTTCTACGGCTTATGTTGTGTGGGGCGGATCAATATGGCAGAAATACATATCGCTGCGTGGAGCCGAGGGGCCTCTTGGTTATCCGACTTCGGATGAGATCCCAGTCACAGCTTCCACCGGTACGCAAGGCGTTTATCAAGAGTTTAAGGATGGGAGGCTCACCTGGCATAGAAACGGTGCTTTTCCAAATAAAACATTTGCAACATACGGTGCTATTCTTGCGAAATATAAAGCTATAGGTGGACCATCACATCCAATTGGTCTTCCGATTGCAGATGAAGGTGAAGCGCTTCGCTCACCGTTTGGGACTACCGGCACCTATTCAAGATTTGAACGAGGCACTATAAATTGGCACCGAGATGGCTCACGCGCTAAGCAAACATTCTTTGTCATGGGTGGCATCTTTGAAAAATATAAGGCAATGGGGTATTCGAGTAGTTGGCTTGGTTTCCCAATATCTGATGAGTACGATGTAACAGGTGGCGCTAGAAGTGATTTCGAAGGAGGTAATATTAGCTGGACTCCTCAGGGAGGGATGGTGGTTCAACCCAATGATAAGCCTTCTCCAATCACAGACGAAATATATAACGTCTGGCGTAATGGTGACCAAGCTCAAAACCGCTATGGCACAGCAGCTCAATCCTTTAAGGCAACACTTCCTTTCATCAAGAGCGTTGCTTTTAATGCGGCTACCTGGTTAAACAATGCCCCTGGAGGAAAGGTGCACGTAAAGATATTCTCCGACGAAGCGCAAACTAAGTTGGTTGGAACATACAAAGAGACGGCGGTTAATAATTATGGCGAGACAACGGTTACTTGGGATAAACCAATGCCGGTAAATGTCGGCAGTACATATTGGCTCCAACTACTTCCTGTTAAGGGTACGAAGCTACTAGTCTATTTTAGCAAGTATGACGATTACAGCGAAGGCGTTCTCTATCTAAACTGGGCAAGGGAGCAAAGCTTTGATTTGAACGCAAAGATTAAAGGTCTTAGCAAGGCAGATAGTTAGCGCATATTAAATACCTATGTTTAATTTAGCTGCATCAATTACCAGAGCCCAAGCAGATGGGATGATAGTTGGTATACTTAAAATAATTAGCAAGAGATACTATTAATAGGCATGAAATGGGGATCAAGCACTTGATCCCCATTTGCGTAAAGCTAAATATGGCATCGGTTGTAAGCCAATCCGAGAATCCTAGCTCTAAAAGCTACACTATCTTGCCAAGAAGTCTTCTTGAATTAGCTATTGCCAGCTCCTTCCTTGACATCCATTCTCATCAGGTGATACTGTTTGTTTAGCACTCTACGGGGTAGAGTGCTAGGTAGGTAAGTTATGCTTGACGCAAGAAAAAAGGCAATTCTTTTCGTAGCCGTACAGGAATATATTCTTACAGCCGATCCGGTAAGCTCGCAAAGGCTGGTTGAGAAATACCAACTTGGTGTAAGCTCGGCCACCGTTCGTAATGAGCTTGCCTTGCTTGAGGATCTGGGGTATCTTAGGCAGCCGCACACCTCTGCGGGACGTATCCCCACCGATATCGGGTATCGTTTCTATGTCGACAACACCCTGGATAAGCCGGGTTTGACCGTGCAGGAAGAGGAAGCCGTAACGGAGCTGTTCTCGGCCGTCAACCGCGAGATGGGTGCGATGTTGCATGAGACGACGCAGATTTTATCGCACCTCACAAACTACGTGGCGGTTGTGCTTGCGCCGTCTTTCAAGAAAAGCACGCTTAAGCACGTCGACCTTGTCTCGATTTCGTCGAGGCACGTTCTGGCGGTTTTAATCACCAACAAAGGACAGGTTCTAAAGCGTATCATAACTATCGAGCTGGCGGATAAAGGGCTTAGCGGCATCGAGCACTTCTTAAACGAGAGGTTGCAAGGCATGGGGCCGGCACAGATTTCAGCGCTTAAAGAGGGTGTCGATCTCGCCGACCGCGATACCGCGAGGCTGATACGGCACTTGATCGGTGAGATAGCGGATATCATGGCAAGCGAAGATAAAGAGCGTGTGTTTTTAGGCGGGACCTCAAGCATATTGCGCCAGCGAGAGTTCGAAGACCTTAATAAAATCGAAGCGCTTCTGAACTCGCTCGAACACGGGTATCGTCTATTGCAGTGGCTTGAAGACTCGTTGCGTACGGAAAAGGTTCTCGTGAAAATCGGGTCTGAAAATACCGATCAACAGATTAAGGACTGCACCGTGATCGCGAGCAGCTACCATATCGATGGCGAGACGCTCGGAACCCTGGGTATTATCGGCCCCACCAGGATGGATTATGCGAGAGCCATCTCATCTGTTACGATTATTGCCGATAATCTCACGAGGGCGTTAACGGAACTACGTTCTGGATAAGTTGGATATTGAATCTAAAAGATATTAAGAGTAGAAAGAGAGACATTAGTAAATCTAATTTGAGGTAAAAGATGGCGGATTATTACGAGATTTTTGGCGTTTCTAAGAGCGCATCGCAGGACGAGATCAAAAAAGCATACCGGCGCCTGGCCAGGAAGTATCACCCGGACGTAAACCGGGAAGACCCGGATGCCGAGTCCAAGTTTAAAGAGGTTAACGAGGCGTACGAGGTCTTGAGCGATCCCGATAAGCGGCGCAACTACGATACGTTCGGCTCTGCGAAAGGCCCGGCTTTTGGCGGTGGCGGTTATCAGGACTTCTCGGGGTTTGGCAATGTCGACTCGCCGTTTGGCGATATCTTTGATATGTTCTTTGGCGGCTGGCAGCAGCAACAGGGCGGCGGCAGGGCGAGAAACGCCGCCAAGCGCGGCTCTGATTTGAGCCTCGAGCTTACGATCGAATTTGAGGAAGCCGTTTTCGGCGCTGAAAAGGAAATCGAAATCGCACGCCTTGTAAGCTGCGAGACCTGCCATGGCTCGGGGTTAAAGCCGGGGACGAGCGCAGAGACCTGTCCCGAATGTAAGGGTGCGGGCGAGATCAGAAGCGAGCAGCGTACCGTCTTCGGTACCTTTATAAGAACGGCCGCCTGTCCGAAGTGCCGCGGTGAAGGTAAGGTTATTACCACCCCCTGTGAGGACTGCAACGGGCAGGGAAGAAAGCCGGTTCATGAGAATATAAAGGCTGATATTCCGGCCGGGGTGGACAACGGCGCAATCCTTAAACTTGGCGGAAAGGGCGAGGCTGGTCTGCGAGGCGGAATGGCGGGAGACCTCTACATAACGCTTCACGTTACACCACACAAAATATTCGAACGCCGGGGAAGGGATTTGTTCTGCCAGTTCCCGATAACGTTCCCACAGGCGGCCCTCGGTGTTGAGTTGCAAGTGCCAACCCTTGAGGGATTTGAGACGATAAAGGTGCCGGTCGGCACTCAGAGCGGTACCATATTTAAGATACGGGGCAAGGGCGTTCCGGCGCTTCACAATAAGCATAACCGGGGCGATATAATATTCCAGGCGGTTATCGAGACGCCGCACAAGCTCACCGAGAAGCAGAAAGAACTCTTGCTTGAGTTTGCGCGTGAATCCGGGGACGATATGTCAACGCCCAATCGCCACAGCTTTTTTGAGCGCGTAAAGGATGCATTCGGTACGAAATAGGCCCAGCGCAGGGGGCGTTCGTAAAATGCGTAAAATACTGCGCAAATAACATATAAGTTGAAGAGTAAGTCGCCTAGGGCGACTTACTGGTATAGACGGAGGCTATAAACGTTGAATTGGCTTAAAGTAGAAGTTCTCGTACATCCGGAGGCCGCCGAGGTGCTGTCTGCGGCGATGCTCGACTTAAGCCCCTCCGGTATCCGGGTCGACGAGCAGGGACGCAACATGCTCATCACCGCCTATATCCCGGACTCTTCGTTTATCGATGATGCCAGGTTAACCGTTCAGGATGCCCTGCTTGCGGCGGCTTCCCAGGGGCTGCAAACCGGCCCGGGTCTTATTACCGTAACCTCGATTACCGATGAGGACTGGGTCGAGAATTACAAAAAGCACTTCAAGCCGATTCGTATCGGCAGGTTTCTGATAAAACCCTCCTGGGAGGCCGTCGAGGCTTCGCCCGGCGACCTTGTGATCCGGCTTGACCCCGGCCTTGCCTTTGGCACGGGTTCGCATCCCACTACTGAGGGGTGCCTCATATTCCTGCAGGAGTTCATGACCGGGGGCGAGACGGTTTTTGACCTTGGCACGGGCTCCGGGATATTATCGATCGCCGCTGCAAAGCTTGGCGCGCGGCGGGTAATCGCAATCGATAACGACCCGCAGGCCATTACCGTTGCGAGGGAAAATGCCGAGAAAAACGGGGTAGCCGATAAAATCGAATTTTCGGTCGCCGACTTCGCCGCCATCTCAACCATCGGTGCGGATCTCATGGTAGCCAATCTCACCGCTCCGCTTATTATCGATTTCCTGGAAGATATCCCCGGCAAGGTACAGGGGCTTAAAATCTTGATCGCTTCCGGGATAATGGTTGAACAAAGGGCCGGCGTTATTAGGGCGCTCGGGAAAGCCGGCTTTACCGTTGAAGAAATCCTCACAAAAGGCGAGTGGGTCTCCCTGGTGAGCAAGCTTGTCTAAGCCACGGTTTTTTGTCGACAGGCCGGTCAAATTCGCGGTCGATATTACGGGGCCCGATGCGAGGCACATAAAAGACGTTCTGAGGATAGGGGTAGGCGACATCATTGAAGCGGTCGATCCCGAGGGCACTATCTCTGACGTTGAGATTACCAGCCTACTGCCCGATAAAGTTTCGGGTAGGGTCATCGCGAGCTACCGCGCCCGCGAAGAACTCCCCGAGGTGTTTCTATTTCAAGCCCTCCCAAAGGCAAGCAAGATGGACGATATCGTGCGCCAATCTACGGAGATCGGCGTTACCGGAATATTCCCGGTCATGACCGAGCGCGTAGTCGTCAAGCTTGAATCAGAGAAAGCGCCCAAGAAGGTCGAGCGCTGGCAAAAAATAGCCGCCGAAGCCGCAAAGCAGTCGCACCGCACCTTAATCCCCTCCGTAAACAGCGTCCTTACCTGGATGGGTGCTTTGGAGAAGCTTAGGGAATTCGATGAGATTATCGTCTTCTGGGAAGAAGAGCGCGGTACGCTCCCATATGAAGTTCTCGACCCAGCGGCAAAAAACATCGCTGTTGTCATAGGTCCGGAGGGTGGTCTGTCCGATAAAGAGGTCTTAGACCTTAAAGGCCTTGGCGCCAAGGTAGTCACACTTGGCGAGTCTATCCTGCGGGTAGAGACCGCCGCCCCTGTTGCCGTGGCCCTCGTTCTTTACGACTTGAGAAAAATCAAGAAGTTTCCTTTTTCCCAGTGAACTGCCTATAATACTACAAGCTACTAAAAGTGTCCCCAACAGTTGTATGGATAGTAGGAGGAGATAGTGTATGAATATACATACTAGGGCGGGCGCCCTCGGTATCGTTGGCGCGCTCCTATTAAGCGCCGTTTTCCTGACAGCGTGCTCGGGCTCCAACAAACAATCGAGCCTGGATTCAAAAAGTGAAACGACTGTTGAAACCGAACAAAAAAGCCCGGCTGATAGCAAATCCGCCGCATCGAGCATCGACCCGTTAATCCTCATTACTAAAGCGGATGCCGAGGCTCTCTTTGGCGAGCGCATAAAGGAGCCGAAGGGGAGTAACGGGGATGAGTCCCTCGGGCAACAGATTGTAATATATGGTGCGGATTCTGAGACGTCGTTTAAGACCGTGACATTTTCGCTCATCCGAACCGCGGATATCGCCAAGGAAGAGCGCGATAAAGGCCGGGATGCCGCGCATGCATTCGTAACCGCAAAAGAGCAGTTTCCGTCCGCGAAGCCGGTTCCGGGCATCGGCGGCAGTGCGTTCTGGGATGGTCCCCAGGGCGGCTGGACCGGCCTTAACGTACTATCAAAAGACACCTATTTCACAATAAAAGTTAACCTCGGCACCGACGTCACCAGCGACACTGTGGAGCTTAACGCTGAAAAAGGACTTGCGCTCAAAGTGCTGGAGCGGCTTCCGAAGGAGCCACTTAAATAGGGCGTTTTGTTTAAGGTTCCATACACGTAATTGCATCATCATCGGAACAACCCAAAAAACTGCAGACCTATAACCTCTCAAATAAGTTTGGCGGCGAGCCGTATAAGTTCAAGATATCGGATGGTATAGTTTAAGTTGATTCTTCAAGTGAGATTACGCAAGATAAATTTAAAGACAAGACCGAGAAAGGCTTTATCGCAGAGCTACAAAACTAAACGAATGGCAAAGCCTAATCGGCTCACACCAAGCGGTAGGATTGAGCCGTTTAAATGGAGAACAGCATGAAGTACTCTTACCTATTAATTATTATTATAGCATTAGTGTTAATACCTGGCTGTGGTTATACTAGTGCACCGTTAAGCACTGGGCAGCGTCAATCTGATCATAAGAAGATTAGAAACGATAGATCCGAGATCAAAACCGCATGGGTTGAAGATAGTCGCTATAATCCAAGAACGGTTATGCCCTTCATGGCATATAAAGGCTACGTATATCGACCTGGCAATAGTGTAGGCAAATTTAGCAGTAACTTTAAATATGTAGGAACTTACGATAATAGAGAGGTTTTTACAAACCCTGATAATACTGGTACCCCGCCATTCTATTTATGGGCAAAGGGAAGATATTTTAATGTCGGTAAGAACTTAGAACTGTTTATAAGAGCAGAAAATACAAAGAGTAGCTCAATAGAAAGCATTAAAGCTATTGGTTCGTGTAATGATCTTGAGTTAGCAATCGAACTTCCTAAGCATCCTTATTCTGTTGGGGTACAATATTGGGCTAAAGTATTACTTAAAAATCTAACCTCTAACGATATTGAGCTGATTGCCGATAAACTTTTTGAGCTGCAAGTTATGGATAGTGCAGGCTATAGAATCTGGCCAGAGCATAACGGGTGGGGAAAACCGGTTCCCAATATTATAGAAAGTAGGGGTACTTATTCAGCACAGCGCCCATTCACGATTGGCTTGCCCGGTAAATACACAATACTGTGCCAGCTGAAATACAATTCTGGCAAAATTGGTAAACTTAATAAATATGGTTTAGTTGATGGTGTATCTTTTAATCCACCAACCATAAAGACAAGCCCACGGGAAATTATGGTCAAGTAAATAGTATAAGGGTAAAGGATTATTTAAAGCACTATGAAGAAATAAATCAGAGTTGAAAACGGGGTGCGTGTGTTAACGCCCCCGTTTTCAACGTTCTCTATGGCTGCATACGACTATTCAAACATCGTCTTTGCAAACGCTCTTATTTCATTTAGATTTGCAGATTGACTATATACAGTATATCTTGCCCCATTCTCAAACCAGGATACTACGGTAGGATAGTGATGTTTCGAACCATTTGGTAGGTCCTGATATCCTTGTTCAATCTCTATGCCTGGAAACCCATTTACCTGAACCTTCTTGATGATGTCTGGATACTCTTTAGCATTAGCATCGTAATCATCTGCATTTGGGCTTGGGTTCTCAAGCACAATTATATTACCATAATCCAGCCTTAGTCCCCTTTGTTCTTTTGGGAACTTGTGTACCTGTACTTTCAGAAGTGGAATACCAGCTGGCGGTTTAGGTATTCTTGGAGTGAAACTTATTTCTTTCTTTGCATCGTCAATAGAGCGAACCTCTGCATATAATGCATCGACAGAGGGTTGCTTATATTTTGCTGTATCTTTGCTATTTATAACTTGTCTTGATACATTAGCTTTACTTATTATCCCGGGCTTCGCGCTTCCTTCATTGCTATGATTACCAAGCCCTATAGCAATACTAGTTGCAGCCAATATCCCTATGCTAAAAACAGATATAGCGCTTAATAGCTTAGTGCTCTTTTTCATCTCTACCACCTCCAATTACTGTTACTGTAATACCGTCCACCATTCGGTTCTTCCATTAAGTACCGCTCTATATATGGGGTCATTATCTTCTATAGTAATTACGCCCCACAAATACCACGATAAATTAGTGCCACGTTTTGTTACGTTCTTGAAGTGTGTGTCAACCCTGGCCGCATCCGAAAATCTTTCCACGCCAGTTTGGGGATAACCGTAATAAAATGCTAGATCGGTCCAGCGCCATTTCCATGTTGTATTAAAATAGATATCCCAATCATTGCTGAGTTGCCCTGTACTTTGAGTCTTCCATCTATACCATGTATTGTTAGAGCAATTTCCGTGTTCTTGTATGGTATATATTCCGTAGTACATTTTGGCCGAGAACATGTATGGCCCCTTGGTAGAGCCACCGGTATAATGATCCTTGGTCCAGCCTACCTCTACTCCATTTATGTCATCATATATGACATAGGCTGAATTCACTACAGTATCATAATACTGACCGAACGTGATTGTGCCATCAACGTAGTTGTCAGCATATATACCAGTCCACGTTTGAGGACTTGATGCGTCGTAACCCAGAATGCTTGTATCCATCGCCATGGCAGCAGATGGATATCCCACTAATAACGCAAGTATAAGCAATGCAACTGAAATCTTAAGTCTCAACTATAACGCCTCCTTCGAATGGAATTGCAATCAATTCTAATACTACAACTAACTTCTACGGCAGCTAACAGCTTAGCTACCAATGCTTTTAAGAACCGTAAGACCCCCCCTTAGGGAAACCTTTGAATGGAAGGTAACCCAGAAATAAAGACATATAGTGACTTTGATCAACAGGTTCTTGAATGGAACATTTTGCGAGCTATTATCTAAGGCTCGCATCACTTAACAGTCATACGATTTTAAAGTAACTGATAAGATGTTAGCATAATATATTGATGCAATACAACCATAAATTATTACTATATAGTAATAATTTATCGAGCTTTAGCATATTTTGGGATTTAGAGATAGGCTTGCTATCGAGTTTATGGTTTCATTCATTTTCCAAACTTGTACTAGCAGCGTTCAATAGCGGACAAAGAGATGGTTGGTTTATACGATTTCATCCAAAGGTATATTGAGGGATGAACTCAAAAAACTGTAATATCTCTCAAGTGATACTAAGGCATGAGCATTTACGCCGCAATCATCACAACCGATTTTATATCCTCGGGGGGGGTTGTTGAGGGCCGCTTTGAATTCGTTAATCGGTATGCGTCTGGTTACCATCTCATCGAAGATTCCCGGCCATTTGCGATGTATCTCGGTCATATGCTCGATTGCGTGTTGGAAGTGGTC
>Ga0210051_1007138_pt1 | contig 10458 bp, 13 predicted proteins | sample CryGey092014_all_FD_185464 | JGI IMG/M metagenome (GOLD analysis project Ga0210051, IMG submission 185464) | Groundwater microbial communities from aquifer - Crystal Geyser CG23_combo_of_CG06-09_8/20/14_all (SPAdes) (version 2) | ecosystem: Environmental > Aquatic > Deep subsurface > Groundwater...
ACTAAACGGGACTCTACAAGACAGGTTGGTCAAAGAAATGAGGCTTGCCGGTGTAAGTACAATCGAAACAGCCAACATATTTTTAAAAGAAACATTCATTCCATTTTTTAACTCTCGATTTGCTGTTGTCCCAAAATCAAATAGTAATTGTCATCGGACAATAGATATTCAAACCAGGTCAAAACTCGACGGAATCTTTTCTAAACATTACGTTCGGGGAATTAACAATGACTTTACTGTCCAATACAATACTAAGTGGTACCAACTTAAAGAAATCCAACCAACAACAATATTCAAAACAGAGAAAGTAATAATTGAAGAAAGATTAGACGACACAATTAAAATCAAATACAAAAACCATTATCTTAATTTCTTCTTATTGCCGGATAAACTATTAAAAGTTAAGTCCGTACCAGTTGTGTTGACCGAACACAAATCAAACTGGATTCCGCCGATTAATCACCCTTGGAGACAGTTTAGTTACGCATGAGTTACAAGTTTAGGGGGTATGACATTTTCATTTGGGTTTGACAGCGAAAATTACCCGTTGACAACGTGCACAGACTGACATATAATAAAACTGGCATGAAAGAATTTAGGTTCAATGAAGAAAAAAACGAACATTTAAAATTAGAAAGGGGTATTGGTTTTGAAGTTGTGATAGAAATCATTAAGAACGATAAAGGAGTACAAGCAATCGCGCATCCTAATAAGAAAAAATATCCAAAGCAAAGAATATTTTTAGTTAAACTTAATGAATATGTTTACGTAGTTCCGTTCATTGAAGAAAGTAATTGTATATTTTTAAAAACGATATATCCAAGTACAAAATATACAAAAAAATTAAAAGTTAAAAAACAAATATGAAAAAAAACAAAAAAAAGGACATATTCGCACCTATGGATGATTATGAAAGAGATTTAATTAAAGCAATAGATAATGATGAGTTTGTCGAAATTCCTAATCAAAAAACAGAAATGAAGAGGTATAGAGAATACGCCAAATATACTTTAGAAAAAATGAAGAAAAATAAAAGGATCACAATCAGAGTTGAAAATGACGATCTTGAATTAATTCAAGATAAAGCAATTGAATCGGGGATTCCATATCAAACCTTGATTGCCTCAATCCTTCGCAAATTTGCCAGAGGGAAGATTAATATTGGAGTATAAATCAAAAAATTCGTTGAAATTTGATTATTTGTCCATTATATTATCTATAATAATTCCTACCTATAATGAAGAAAAATATTTAGGAATACTACTACTTTTGCTAAAAAATTTGACTGCCGAATAATTAAAGGAGGAACACCGGCTCAGGGAAGAACCGCTGGCGGAAAAGCAGCAACAGGAGACAACTTTCTTTTTTTAGACGCAGACGTTATTTTTAAAGGAACAAATTTCTTAAGAAGAATCATTAATGATTATAAAAAAACAATCCAAATAGCGTAGCTACAGTTTGGTTTATTTCACAAGAACAAAATTTTATTAATAAATTTGTTTGTTGGGTAGCCAATCTCAATAAAAAAATTAACTTAATTATTACAAAAAAATAGCGAGTTATTACTGGAGATTTTGGCCTTTTTATTATTTGCAGCAAATCTATTTTTGATACGGTCGGATTTTTTCCTGCTTTTGCAACCAATACTATTACTATGGAAGACACACTTTTTTTTAGAGAAACGATAAAAAAAGGCGACCAATATAGAGTGCTTCCGGAAAAAATATACATATCAGGAAGAAGACTTAAAAATAAAAATCTTTCTAGATTATTAGTTTGGGGAATGTTATGTTTACTGGTTATAACAGCCAGTTTTTTTAAACTAAAAGTCAATAAAAACATACTTAGATAGTATGAAGAAATAAGAAAAGGAAGATAACGGTGAAAAAAATTATAGGATTGTGATTTTAATCCTTAGGTTTGATATAATCTTCAAACTGTATGGAAATAAGGTTTGATCAAACTAAAAAAGAAAATTGGAGTATATTTAAAATGAGGGAAATAGCAGAATATTTTGGATATTCTTTAACAGATAGATTTAAATCAGAATTAAATAGCTTCATACTAAATAACGTAATAAAAGCAAAACTCGCACAATTTATAGGAACATTTGCTAAAAAACATTTTGAAGAAGTTAGACCACCGTTGGAAAAAATAAAATAATTACTCTCTTTCAATTGAAATATCTTCATGTGACCGGGGGTCTTCGACCGGTTCTAAATGAGTTGAAATAGTTACCTTATCGATAGAATCGCGGATTTCTTTTTCGATATCCTCCAAAACATCGTGTCCTTTTCTTACCGACCAATTACCAGGTGTTAAAACGTGGAAATCAACAAATCTTCTTTGGGCTGACTGGCGTGTACGCAGGCCGTGAAACTTTAAACCCTTGCGTTCGTAATTTTTTAAAATATTATTAATAATATCTAATTCCTCTTTAGGAATTGAGCTGTCAAGTAAGCCTAAAATAGAACGTTTTATTAATTTAGATCCGGTAAAGATAATATTGAAGGCAACGAGAATTGCAACAACCGGGTCCAATATCTGCCATTCGGTCATAGCAACCAGAAAAACAGCCACAATAACCCCAATTGAGGTGATCACGTCCGTCATCAAATGATAACCGTCGGCTTCAAGAGTGATCGAGTGATGTTTTTTCCCAACTTTCAATAATTTTTTGGAAACAACATAATTAATTACTGATGCGATTATAGAAATTCCTAAACCTAAGAATGCCTGTTCAATAATTCTTGGATGAATGATTCGGTCAAAAGCGCTAATGATAATTGCAACTGCGGCAATAAATATAAACAAACCCTCCAAAATACTGGCAAAATATTCTGCCTTTGAATGACCATAACGATGCTGTTCATCAGGTGGTTGCTCAGCTACTTTAAGCATTGTCAGAGCAATCACAGCTGCGGCTAGATTGACAAGGGATTCCAATGCGTCTGAAAGAAGTCCGACCGAACCGGTCAATAAATAAGCGATTGATTTCAGAGAAATTGTTGCAATAGCAGTAAAAATCGAAAGCCACGCAAATTTTGTTAAGGAAGATGTTTTCATTTGATTAAGTATATCAAAAACATCTATAAACCAAAATATTTTAAAATATCTAAAATTCCATTTTCATTTACCGACTTACCAATAAAACCATTTTTTCCCTTCGTTAAAACTAATTTTTTTAGATCATCAGTAGCATTACCCATGGCTCCGGCAAATCCGCAGACCTCAATAAAATCCCAATCGGTCAAGCTATCACCAACTCCAAGCATTTCTTTAGTCTTTATTTTATACATTTCAACTATTTCTAAGACGGATTGTTTTTTAGAAATTCCGGAGGTTGTAATATTTCCAAAAAAATAGCCTTTAATAGCTGGATGAGTGCTCCAGCCGATCATGAGTTTTGAATTGTAATCAGAAAATATTTTTTGAACAATCTTTTGCTCTCGATCAGTTTTTGTTACAGGTAAAATTTTTACTATTTCACTTTTTTTTACCTGATCTATCAGAGAATCAACCATAATCGGCTCAAAAGATAGAGTAAAATTATGAAGCTTTGTGATTTCGTTTTTTTGGGTTTTCTGAATATAATATTTCTCGGTCGTGTAAATTTCAATATAGATATTGTTATTAAGAAACTTCTTAGTTAAATCAACAGCAATATTATTATTAATAACATGTTTTTTTATGACTTGGATATTTGTTGGATCTATTAATATTGCCCCGGCCAACGCGGTTTGAATATTATTTAAATGAGCATCGTCAACTATTTTTTTAACGGAAAAATACGGTTTAGCACTGCATAAAATAATATATGTATTTTTCTCCCTAATTTGTTTCAGTTTATTAATAACTTCCAAAGAAGGGTAGGGAGCATTAAAACCTTTTTTGTCGCCAACGATAACGCCGTCGACATCCAAAATTATTGTCTTAATTTTATTCATGGTTTATTTTAATCTATCCCAAGCGCCTTTTGGACATAGTTTTATTATATAATGTCTGAAATTAATATGGGAGCGGAAGGAAAATGTAAAAGTCCAGAGCGATTTTCATTAAAGCCAGAACGGGTAACGATTATTGGTGCTGGAATTTCCGGTTTGGTTACGGCATATTGTCTTTTAAAAAAAGGCATAAAAGTTACGCTTATTGATACCAGAAATCCTCTTAATGAAAAAAACACTCCATCATGTGGAGGCTGTGGGGGATTAATTCAAAATCAAACAATCGACTTACTTCATGAAATTGACTTACATCCTGAAAAAGATAGTGATCGTCAGATTATTAGAGATTATCCTTTAGGTTATGAAGTATATTTTCCCGCCGGCAAGGTATTGACTTTACCCTTAAAAGATCAGACAATGTGGACCATGTGCCGGGGTTTTGGTCCAATCGGAGATGGTAATAAACAAATCGGGATTGACGGTTGGTTATTTGAACAAGTTCAAAAGATTGGTAAACCCGAGACATTTGAGTTTATCCAAGGTAAAGTGGCTAAAGTTGAACTTGGTGTGGAAAAAAAAGCAAATATTCGACTTACGTCTGATCGAACAATCTCTACTGATTTTGTCGTTGATGCCAGCGGAGCAAAAAGCAGTCTTAGCACAGGCTCTTCAATTAAATATCAATATCCGGACGGAGTAACCCCAATGGATTCTCCTGAAGTAAGAAGATCATTAACAATGGAGTTTAGAATAGATAAACCAGACGAAAATAAAAGTAGATATATTAGAGTTGTGACAATTCCTGATAAAGATTCAAATGTTTGGTTTGCGGCGGTAATTCCAAAAGGCAGACATGTCACCTTAGTTTTAATGGGAAAAAATGATGTTAAAACAGAAGACGTACCGAAATTTATGCAATATTTAAGAGATAATAAGATTAAGATCTTGCCGAAAAATATAGTAGATAATGTAATTGAAAATGGAGCAAAATTATTAGGATGTACTGAATGTCTTTGCAATCAAGGCGCGATTGTTGTCAAACCGTCTCAAAAATATTTAGTTGATGCTCCCGGAGGAGCAGTAAAGGTTGGCGATCAAGGATCAACTAAGGTATTTAAAGACGGAATTGGCGGAGCAGTTCAATCGGCTAAACTTATTGCCGATGCAATTGCTCAAGGAGATTTTCAACAATCGCAAGAAAAATTAAGGGAAATATTTCCTCCAAACGATTACTTTTATGCCCAGGTCATTATAGGAATTAATGATTTAATGTTGAGATTTCCCCATATACCCAAACTATTAAGTTTCATTGGAAAAAATAAGATTCCATTACTATCTCATTTAATGGATGTTTATATGGGTCATTTATTAACAGGAGATATTCCCTATAAAGACATGATACCGATGATTAAATATTTAATAGACCCATTAATAAAAATAATGTGAGCCCACCGAGACTCGAACTCGGAACCAACAGCTTAAAAGGCTGCTGCTCTGCCAGTTGAGCTATAGGCCCTGGAAGATAGAGTATCATTCTACCAAGTTGGAATGATTATTTCATCTGCTTTTATCTCGGTTTATTTGAAGCTAAACATAAAGTCCCCGAAGCTCTGTTTAAGCGGATAAAAATAATCTCCAGGATTAGCTTGACTGCATATGTAGATCAACAAACTGAATAAAAATGAAGAAATAACTATTAACCAAATAAAACAATCAATAATTTTCTTTATAAAAAACATGCTTCATTTTCTATTATTCGTATTTTTTTGTCAAATCGTATCGTACTTCGCTTTTTAAATAATTAAAAATTAGTAATTAGAAATTTGAAATTAGTTGATACAATATAGGTATGACTTGGATGTTTTATGCATTTTTATCAGCGATTTTTGCGGCAGCGACTTCAATTTTGGCTAAAATTGGAATAAAAGATATTAATTCCGATTTAGCAACCGCAATCAGAACCATCGTTATTTTATTTTTCGCCTGGGGAATTGTTTTATTCAAAGGTTTAGGAAAACAGATCTATTCAATCTCAAAATTTTCCCTATTATTTTTGATTTTATCAGGAGTGGCAACGGGTCTTTCTTGGCTATTCTATTTCAAAGCCCTCCAGATGGGTCAGGCCTCTAAAGTAGCCCCAATTGATAAATTAAGCCTAGTTTTTACAATTATTTTAGCCGCAGTCATTCTTAAAGAAAAAATAAACTTGGTCATTATTTTTGGAGCTATCTTGATGTCTGCTGGTGCTATTATAATTAGCCTGGCAAAATAACTTCTATGACATGGCTATATTATTCTTTAGGTACAGCGATAGGCTATACGTGTTTGAATTTATTATCTCGAACTGTATCGGTAAAAAGTAAAAACCCCCGAGCATTGTCGATCGCCTTTAATATAGTTTCCATTTTTTTGGCTATTATTTTATTTTTGATTACCGGTTCATATAAAAATTTTTCTCTTCCAATTGAAAGAGAAGCTTGGATATATTTCCTTATTACGGCGTTTTTTTACGGCACCTATGAAAAACTTCGTTTCTATGCCTCTAAGTATCTTGATGCGTCAGTCTATTCAATAATTGGCAATATTACGATCGTAATGGCATTTATTTTTTCACTTTTTTTATATAAGGAAGTATTAACGTTGTCCAAATCAATCGGCTTTATTCTTATTTTACTGGCGATATTTCTAGTTTCTGAAAAGAAAAAATCAAAAATTTTAGCTAAAGGATTGTTTTATGGAATTGCAACTAGTGTCTGCATTGGAATTGCTATGAGTTTGGATAAAAAAGGAGCTACTTTTTTTAGTCCTAATGTTTATAATCTTTTAGCTTGGATGGGACCTTTTATAGTTTTGTGGTTTCCTGGAATAAGAATAACTGAGATTAAGCAACAATTTCAAAAATTTTCCTGGAAGATAGTTCTTCTATCATTTTTTAATTTTATTGCATATTTTTTTGGATTAAAGGCTTTTGTTTTAGCCGAGGCAACACAAGTTATTCCCATAATGCAACTTTCAACTATTATGACTGTAATTGCCGGAATTTTTCTTCTTAATGAAAAAAGTAATTTATTAAAAAAAATTATTGCGGGAGTCATTGCGGTCGCGGGAGTGTTTTTATTAAGGTAAGTTCAGTCTGGAATGACACAGTTATCATCCCCTTGAAGAAGGGGATCCAGTTTATAATTACAACTATGATAAGTTTTATCAAAAACGAATTGGTACATTTCAGAAATCTTTCCAAAAAAGCCCAGATGTTACTCATTTCTTTCTTTTTTTATTCAACCGCATACCCCATAATTTCTGTCTTTATAAATGCTTTTATATGGAAAAATGATGGTAAAATTGCATCCCTTATATACTTTCGTATTGGTCAATTTTTGATCGTGCCTTTGGCCTTTTTATTGGGAGGGATTCTTTTAAAGAATATAAAAATCGGCTTATTATATTTTATCGGGGCCCTTCTTATTGCCCTAAGCAGTGTCTTAATAATATTTTTTAAAAATGACACGGTATTAGGATTTTTAATTATGGGAATATTATTGGGAATAGGGACAGGACTATATTGGGCAAACAGAAATTATTTGACGATAAAAGAAACAACCGACGAGAACAGAAGCTATTTTTTTGGATTATTATTTTCCTTTTCGACTTTAATCGGGCTCGTTGTTACATTACTCGTAGGCTGGTTAATCGTATTTGGTATGTCATATCAATTTCTTATAACGGCTGCCTTCATATTAATCTTTTATTCCGGGCTTATTATTTTGAAAGGCGGTTATGAAACACCAAAAATCGGCCGTTTATTTATTCATAACTCTTCCTACATTTGGATGAGGAAAAGAATAGTTCATTTAGGAATTGGATTAGTCGAAGGGTTAACTTACGTCGTCCCAGGATTACTCATATTGACCGTCCTTGGGAATGAGGGGGTCTTGGGGACTCTAACAGCCATTTCGTCAATAATTTCAACCCTGCTCATTTATTATTATGGTCGGAAATCTCATACAAAGGATCACAAAACTTATTTTATCATCAGTACGGTTTTGGGGTTAATTGTCTCACTTGTAATGGCTATTGTTTTTAACAAGTTTACCGTTATTACCTATTCGTTACTTAATGGTTTGATCATCAGTTTTTTGTGGTTAACTTTTAATTCACCGGTATTAAAAAATATCGATCAAGAGGTTGGACAGATTGAGGAAAAAAGATTCAGTTACGTCTTGGATACGGAGTTTTATTTAAACGGGGGGAGATTAACAGGATTAGTTATTTGTCTTCTCACCGCAATCTATTTTGGTACGGAAAATTCTCTGCGGTTTACTCCGCTGATATTAAGTATTTTGCAGATAATTCTTTTTGTTTATTTAGAAAAATTTAGAAAAAAAGACTATTTAAAACCCTTGACAGATTTATAATTGTATATTATCATTATATACAATATGAATAGAAAAAAGAATTTTAAATATTCTCGCTTTCAAGATTTAAAACCAGCAACACAAACCATAAGTATTCGGTTTTCTAAAGAGTTGCTTGATAAAATTAAGGCAAGAGCTAATCTAATTGATGTTCCATATCAATCATTAATAAAAGTATATTTAGCTGATAAATTAGCTGAAATAAAAAGAAAATCTGGTACAATCAAACAATGAATCCAAAAACTTTTACTCTAAAAAATGGTCTACAGGTAATTTTTGTTGATACAAAAACCTTTCCAACATTAACGACACTTCTTTTGGTCGGGGCAGGGAGTCGATATGAAACAGAAAAAAATAATGGAATAGCCCACTTTTTTGAACATATGGCCTTTAAGGGTAGTAAAAAATATCCTAATTCTTTTGTTATTTCCTCAACAGTTGAAGGTTTTGGTGGAGTTTTTAATGCTTTTACCTCTAAGGATCACACAGGCTATTGGATAAAAGCTACGACCGAACATTTTGGAACAATGATAGATGTGATATCAGATATGATCCAAACGCCAAAATTATTATTTGAAGAGATAGAGAGAGAAAAGGGTGTGATTCGCGAAGAGATAAATATGTATGAAGATATGCCTCAGAGAAAAGTGGGAGAGATCTTTGAAAACCTCCTTTATCCAGATCATCCATTGGGATATGATATTGCCGGAACCAAAGAAACAGTAACATCGTTTAATAGAAATACGTTCGTTGATTATATGAATAGCCTTTATCATCCGAACAATGCGGTATTGGTTGTGGCTGGGGGATTACAGGGTCTGACCCTCGACGAGGGTCAGACCCTACGAATTATAGAAGAAAAATTCGGTAGTTGGAAGTCGGGCGTTAAGTCAGATTTTATTAAGGTAAAAGAAAAACAAGATAAACAAAGAATCTTAGTTCATTATAAAAAAACCGAGCAGGCCCACTTTTGTCTTGGTTTTCCCACCTTCGGAATTAATGATAAGAGGCGAAGAATTCTAAGCGTTTTGATTACGATTTTGGGTGGGGGAGCTTCTTCGAAATTATTTCAGGAAGTTAGAGAAAAAAAAGGCCTCTGTTATTACATCAGTACCGGAGCTGAACAGTATCTAGAAACTGGCAGTATTGTCACTCAAGCGGGAATTGCCAAGGACGTAGAAAAAGTCAAAATAGCCGTTAAAGCAACATTAGTTGAACATGACAACATGACAAAAGGATTATTTAGTAATGAAGATATCATCCGAGCCAAGGAGATGCTTAAAGGAAGACTACTTCTTTCAATGGAGGACTCTTTTAATATTGCTCACTTTTTTGGAAACAAAAAATTACTGGAATCAAAAACGGAAACACCTGAGGAAATTATAAAAGAAATTCTCGCGGTGACAAAAGAGCAAATAGTTGATTTGGCCAAAGAAATTTTTACAAAAGATAAGCTTAATTTTGCTATCATCGGACCATTTGAAGAAAAAGATTTTCGAGGATTTTTACCCTTGCATTCCTAAGCAAATAACGTATATAATAAATTCAATATGAAAAAAACGGAAACAGTGTCTATCAATATTATTGTTGTCTTGGTGATGCTGGTCTTGATAGGAACGGCTTACTATTTTTTCTCTCAGTATAAAAAAACCCAGTTGCTTTTGAATAATCCAACCCTGGCGGCCAAGGAAGAAGTAAAAAAGATCACTGACCAACTGTCAAAACTGATGGAACTTCCGGCAAAAGAAGAGCCGATCGTTGTGACAGTTTTGGATAAGAAAAAACTTACAGGCCAGGATTTTTTCAAAAGAGCCGAGAATGGCGATAAAGTTATCGTTTATTCGGTTTCCAAAAAAGCAATTTTATTCCGTCCAAGCATCAATAAGATCATTGAAGTGGCTCCTCTTAATTTAGGAGATACAAATCAACCGGTTAAGATCGCCTTATATAATGGGACAACAACCGTTGGAATGATGGGACTGGTAACCTAATCTTGACTTTTTAGGTAATAAAATCTAACTTCAAGGATTCTCTCAGAAGTTTAATAAAGTTGTAATATTCCGGCAGAATAATACCAGTTAGTTCAAGCGGTGTTTTTC
>Ga0210051_1007139_pt1 | contig 10457 bp, 9 predicted proteins | sample CryGey092014_all_FD_185464 | JGI IMG/M metagenome (GOLD analysis project Ga0210051, IMG submission 185464) | Groundwater microbial communities from aquifer - Crystal Geyser CG23_combo_of_CG06-09_8/20/14_all (SPAdes) (version 2) | ecosystem: Environmental > Aquatic > Deep subsurface > Groundwater ...
AAGAAGAAGCCCTTTTGAAATTACAAAATCTCAAATCCGCCCTTATGCAGGTTCTTTTGAGTGGCGAGATAAGGGTAAAGATTTAAAATGGAGGATACGATGGCCAGAAATAAAAGACAAAAAGAAGAACCAAAAGGATTCGGTTTAATATTAATGGACCAGATTCAAAATGAAGGCACTGTGCATCACAAATTGGTTCAACAAATTGAAGAGAAGTTAGGGCGAAATGTTGTATGCTATGTGAGTTGTTTTCCGCATCCTGCGGGAACTATAGTGGATGAAGACGCGACAATTATAGAGAATCTGCTGAAATCAGTTGATTTATCAAAGTATAACTACCAGTTAGATTTAATCTTACATAGTCCTGGCGGCAGCCCAACAGCAGCAGAAAAGATTATACTAACCTGTAGGAGCTATGCTCCCAATTCATTTCGAGTTATAGTCCCAAAGACAGCTATGAGCGCTGCAACCTTAATATCAATGGGCGCAGATAAGATAGTGATGAGCGAAACCTCTGAATTAGGGCCTATTGATCCTCAGATGATTAGCGTTATAGGACAACAACAGATAGTTCGTCCAGCAGCAGCTTTTATAGATGCTTATCTAGATTTAGTAAACGAAACAAAAAAAGCAATCGCAAACCAAGAACCGCCCCATCCTTATATTGAACTTTTGCGTAGGGTTGATCCAGTATGGATTCAGGTTTGTTTGAAAGCAAGGCAGTTATCTGTAACTATCGCTAAGGAATATTTAAAAAAGTATATGCTGAAAAACAAAAGCGAAAAAGAAATAGACGAAATAATAGAATGTTTCATGAAAATAGGCGAAGAGTTATCTCATGGCAGAGTGATTCGCGGAGAAAAGGTTAAAGATTATGGATTAGATGTTGAGCTAATAGACAAAAATAGTGAAATTTGGAATAAAATTTGGGAGTTATATCTGCGATGCGAAAATTATGTACAATTACGGCACTTAGCAAAATATTTTGTAGCACGCAATGGCGGGATTAATGTTCAAGTGCAAGCTGTGAAGATATTAGGTTGAGGCGTGAATTTGATAGATAAAAATAGGTTCAATGATAGGAGTAAAAATATCTTCTTGCAAGGATTTTTTTGGAAGAAACTCGGGATAAAGATTTTCCCATTCTTTTGCCTGTTTTTCAATAGAAGGAAAATCTTTAATTAAATCTTTTTCGGTAATAGTTTTTTTCATTTAATTCACCGTAAAAATTATACTAGCAGATTCGGAGCAAAAATGATTAAAAAAAGGCCTGGTGAATTCGGATGGCAAGCGCTCAAAAGTATCTATGCTAGTTTGAGTTACGCTTTCTTCACTTATTCCATCTTTTGGCTGGGAGATTTGATTAGGTATATTTTTTTGACCCATAGGGCTAATTTGATAAAATATCCCGAGGACACTAATTATAGAGAAGCATCATCGGGTATCATTGATTTCTACTATAAGTATATACAAATAGACAAAATTTGTCAAGAGGTATATTTATGACGATGACCACCCAAGACTGGAACGAAATTCATTTATCCGAAGACCCTGCAATAGAGCTTTTGCAGAAATTAGGCTATACCTTTGTGCCGCCGGAAAAGTTAGAGCTTGAACGTGAAAGCCTAAAGGAGATAGTTTTAGTTTCCCGTTTAGAGAAGAAACTGAAAGAGCTTAATTCCTGGCTTTCTGATGAAAACCTCAAGAAAGCCGTTAGAGCCATAACAAATGTCCCAGCCACAAGTTTAATAGAAGCAAATGAAAAAATTTATACTTCTTTGGCGCATAGCATATCGCTTGAACAGGATATTGAAGATGGCCAGGGTAAAAAGGGCCATGATGTTTATTTTATAGATTTTGAACATCTGGAGAAAAATGAATTTATCATAACGCGGCAGTTTAAAGTCGCTGGCTCAAAAGAGAACATCAAGTGTGATATAGTAATGTTTATTAACGGGATACCTTTAGTAATTATTGAATGCAAAAGCCCGGCAGTCATAGATCCTATTGATAAAGCAATAACCCAGCTTTTTAGATATCAGGAGCTTAAAGATGAGTATAAAGATAGAGGCGCTCCAAGATTATTTGAAACAGCCCAGATTCTTATTGCAACCTGCGGCCAGAAGGCTAAATTTGCCACTGTCTATGCTCCTTACAGGCATTTTTTGGAATGGAAAGTGCCTTATTCAATCACTCTTGATGAGTTAAACGAAAAATATACTTCGCGTTTTTTTAATAGGACCCCTACACCTCAAGATGTCCTTATCTATGGCCTTCTATACCCTGAAAACCTGCTTGATATTGTGCGTAATTTTATTGCATTTGAAATAGAAACCGGAAAAACTATAAAGAAAATAGCGCGTTATCAGCAGTTTATAGCAGTAAATAATGCTTTAACTCGCATTCAAAAAGCAAAAGACCATGGAAAGCGCGGAGGAGTTATCTGGCATACACAGGGCTCTGGAAAATCTCTTTCAATGCTGTGGCTAGCGGTAAAATTAAAAAGAAACAAGGCATTAGAAAATCCAATCTTAGTTGTGGTTACAGACCGGATAGGCCTTGATAATCAAATCGTGGGGACATTTCAAAGATGTGGTTTTCCAAATCCTATTCAGGCGGATAGCGTAAAGCATTTAAGAGAGTTAATTCAATCTGGCAATGGCCAGACAATAATGACTACCATACAGAAATTTCAGGATTTAAGCGAAGAAAGCGGCTATCCTGTTTTATCAGAAGGAGAAAATATTTTTGTAATGGTTGATGAAGCGCACAGGACACAGTATAAAAACTTAGCTGCCAATATGAGGCAGGCCTTGCCTAATGCCTGTTTCTTAGGATTTACAGGCACGCCGATAGATAAAAAAGACCGCAGTACTGTGCAGACATTTGGGCCATATATACATACTTATAGTATTGAGCAAGCAGTTCAGGATGGAGCGGCCGTCCCTATTTTTTATGAAAGCAGGCTTCCAGATGTCCATGTTCAAGGAGAAAATTTAGACACTCTATTTAACAGGTATTTTCAAGATTATACTGAAAAAGAGCGTGAAGAGATTAAACGAAAGTATGCAACTGAAGAAATGATAGGGCTTGCTTCTACAAGGATTGAGGCCATATGCCTTGATATCATCGAGCATTATGAAAAATTTATCGTGCCCAATAGATTCAAAGCCCAGATTGTTACTCCAAGCCGCGAAGCCGCAATTATTTATAAAGAGACTCTTGACAAGCTAAATGCGCCATCTTCTGCTGTTTTAATTTCAGGAAGCAATAATGACCCTCAGCGTCTTAAGAAGCACCACAAGACCCAGGCAGAAGAGAAAGAAATTATCAGAAGTTTCAAAGAAGACCCGTTGGAGAAACTGGCTATTATTGTAGTATGCGATAAACTTTTAACTGGTTTTGATGCGCCAGTCGAGCAGGTTATGTATATTGACAGCCCATTAAAAGAACACACACTTTTACAAGCCATAGCCAGGGTTAACAGGACAGCTGATAAGAAAGATTACGGCCTTGTAGTTGACTACTGGGGTATATCGCGGGATTTACAAGAAGTGCTTGGAGTCTTTCAGGCAGCAGATGTTATAGGCGCGTTTACGCCCAAGACAGATGAACTTCCGCGTCTTGAAGCTCGTCATCGGGCAGCAATGCGTTTCTTTGACGATGTAAATAAAGCTGATCTTGAGGCATGTATAAAAATCTTAGAGTCGGAAGACAGGCGGGCTGATTTTGATATTGCATTCAAGAGGTTTTCACAAAGCATGGATATGGTCCTGCCTGATCCTGCGGCCTTAAGATACAGCGCAGACCTTAAGTGGCTTGGTAAAGTAAGAAATGCCGCAAGGGCGCGTTTTAGAGATTCAACTCTTGATTTATCAAGCTGCGGGGCAAAAGTTCGTCAGCTCATAGAAGAACACATAAGAACAGAGGGGATCCAGAAACTTCTTGAGCCGGTATCTATATTTTCCAAGAAATTTGATGAAATGGTAGATATATTAACTACGCCCGAGGCAAAAGCTAGCGAGATAGAACATGCTATACGATATGAAATACATGTTCGGATGGAGGAAGACCCTGTTTTTTATCAATCTTTAAAGGAACAACTCGAAAAGATTATTAAAGAAAGAAAACAAGAAAGAATGAGCGCAATAGAAGAGCTCAAACTCTTGCAAGCGCTTGTTGATGATGCGCGTAATATTACTAATCATGCCCAGGAGTTAGGATTTTCCGAGGCAGAATACGCTTTGTATAAGATTATTGCGGCTGATACGCAGGTTCAGGAAAAAGAAGAGAAATTAAACAGCCCTATAATTAGAGAATCTCGTGTTCAATATGAAACTACAAAGGATTTTCATAAAGAATTGACGCATTCAATTATGGAATCGCTGGAAGAACTTACCGTAATAGATTGGATTCACAAGGACGATGTCCAGCGTGAGATGAGAAAAAGAATAAAAGGAATTTTAAGGACAGAAGGTTTTCAGTTTGATGTGATTGAACCATTGACAACGAAGATTATGGATTTGGCAAGAGTGAGGCTTGCAAAATGATTTTAGAAAAAGGCACAGCTTTATTTGGCAGAAAAAATATAGATTTTTTTGTAAAGCGCAGTAAAAAAAGAAAGACAGTAAGTATCTTTGTTGATCCTATCGAAGGTGTTTTTTTAAGGGCTCCAATAAAGCCATCGCTCGGGTTACTTTCAAAATTGGTGCGTTCAAAGGCAGTTTGGATTTTAGATAAACAGCATCGCATAAATGAAATATTAAAGGGTTTGGCTAAAAGGGAATTTGTTACAGGTGAGACATTTTTATATTTAGGGAGGCAGTTGCGCCTTAAAATAATAAAATCTAAAAGTAAACAAAAGATTAATGTTATAGGCAGCCGTTTTATAGCGAATCTTAATGGCCATTTTGGCAAAGCAAATAGAGGAAACTTAGCAAGAGATATGCTTATTGATTGGTATAAAAAGCACGCAAGAGAGATTTTAGTCAAGAGAATAGAAATTTACTCAAGAAAATTAAAAATATCTGCCCCGAAGATAATGTTAGCCAGCCAAGCCAAACGTTGGGGCAGCTGCAGTAGTAATGGGCAAATCAGATTTAATTGGCATATTGTTATGGCGCCTATGGCGCTTATTGATTATGTTGTAGCTCACGAACTTTGTCATCTTAAATATATTAGCCATTCAGAGAGTTTCTGGAAACTTTTAGGAAATATTATGCCGGATTATGAAATTCGCCGTGAACGCCTTCGTAGAGAAGGCCCCAATTATATATTCTGAAAATAAACAAAAATATTTGCCAAAATCCTTGAACAAATTAAGGATTAAAGTATAATATCCTAAGTATAGGGCGTCTATTTTATATATTATCTTTGTTCGGCCAAACAGGAGATGCTTGAAACATTATCTTTGTTCTTTTTCCCGCACAAAAGGCAAATTTTGGGTGGGGGCAAAATTTGCCTTTGGTGCGGAACGCTTGGGCTGGTTCGGCATTCTGCCGTCACGGTGCTTTAGGTTGATGATAGGCAGGATAGCGGACGAGCTCTGTTGCTCATATAGTATGCGAGGACGCAGTCGGCTGATGGCTGGGTGGCCTCGTCCGGCGGCCTCGGCACTTCTTCGGACATTTCGTCCTCAGTCGCGGACGGCCGTCAGCCGACTGCCGAGCCTCATGTTGAAATTTTTATTTTAAGGGCGAACCCTTAAAATAGGTTCTAATATCGTTACATAGACACAGCCAACCCTGACGCTCAGGCGAACAAAGAGCAGCGATTATTTATGGATTATAAATTTCAAAGAACAAGGGCAGACAAAATTCCGAGGGCTAAAATCATTGAAGAGCTTGAAAAGGTAGCCCAGCAACATAATTATTTGGAATTCAGTTCTGACGATTTTAGCAAAAACTCCAGCATAAGCGTTGGGACCGTAAAGAATGAATTTGGCTCATGGCACAAAGCCCTATCTATTTTAAAGGAAAGACTCAAAGAAAAAGGCTTAGATTTGATACCGCGTCAATCTCGGTCGCACTTGATTCCTTTGACCGATAAAGATCTCTTTGAAGAAATGGAAAGAATTTGGAACCAATTGGGGCATCGTCCCTCATGTGTCGAATGGAAAAATTCAAAGCCTAAGATTACTCTCGGAACTTATCGATACAGATTTAATGGATGGGCAAATGCCTGCTTGAAATTCATCGAGTATAAAATGGGTACCAACATAGTTGTAACTGATGAAAATGTAGTCAAACAAGCTGTGGTCTTAAGGGAAGATGTGAGAGAACAAATTGAATATAGGGTCAGCAAAACAAGAGTTGTTCCAGCAAGCGTCAGAGTGCGAATACTTGACAGAGATAATTTTCGGTGTGTGTTTTATGGTCGTAGCCCCGCGACAGATCCAGGGATAAAACTTCACATTGACCATAAGATTCCATTTTCAAAGGGTGGTAGGACTACCATTGATAACCTTCAAACGCTATGTCAAGATTGCAACCTTGGCAAAAGTGATGAGGTTTATAATAAATGACTAAATATTGCGGTTTTATTGTTCAGATAATAATCGGTTGTCATTTAGGTTGTCATTTGTTATAATAATGCTATGCCGTTTAAGCCGAACTATAAGATTACGGATAAAATCCTTAACAATCTCACCCAAATTGCAGCGGGTAGAGAGGTTATTGAGCAGGCCAAGCTTATCCCTAAATGGGAGTTAAAGCTAAAAAAAGAAGCCAGGATTCATAATGCTCACTCATCTACGAGTATCGAGGGGAATAACTTAAACCTTGAACAGGTTACCGCCTTAGCCGAAAATAAAGATATGACGGCTATGGCGAAAGATAAGGATGAGGTTTTAAATTATCTCAAGGCGTTAGATTCAATTCCTGGATATGCAGGCAAGAAAACAATAGACATCACGCTCTTTCTCAAAGTTCACGAGACTGTTACTACCGGCACCCTGCGGGATCAAAAAGATTGCGGCGTTCTTAGAAATCGTGCGGTTTTTGTAGGCAGGCGTATTTTTGACGGAACAAGATTTAAGGAAGCAGCAGAATACATACCGCCAAAAACAAAGGATGTACCGCGGCTGGTATTGGAATTTTTGGATTGGTTCAATTCAGACAAGATAAAAGAGATCAATCCCGTTATTCTTGCGGGTATTGTCCATTATGAAATTGCAAGAATTCATCCGTTCATCGATGGTAATGGCAGAACAGCCCGGTTAATGGCAGCGTTAATTTTATACAAAAGCGGTTTTGATCATCGCAGATTTTTTGTGCTCGATGACTTTTACGACGAAAATAGAACCGACTATTATGCGGCATTAAAAACAGCTCAGACAGACAAAGGCGGTATAACCAGATGGCTTGAATATTTTAGTGATGGAGTTTTATATTCCATAAACAAGGTTAAAGATTTTATAGAAAAAATCGGGCTGACTCCGAAAATAGAAGAAGGGGAGAGAATAGAATTAACCCAGAAGCAGATAAAAATTCTGGAACGGATACAAGAGAAAGGCAAAGTCAGTAATAAAAATTTAAGAGATATGTTTGGCATAACGCGCCAGGCAATGCTGAAAGAGATTTCTAAGTTAATAGATGCAAAACTTATTGAGCTTGTGGGGAAAGGCAGGAACGCCTATTATAAGATTTCAAATTAGTTTAGGCTGCCTAAATAAATAAAACTATGCTTGAAACGGCGGGCGGTCAGTTTCACAAGTAAGTAAACCTCTTGAGGTTGTGAAATTCATCTGGCGTCCAGTTCGGGCAGCCAAATCCGCCTTTGGCAGATTTGATCCTGAGCGAGCGTAATGAGGCGACGATAGGAGTCTCATAGCACAGCGAAGGACCTCTGCCGAAGTACTTCGCAATATTTCAATTCATCATAAAAAAATTAAAATTTTTCTTGATTCATTTTTTTATTATGCTATAATCCATACCAAGTTAATCATAATTATATAGATTAGAGGTTTACAATGAAGATAACATATAAAGGCGATTACAGTTTAAAAGCCATGCTTGATCTGGCGCTGCACTATAATAAAGGAGTATTGCCTATTCAAGAACTGGCTAAAAAAGGGGACATACCTTTTAAATTTTTAGAGCAGATACTTTTAACTTTAAAAAAAGGCGGGTTTGTAGGAAGTAAGAGAGGGATAGATGGCGGTTATTTTTTAGCAAGGCCTCCTGAGACCATAACAGTGGGAGAGGTGATTAGATTTATAGAAGGCCCCATTGAGCCAATAGCGTGCGCCGGTAAGAAAAAATATGAAAGATGCATGGATTTTCCATATTGTGTATTTAAAGATATATGGTCGCAGGTTTACATAGCCACATCTTTAGTGGTAGACACCATTACCTTTGCCGAGCTTATAAGAAGGGTTGAAGGTTTTAAAAGTAATAATGTAAATACGTCGTACTTTATTTAAAAGAGGCCTTGCATGGCAAAAATTTATGATAATATTACAGAACTCATAGGAAACACGCCTTTATGTAACAGTTCAGTTGCAGAAGAACTCTGACGAGATGCGTTGTTTGGAGCAGCGAAGCGAGCTTCGCATAGATAAGCTTTGGCGCGGAGCTTCCTTCGGCTTGGTTCGACTGCGCTCACCACAAGCCGCTCAGGACAGGCCGCTCCGCTACTCCAGTATTGGTTATAGAGATGAACTATTACGAAAATAAGAACAAGATGATAGTCACTATTATATGCGATACCGGCGAAAGGCAGCTCTCTACTAAGATGTCCAAATTTTAAAAACGGAGGATAAATATGGCAAAAACAATCAAAGAGATAAATGAAAAGATTAAAAAAGGAACCGCGGTAGTTGTTACTGCGGAAGAAATAATAGGCCTTGTTGAAAAAGATGGAATTAAAAAGACAGCTGAAAAAGTAGATGTTGTTACTACAGGCACTTTCGGCCCGATGTGCTCTTCCGGGGTTTATTTTAATATTGGGCATTCAAGGCCCAGGATAAAGCTTGGCGGTGGAGAAGTGACTGTAAATGACGTGCCTGTATATACGGGTTTTGCGGCAGTTGATTTGTATTTAGGCGCGACTGCTCTTCCGGATGATGACCCGAGAAATAAAGTATACCCGGGAGAATTTAAATACGGCGGAGCGCACGTGATACAGGAATTAGTGGCAGGAAAAGACGTCGCTCTTAAAGGGACAGCTTATGGGACAGACTGTTACCCGCGCAAAAAAATAGAAACTTTGATTAACATCAAAGATCTCAACGAAGCGGTCTTGTTTAACATGAGGAATGCCTATCAGAATTATAACTGCGCCGTGAATTTATCTAATAGGATGATTTATACCTATATGGGGGCTTTAAGGCCGAATCTCGGAAATGCTTATTATTGCTCAGCAGGCCAGCTTTCGCCTTTATTAAAAGACCCTCATTATAAAACAATAGGTATCGGCACGAAGATTTTTCTTGGAGGCGGCGTAGGATACGTAGCATGGCAGGGTACACAGCATTCCCCGACCGTAAAGCGCAAGGAGACAGGGATCCCTCAGGCGCCGGCCGGGACACTGGCTGTAATAGGAGATTTGAAACAAATGTCGCCTGATTATTTGGTTGGCACTACTTTCCAGGGTTATGGCGTTACGCTTACGGTTGGCATAGGAGTTCCAATACCAATATTAAATGAAGAGATATGCAAGTATACGGCAGTGGAAGACGCAGATATCTGGACGCAGATAATTGATTACAGCGAGGCGTATCCGAATTGCATCCCAGGTAGTTTAGGAGAGGTAAATTACGCCCAGCTAAAGACCGGAAAGATTGTTCTAAAAGGCAAAGAAATTCCTACAGGCGCACTTTCCAGCTATTCCAAGGCGGTTGAGATAGCTGAAAAATTGAAGAGTTCAATAAAGGACGGCAAGTTTCTGCTGACGGAGCCGGTTGCTCCGATCCCCGGCGCTGAATCAGGGGTCAGTTTCAAAGCGTTGAAGGAAAGGCCGATAGAATAAAGGCGTAGTTACAAAAGTTACAAAATAATGTAAATTTTGTAACTTATTTAAAAATAAGGTTACACTTCTGACATTCAGACTGTGTTACAATGTCATATTTGTCATTGCGAGGCCGCGAAGCGGCCGAAGCAATCTCATCTTAGCGTCGGAGATTGCTTCGTCGCTCACTTCGTTCGCTCCTCGCAATGACACGTTCTTGCTATTACGACACAGCCTCATTGTAAAAAGTGTAACCTTACAGAGAGGAGAGTATGAGAGAGAAAGTTGAGAAAGCAATAGGGAAGATACGGCCGTTTTTGCAGCAGGATGGAGGGGATATAGAACTTGTGGACGTAAAGGACGGGGTTGTGAAAGTAAAGTTAAAAGGCGCCTGCGGCTGCTGCCCTATGTCCCAGATGACGCTTAAAGACGGAGTTGAAAGGGCATTAAAGGAAGAAATCCCGGAGATAATCAGCGTGGAAGCGGTCTAAATAAATTTACAAAAGCTG
>Ga0210051_1007145_pt1 | contig 10454 bp, 10 predicted proteins | sample CryGey092014_all_FD_185464 | JGI IMG/M metagenome (GOLD analysis project Ga0210051, IMG submission 185464) | Groundwater microbial communities from aquifer - Crystal Geyser CG23_combo_of_CG06-09_8/20/14_all (SPAdes) (version 2) | ecosystem: Environmental > Aquatic > Deep subsurface > Groundwater...
ATCTTTTTTAAAATTTCGTTATGCGCTACCGAATAAGAAACATTTCCTAAATCCTGTGTTTGATTCATATTTTTGAAAGTAGCCGTTCTATATCTTGCTCCATATATTTTAAATTAAATCTTTTTTTGTAGTGTTTCTTGGCATTTCTTCCTAGTTTTTTAGCTAGATCTGGGCTGTTTAGAATTCTTTCAATTGCAACTGCCATGGCGCCCGAGTCTTCTTTGCTAACCAGTAATCCGGATTTTCCGTTTTCGATGTCTTCAACAATTCCATCGCAGGCGGTTGAAACGACCGGAAGACCCATTTCCATAGCTTCGTTGATAGTCAGAGCTCCGGATCCTTCTTCAATTGAGGGGAAAACGAAAACAGAACATTTTTTCATTAAAGGTTTAGGGTTATTAACAAAACCCAAGAATTTTACATATTTTTCAATTTTTAATTTTTTCGCCAACTTTATATTATAAGGAAGCATGTCTCCTCCGCCGGCAATTAAAAGAGGAATTTTGTAACCCTTTTCAATTAATATTTTCATGGCGTGAAGTAGAAAATTAACCCCCTTTCGGGGATCTTGCCGGGAAAAGAAAAGAAGATATTTTTTAGGAAGTTTGATTTCGTTTCCTTCTTTGGCTTTTGAGACTTTTCTTTTATAAACTTGAATATAAGAGCGGGCGTGATAAAGTATTTTGGGATTGATATTAAATTCTTTTTTAAGTATCTCTTCGGTTGAACAATAATTGATAACTATAGTGTCTGCAAATTTCAAAATTATTTTTTCAATTAAAGCCAAATATTGGACGACCGTTAAATAAATTGCCAAATATTTCAATTTTGGCCAAAATCCATAATCACTTATTTTTAAAGCTTTGATTCCTCCCCACCATTCGTGACGGGTAGTAGTAAAATAATTATTAATATGAATAGCTCTTTTATTAAAAAACTTTTTTACTAAAGTTCCGGCAAAGCCCCATGGTCCGATTCCCCAAACAATAAATTTCTTATATTTTTTTTTGTTAACAATATTCTTGATTTCTTTGGCAAAAACATATGAATATAAAGGAAGACCGGGAAGAGCATAAACATTAACATTCAATAGGGGGAAAGTGGTTTTAAATAACAAAAGTTTTCCGGCTTCTGTATTTTCTTCTTTTTTTTCGTTTCCCAAGGCAACAATGTAAACCGGGTGGCCTAGTTTTTTTAAAACTCCAGCCAAATTATATGAATATGTAGAATATCCTCCACCCTGAGCACCAACTGGAGACTTGCCGGAAATTACAAAAATAGGAGTCTTATCGTTTTTAGACATTGTTTTTAATGTCTTTGATCGCCTTGCAAACCGTTTCGATTTGTTTCTCAGTAATTGCGAGTCCGGAAGGCAGGTATAATCCTTTACGACTTATTTCATCAGAAATTGGATATTTTTCTCCTTTAAATAATCCAAGCTTTATAAGAGCCGGTTGTTTGTGCATAGGAAAAAAGAATGTTCGCGTATCTATCCCTTTCCCCAAAAGTTTCTGCATAAATTCATTGCGGGTTGTTCCAAATTCTTTTTCCACCAGTATTCCGTACATCCAATAAACATTCTTTGCCCAACTATGTTCAACCGGTAATGTTAGCCCCTCGATTTTGGACAATCTCTCTTTATATAGAGCGGCCATCCACTGTTTCTTTTGGATATACTTTTTAACTTCTTCCAATTGGGCGACGCCGAGGGCTGCCTGCATGTTGGTCATTCGGAAGTTATAACCTATTTCTTCGTGTAGGAAGCGCTTCTTGGGTGAATGAGCCAGATCTTTTAATATCCGGGCGTGGTTGGCGATTTTATCATTGTTCGTTACCAACATTCCACCTTCGCCGGTAGTTATAATTTTATTTGCATAGAAGCTAAAACATCCGATATCTCCGATTGTTCCGGTTAGTCTGCCTTTATACTCCGCACCTGTACTTTCAGCTGCATCCTCGACAATATAAAGATGATATTTTCTGGCAAGAGACATAATGGGATCCATATCAACGGGGTGTCCGTATATGTGAACGGGCATGATAACCTTGGTTTTTTTGGTAATCTTTTTTTCTACTAACTTGACATCCATATTCCAAGTGTCGCGTTCTACATCAACCAGAACCGGTGTTGCCCCCGTATAAACAATCGCGGCCGCCGAAGCCATCATGGTGTGGGATGGGAGAATTACCTCATCGCCCTTTTTTATTCCCAGGGCCAAAAGCGCCAAATGCAGAGCGGTTGTTCCGCTGGTTGTTGTGATGGCGTGCTTGATTCCCAGAAATTCGGCAAAGTTTTTCTCGAACTCTTTTAGATAGCTTCCTGCGGAAGAAATCCAACCGGTTTTTATGCAGTCCGTTATATATCTCAGAGCATTCTTGGAGATGAGTGGTTGGTTTACTGGTATCATCATTTAAGTCTACTCCAGGTAGGTTTTTGCCTTGTCATATCCAGGGTAGGGTCCTTGTTTAACTTCGAAAAAAACAGTATCTTCGAGTATTTCAAACCCATGTCCTCCTGAGGCGGATAGGATTTTATCACCCTGCTTTAATATTCTTTTGGCAATAGTTTTTCCCTGATTATTATAAATTGAAACTTTTACCTTCCCTTTTTCAAGATATAAAAACTCCTGTGTTGTTCTAACCGTTCTTATCGGCTCGTTGTGCAGGTGGGCCTGTATTTTCTCACCTTTTGTTTTGCTAATGGCACCTATTTGCAGAGGGAAATCTTCGGGTGAAAAAAACTGAGATTTCATTACCTTGCCACTTCTTATTATAATTGCTAAAATTTTACCACCTTCTTTGATTGTTTCGGTTTCCATTGCACTATTGGTATTATATTATAGCTCTTTTGTTTATCATAATATAAACTACATTGTTCCCAAGCCAACAACCTAAATGAATAATATTACTAATCATTCCAAACAAACAGTCAAGTGGGAAAATGCCTGTATAAAAACAAGGCGCAATCTTGGTAAAAGGGAGAAAAGACTCTCAATTTTTAAAATCAATAAAAAACAAAAAGTTTTGGATTTGGGTTGCGGGGACGGTTTAAATATCACTATTTTAAAGAAAATGGGCATTAGAAACATTGTCGGAGTTGATATTTCCGGTAAGCTAATTAAAGAGGCGAAGAGGTTAAATCCTAATGTCAAATTTTATACAGCTTCATCTGAGAAATTACCGTTTGGAAGTGAAAGTTTTGATATAGTTTTAGTAGATTCGGTATTTCACCATTTAATGAATTATGAAAAAAGCCTGTTGGAAATAAATAGAGTATTAAATCCCAAAGGACAACTTTGTTTTATTGAACCGCATCGTACTTTATGGCGTTCTCTTTATGATTATATTTCCCAGCTTTCAATTTCTAAATACATACCCTTTTTAAAAGAAAGAAGAAAGGCTTATTTGGGAGAGAAAAAATTTATGAAACATTGGTTGGCGACCGAAGAAATTTTTTATCACGATTTGATTAAGTTAAATTTTAAGGAAAGGCTTAAAAAGGAAGATATTTTAAGTATAATTGGTAAGTATGAAAAACCATAAAATTAAAGAAATACTTCTAATCCTTTTTATTCCTCTTCTATTTTTGATTATTGGTACTGCTGTCTTGAAAGATTATGGCTTTAATTGGGACGAACCACTTCATTTTATGAGAGGTCAAGCCTATCTTCACTTTTTATTAACTGGGGAAAAAGATTATTCTTCCTTATCTGTTTATCCAAGACTAAGTGATGTTTGTCCTGACTGGGCAAAAGGTTTTTGCAACATTTCCCCCGGAGGAGCCACAGATATATTACAGGCGGATAAAAAGGGATTAACCTATGAAGAAGCAACAAACATTTTTCAAAAAGGAAATAAGATAAAAAGAAGTTACTATCAACACGATATGTACACATTTAACAAATTTATAAAGCTTGACGAAGGGCACCCCCCCATCGGAGGCATTCTTGCTGCGTTAACCAATCATATTTTTTATCAAAGATTAAAAATAATGGGGGATATCGAGTCGTACCATCTTGCCGAAGTTTTATCTGCGTTTTTAATAGTTGTTGCGGTGGCTGTCTTAGTTTATAAAAAAATTGGAGTCTTCGCTTCTTTTGTTTCTTCTCTTTCTTTGGCCTCTTACCCTCTGTTTTTCTCCGAATCCCATTTTAATATCAAAGACCCGATGCTGGCATCGTTCTTCGGCCTAACAATAATTTTATTATATTCAGGAATAAAAAAAAGAAAATTTTTGTTTATTCTTCTTTCGGCGATTTTTCTTGGATTAGCAACTGGGGTTAAATTTAATACATTTTTCCTTCCGTTTATTGTCGGACCTTGGCTGGCCTTTTATTTTGCAAAAGAGTTTTTTGGTGCTAAGACACGAAAGAAAAGAATTAATTTTATTCGAAATAATATTTTAATCGGAATAGCGGTTATCTTAGTTCCTTTGCTTGCATTTTTGGTATTTTACAGTCTTTGGCCTTTTTTGTGGAACAATCCACTAGCCAATATAAATAAGATTATTAGTTATTACAGACAAGTTGGTACCGGCACGCCTGAAGGAATGGCTTCTTATATAAAGCAGGGGTGGAATACCTATCCGATTATCTGGATTGTCTATACTACCCCGATACCAATTTTAATTTTTACATTTTTGGGAATCATCCGGTCGGTATTTAAATTTGTGAAAGGAAATGATTTTTATCTACTGGTTTTATTGTGGTTTATTGTCCCTATTTTGAGAGTAGCCTGGCCCAACATGGTCATTTACGGAGGAGTAAGACAAATAATGGAATACATTCCGCCTATGGCTATTTTGGCGGGAATAGGGGCCGGATGGCTGGTTGATTTTGTCAAGAAAGTGTCGGGCGGAAAGAGACCGGCCGTTAATTTTGCGAGAATGTTGGTTGTGGCATCTTTATTGTTTGTCGTTTTGGAGATGATTAAAATTCATCCGAATGAAAACGTATATTTCAATCAGTTAATTGGCGGCCTATCCGGAGCCAGGGATAAGAATATTCCTTCTTGGGGTAATACTTATGGAAATGTCTATCTTCAGGGAATCAATTGGATAAATAAAAATGTGGAGGTGAATGCAAAATTGGGATTGGCTGTAGCTACGATGGGAAATATTCCCAAATTACAACTGAGGACGGATATTGATTTTTACAACGGCAACTATAGCGGATTTAACCGGAAAGGGGAGTATGAAATCGAAATGGATTTTGATTGGTGGCCGAAGAAATTTTATAGCTTTCAGTATCTTGATGTATATCTTGAGCCTGTTTATGTAGTTAAAGTAGATGGCGTACCACTTCTCAAGGTGTGGAAGAATGACTTGGTTCATACAAAAGAGGGGTTTAAAGAGGAAAGGATCTATTTAGTAAAAAGCATTGACTCTTCAAAAAACAGACTTCTGATTGACATTGGCCGGGAGATTTTCTTGACGGGTGTGAAGATTGATCATGCCGCGTCTGGCTGCGAACCCGTAAAAGACGGTTTTGTTGCTTTGTCTTTGGATAATGTTAAATGGGAAAGAGAGCTGGATCCGCTTGTTTCACAGATACCTCCGCTTGATAAAGAATTCGACAAAGACACGTTTATATTTCTTTTTCCGGCCAGAAAATCCCGTTATATTCTAATAGACGCTTTAGTGGCCAATTCCTGTTTATTGGTTAATCCGACAATTGAAATAAAGGGTCTTAAAACTCTCCCCTAGAGAAGCTTTGATAAGATATTATCCGAATGTTGTTTTTTTGTTGAACTGGTTATCATTTCAGCCAAAAGTCCCGTTGAGACAAACTGAACCCCTACGACCATGAGCAATACTCCTAAAAACATAAGCGGGTAATGCTCCCCAATTCCACCCGTTGTTATTCGAAGATACGTGATATAAAACCCAACCAGCAGTCCTGGGGTAAAGAAGATAAGGCCTAAAGTGCCGAAAAAGTGACCCGGGTGCGTGGCGTGCCCGGTCAAAAATAAAACGGTAATAAGATCCAGAAACACTTTGATGATTTTAAACCAGTTGTATTTTGATTCTCCAAATCGTCTGGGTCTGTGCCTAACTACGATTTCACCAATTTTATACCCTTTTTGGTTAGCAAGGATGGGGATGAAACGATATAGTTCCCCGTAAATATTAAGATCTTTAATGACTTTTTTTCGATAGGCTTTAAATCCACAGTTTAAATCGTGGACTTTCACTCCCGTTAGTTTTCTTATTAAGAAATTGCCAACAACTGACGGGAGAGTTATTAATGTGGAATCATATCTTTTCTTTTTCCACCCGGAAACAAGATCGTATCCTTGGTCGAGTTTTTCTAAAAACTTCGGGATTTCCAATGGATTGTCTTGTAAATCTCCGTCCAGGGTAAAAACAATCTCTCCATTTGCTCCGGCAAATCCGGTTGATAAAGCAGCGGACTTTCCGAAATTTCTTCTGTGTCTAATCGCTTTAATATTATTGTTTTTTTTATGAAGGTCTTTTATAACTTCGAAAGTTCTGTCAACAGAGCCGTCATCAACAAAAATTATCTCATACGACTTGCCTATTTTTTTACATGCATCGATGATTTCCGAAGCGAGAATAGCAATTGATTTTTTTTCATCCTTCACCGGAATAACGAAAGAAAGTTGGGGTTTAATTGCCATTTTGACTGAATTATACAGCTATGTGTTATTATTTGACAAGTGAAGATGAAAAAATCTATTTCCTGCATTATTACGACCAAAAATGAGGGGAAGGTAGTTAGAGCCTTCCTCTCAAGTATTAAAACCCAGAATTATAAGAATTTTGAAATTATTCTGGTTGACAATAATTCGACTGATGAAACAGTAAAGACTGCCAAGACTTTTGGAGCTAAAATTTTTACTTATGGTCCGGAAAGATCGGCTCAAAGAAACCTTGGGGCTAAGAAGGCCCAGGGAAAATACGTTTTAATTTTAGATGCCGACATGATTTTAACCAAAAATGTTTTAGCTGAATGTGTGGAAAAACTTGAAAAGGATAATAATTTGGGAGCTTTGGTTATACCGGAGAAATCATTTGGTAAAGGTTTTTGGGCAAAATGTCGGGTATTTGAAAGGGAATTTTATGTTGGTGAACCTGCAATTGAGGCGGCCCGCTGTTTTCGAAAAAATATTTTTTTGAAATTCGGCGGATATGATGAAAAAATAACCGGCCCCGAGGATTGGGATTTGCCATTACGGATGAGAAAAGCCGGTATTAAAATAGGAAGGATTAAAAGTGTAATTCGTCATAACGAAGGCAGGTTTTCCCCTTTTAAGTCCGCAAAAAAGAAATTTTATTATGCCAGCCACGCTAAAGTCTATCTTAAGAGGCATCCGGAAATGCTGCTCAAGCAGGGTAATCTTCTTTTTCGTCCGGTATTTTTTAAGAAGTGGCGTAAACTTATCAACCATCCGATTTTAGGAACGGGTATGTTTTTGATCAAAGGGATGGAATTGACGGGAGGATTGTTGGGCATAATCTATTCAATGATATCTGCCGGGAAGGAAAAAAAATGAAAACAGCGGTTGTTGTTACCCATGGAATGATGCGCGGGCCAGCGCATGAGATCAGGGATTTTTTGAAAAAAATTTACCCCAAAACTTTATATATTTATCATCCGCTTTTATTTTTAAAGCAAAACTATGCTTTGTCCTCTACTTTTGAAATGTATAAGAAAGATAAACTCCTTTTTCAGGGAAAAGCTCTCCATTGGCAAGCAATAGAACCGGTGTTATATCTGAAAGATTTTCTCTATACCTTAATTTGGGTGACGAGATATGCCAGGAAAGCAGATCTTTTTGTCGGATCAGGCAATTTAAATGCTTTGGCAGGATTACTGCTTAGAAAATTGGGTCTAGTCAAGAAAGTAATTTTTTATTGTATAGACTATGTTCCCAACCGCTTCGGGAATGTCTTTCTTAATAATTTATATCACCGGGTAGATGAAATTTGTGCGGAGAAATGCAATAGTACCTGGAATCTTTCCCAGAGAATGATCGAGGGGAGAGAAGCAAGGTGGAAAAAGAGATTTCCGAATCAGCAAGTGGTGCCGCATGGAGCAGACACCGGCCGAGATATAAAATCACTCATCTCTCTTAATGATTTCCATAAATATGAAATTGTCTATCTGGGGACCCTGCTCAAGAAACAGGGCATCCAGCTGGTGATAAGGACCTTGGGAAAAATAATTAATAAATTTCCGAAAACTAGATTTTTAATAATCGGTTCCGGTGAATATAAAAATAATCTGGAAATTCTCACCAAAAAACTGGGTCTGGAGAAATACGTGACTTTTACGGGGTACCTAGACGATAATAAAACCAAGCAAAAAATAGCCAAGGCGCATGTCGCCGTGGCCCCCTATAACAGAGAAGAAGATATTTTTACTTATTACGCCGATCCGGGTAAAGTGAAATATTATTTAAGTCTGGGTGTTCCCTTAATTATTACTAACGTTCCCCTGGTGGCAAAAGAGATTGCCAAAGAAAAGTGTGGCTTGGTTATTAATTATGATAAAAAAGAATTAGCTGACGCTGTCGAAAAGTTTTTTTCCAATTTAAAATTTACGATTGATTATCGAAGAAATGCTTTGAAATATGCCGAAAAATTTAGCTGGGATAAACTTTATAAAAAAGCTCTAAAAAGAATTTAAATGTTAATTATCTTTGAAAATTAATATTTTTTTGTACCAAGCGATTGTTTTTCTTAGTCCGGCATCAAAGTTTGTATGTGCCTTAAATCCAAATTCTTTTTCTGCTTTGCTGGTATCTAATTTTCTTCTCGGTTGACCATCTGGTTTTGTTTTGTCCCAAACTATTTCCCCTTTGAATCCGGTAATCTTTTTAATTTTTCCGGCGAGTTCTTTAATTGAGATTTCAAATCCTGCGCCTAAATTTATTGGATCGGCTTTATTATATTTTTCAGTTGCTTTAATAATGCCTTCGGCCGCATCTTCAACATACAAAAATTCTCTGGTTGGTTTACCGGTTCCCCAAACAACAACTTCTTTATTGCCTTGTTTTTTGGCTAAGATAAACTTTCGAATTAGGGCCGGAATAACGTGAGAAACTTTGGGATCAAATTTATCCCCCGGTCCATAAAGATTTACCGGTAGAAGGTAAATAACGTTAAGACCATATTGTTTTCTATAAGCCTGTCCTTGGACCAGAAGCATTTTTTTCGCCAGTCCATAAGGCGCATTTGTTTCTTCGGGATATCCGTTCCAGAGATTTTCTTCCTTGAATGGGACAGGCGTAAATTTGGGATAGGCGCAAATGGTGCCAATAGCGACGAACTTTTTAACGCCTTGTTTTCTTGCTGCTCTCATTACGTTGACGCCCATTAAAATATTGTCGTCAAATAAATCTGCGGGATGTTCCAGGTTATATCCTATTCCTCCAACATTGGCAGCCAAATGAATAACTATATCTATATTTTCACAAACCTTTAGACAATTGTTGTAATCTCTCAAATCGTAATCTGATGATTTTGGGATTTTGACTATGGCTCCTAATGCTCTGATTTTAGGAACAAGGTGGCTGCCCAAAAACCCGGCTCCACCGGTGACTAAAACTTTTTTCCCAGCCCCAAATTGGCGGTTTTTGGCTGCGTTTTTCATAAAGGTCTTGTTATTATAACCTAATCTTAATCAGCTGTCAGGATCATTATATTGTTTTCAACTTTAAAGCGAAGTTTTGGAAACTCTTTCTGAATAAATTTTCTTAATTCATTAAATTTTGGGTATCCATTTTTGCCGGTAAAGTCCTTGGCGTCATCGATTAGGATGAGGTGATTTTTTGTTTTACTTCTAGAAATTATTTTTAATTCTTCCAGAAGCGGAGTTTTGCTGGCCCCTTTTGCTGTAATCCCTCCGGAGAAATGGGCGTCTAGCCAAAAAACGCAGGGTTGATTAATTTTTTTGACGATTCGCGGCAAAACTCGAGCACTATCTCCATATATAATTTTGACGTTTTTGTCATCAGCGAATGTTTTTTTAGCCAAGAGGTACAGCTTTCTCCCCAGCTCAATCGAATAAATTTTTTGAAAATACCCCTTTGTTGCCAAAACTGTTTCTCCAAGGTATGTGCCTGTTTCAATTAAATTCTTTATTTTTAGTCTCTGGGCGTATTTGAGTATTGTGCGGATTTTAATCGGATGGGGCGGGGGAGCTGGTTTACCCTTAACTAGCCAGATGAAAGTTTGGCCTAAATAAATAAGTTCCAACAAGAACCTTCTTAGGGGCTGGGGAAAGGAAATTATTGCCTTTTTAATATAAATCATTTTATTTAGAAATTATACAGATTTAGGTGGTAAAATCACATTATGCAAAAAATTCCTATTTCCGTTTTAATGCCTGTTTATAATGGTGAAAAGTATTTGGAAAAAGCCATTAAGAGCGTTCTTTTCCAGACCTTCAAAAACTACGAGTTTGTTATCGTTGATGACGGTTCAACCG
>Ga0210051_1007150_pt1 | contig 10448 bp, 12 predicted proteins | sample CryGey092014_all_FD_185464 | JGI IMG/M metagenome (GOLD analysis project Ga0210051, IMG submission 185464) | Groundwater microbial communities from aquifer - Crystal Geyser CG23_combo_of_CG06-09_8/20/14_all (SPAdes) (version 2) | ecosystem: Environmental > Aquatic > Deep subsurface > Groundwater...
TTCCTAAAGGAATTTTCCTAAATTTTGCCTCCCATAATTATCTTAATAAATTTATCTACACAATGTCAGGGACAAAAACTCAAAAAATTTAAAGAAAGTTTGTTTCGGCAGGCAGGGGCGAAGCCCCTGCCTGCCGAATTTCATCTCGTTAAGTTCTTTTTCCTTGATTTGTGGATTAAATTTGGTAAGATAATAGAGAAAGTTTGAAATGATTTATTTTGAGCACTCACTACGAATTACTAAATACTAAAGCGAATACAAAATAGGCTCTGGCAATTAAATCAAAATCCATTTGTTTAAGATTCTATCCGATATAATAAAAAAGACCCGTTTTTGAAGACGGGTCTTTTTATGTTTCCAGAATCTCTACTTTAACTATCTTGATGCCAAATTGTTTGGCCTGTTCACGGCTGGCAAACCAGATATCCATTTTATGGCTGTTTTTAGCCGCCATGCGGTCCTCAACAACGAAGATTTTATCTCCATATAATTGAGGAAAGCGAATCCTGGTGCCAAATCTTAAAAAGTTACAAGCGACGATACCGTCTCGAACTTGACTGCCCGAAGCGGTGATAAAAGGCGTGGCATCGGTCTGGTCAGGAGTACTGGAATAAGCGGTCACCGGCACCCAACGTTGGTTAATAACCACGGACGTATCGGGATTATTTGACTGAACCAAGGCCTGACCTTGGAGAGCAATCAATCCGTCAAGCGGTATCAGAGCCAAATCAATTTCTTGATTCTTAATCAAGCCGAAGCCGGTTAAAGCCGATTGAGGAAAAACAAGATGATAAACCAAGCTAGCTAAAGTTAAAGAAGCGGAAATTCTAGGATGAGTAAACATATTATTTTTCGGTAATTAAAAAACCCCCTTTCAGGGATTTTCCATATGTTAGCACACTATAAAAGATTTGTCAATAGTTTTGGCCGATTCCTAAAATTTCCTTTTTTGGCTAATTTTGGCTACTTTTGGCTACTTTTGAGCGGGTAACGGGAGTCGAACCCGTGTTTTCTCCATGGCAAGGAGATATAATAACCACTATACGATACCCGCTTCTGGTGCCGAGGGTGGGAGTCGAACCCACTACTTTCTCTTTTTCAGAGAGACACTCTACCGATGAGTTACCTCGGCCAATCAGTGGACCCAGTGGGATTCGAACCCACGAACCTCTTGCGTGCCACGCAAGCGCTCTAAACCGGCTGAGCTATGGGCCCAGATCTATGATCAATGTGCCTGAATAACCAAACTTTGAGTAAAGTATTTCACTCGCCAAAAACTTCTTCTAAGGCAGTTTCTTCAGCTAAAATTCCGACTAATTTTGCTAGCCGTTCTGCTCTCTTTTTTATTTCTTCTTCGGTAACCGGCTCAATTTCGTCTATGGCTGCTTTCAGAAAATCTTCTTTATCGGTTACTCCTAAGTCATCGGCTAATTTAGAGTATTGCTCTCGTAATTCTTCTCTAGATTCCCCTTTTTCGAATCTTCCCCCACAGCCAGTAATTGATCCGACTATTTCTCCCTTAACTTTAATCGGTACCCATAATGAAGCAAAGCCGGCATAGCAGGGCATTAAAGCAGATTCTTTTTGGGATTTCACCAAACTCAAAGCGTTTTCATAACATAAGGTACATTGCTTTTTACCATTTTCTGTTCCTTGGATAATTTGACAGACCCTTTGGGCTCCGCTCATTTTGGTCACCAAGGTCCCTTTTTTGTCAGTAGTCACAATCTGAGCTCCTATGTTTTCAGCAAAATCATCTTGAAGTTTCTGAAGGTTTCTTAAAAACCATTGAGCTTCTTCTGAAACTTGTTTTTCCGCCATAAATAATAAATGCTTAGTAATTATTAATTAATAATGTCTTCGACCTTTAACGAAAAATTTTCTTTCGCAATTTAAAACCAAATTAAGTTTTTGTCGGAAATTTCCGTAATTCGGACGCCGAGCAAGGCAAACTATGAATCGTCGGCTTTTTCTAAAGCGTGCCCCCGATAGGAATCGAACCTATATTTACGGCTTAGGAGTCCATTGTTCTGTCCGTTGAACTACGGGGGCTCAAAAACGTTTTACAATTTTAATATTTTTGCTATAATAGAATAATATAATATTGACTAAAGATAGTCAATGAAATATACTGGATAAAAAGGAGAAATTAATCATGGTTCAAAAGTCACCGATAGTTGAAGTGGTCAAAAAAATCAGCCCAGCTATCGTCAGTATTACCATTAGTAAGGACTTGCCTAAAATTAGAAAATACTATATTCAGCCTTTTGATGATTTTTTGGGTCCTTATGGCCAACCCATTCCTCAATACCGACGAGAAGGAAGCCAAAAGGTAAAGATTGGCGGCGGCAGTGGCTTTTTTGTTTCTCCGGAAGGCATCATCTTAACCAACCGCCATGTTATCGTCTCGCCCAATGTTGATTATACTATCACGACTACCGACGAAAAAGAATATCAGGCCGAAATTTTAGCCCGCGATCCGATTAACGACGTAGCTATTATTAAAGTCAAAAAAGCCAAAGGCAGAAAGTTTCCTACCCTAGAATTAGGCGATTCTTCTAAAGCGGAACTGGGCGAAGATGTTATTGCTATTGGCAATGCTTTGGGCGCTTTTCGCAATACGGTTTCTACCGGAGTCGTTTCCGGACTTAGCCGTTTCATTACCGCCCACGACGGCTTTTCCGGCCAAGCCGCTTCTCTGCGAGGATTAATTCAAACTGACGCGGCTATCAATCCGGGCAATTCCGGCGGGCCTTTGGTTGATTTAAACGGCAAAGCTATCGCTATTAATGTGGCTATTGTCTTGGGCGCTCAAAATATTGGTTTCGCCATTCCAATTAACAATGCCAAAAAGGATTTAGATGACCTCAAAAAATACGGTCGAATTATCCAGCCATTTTTAGGCGTCCGTTATATCTTAATTGATAAAGTTCTTCAGGAATCTTTCCGCCAAAGATTTAATATTGATATACCGATTGACCACGGAGCCCTAATTATTCGAGAACCGGGCAGCGGCGAGCCGGCCGTGGTACCGGGCAGCCCGGCGCATAAAGCCGGTTTAATGGAGCACGATATCATCTTAGAATTTAATAAGGCCAAGGTAACCGACAAAAGCCCTCTTCAAGAATTAATTCATAAATCCAAGCCGGGCGACACAATCGAAATTAGAATTTTAAGGGGGGACAAATTAGGAACGTTAAAATTAAAATTGGAAGAGAGGAAGTAAAAAAACAATTATTCTCTGCCTGAGAACAAAAACAAAAACCCTCTAAAATAGGGGGTTTTTGTTATGGGCCTAAGTCAAAAAACGTCTTTAAAAAACGCCTCTTTAGACAGAGATACCAACAATAAACTGGTAAATGAAGAAAATCAAAGGCAAGATCCACTGAAAGGCAAAAAAGATAAGGAAAAGCAAAAGAAACATGCCGTAGCGCTCTAAAAAGATTCTTAAATTTCTCCAAGAATGAGGCAAAAAAGCAAAAAGAATCTTGGAACCATCTAAAGGAGGCAGAGGAATAGAATTGAAAATAGCCAAGAGAAGATTAAGAAAGATAATCAAACTAAAAATCTGGGTTAAACCGGCTGGAATGAATTGACTGGGCAGAAAACGTAAGGCGAAGCCAAAAACCAAAGCAATTAAAAGATTGGCCGAAGGGCCGGCCGCGGCAACCTTGGCCGTCCCCCAACGCCGGTCGCGCAGATTATCTGGATTAAAAGGGACTGGTTTGGCCCAGCCAAAGATAAAACCGCCGCCGGATAATCTGGAAATAAAAAACAATATTAATGGAACAATAAAGGATCCTATCGGATCCAAATGTTTGAGCGGGTTTAAGGTTAATCGGCCAGAATCTTTGGCCGTAGAGTCTCCTAAACGATAAGCCATCCATCCATGAGCAAATTCGTGAACGGTAACCGAGAATAACAGGACAGCTAAAGAAAATATAATATCCATAAAGTACTTGAAAATTTATTGTTTAGATGATAGAATAAGCCATTATGTCAAGACGTTGCGCTATCTGCGGCAAAAAATCAATGGTCGCCACGGTTCGTAAAAAGCTTCGTGGTAAGTATAACCCAACGGCCAAAAAAAGAAAATACCCCAATTTACAATGGATTCGTTTGTCTAATGGCCAAAGAGTCAAGGCCTGCGCCAAGTGTATTAAAGCCATGGGAAAAACTAAATAGCGGGGCGTAGCTTAGTTCGGTTTAAAGCGTCGGGCTGGGGGTCCGAAGATCGCTGGTTCGAATCCAGTCGCCCCGACCAAACGAAACTTAACGGATTTTGCGAGGAGTTTGTTTGCTCACAATTACTGGACGAATTCCGAACTTTTTTTGAGCAAAATCCAGAGGATTTTGCGGATTGAATCCCGCCCAGCGTTTCCCACACCATTCCGCCTTCGGCGAAAAGCAAGCGAGCAAAAAATTCCCTTACCCCAGACCCCCTTCTTTTTTGCCCGCCTGCTCTGCCCTGCAAAGCGGGGCTGGGGGCAGAAAAGCGTTTCCGCAATTCCTGCGTCAGCAGGAAGGCAAAACAGAAAAATTTTCGTTTCCTTAATTGGAAAAATTTTAGGGGCCGCGCGATTAAAAAATGTTAAGAAAATTTTTCTGTTTTGCTCAGCGGTCAGGCGAAAGGAAACGCTGGGCGGGATTTCTGCCCGTCAGGACAGAAATTGTTGCTCGAAAAAGGTTCGGACTTCGTCCAGTAATTGCGACCAATAAAAAAACGCCTGACTAAGGTGTTTTTTATTATTAGTCAGGCGTTATTGAATATTAAATTTGAGGAGGTTGAGAAGAGATTCTTACCGTTTTTTTTATGCCCGTTTTGTGCCGACACTTGACCCGATTCCAAGTGCCGCAATTCGGACATTGAATGCTAAAACTCGGATTTTCCCTAATTATTAGGGTTCTTATAAAGCTTGTTCTTATAAAGCTTGTATCTCCCTCTTTTTTAACGACGCTTTTAACAACGTTGCCCAAACCAATCTGGTAATCGCACGCCTTGCATCTAATCGAGGTCATCTGCTTCTCCTTCTTCAGGGTTAACCGGCCACCAGCTTATCTGATAATCCCATCCAGATTTCTTTCGTTTTGTACCATACAAGCAATAATACTTCGCCCAAGGAGGCGCTCTTAGATAGAGAGCACTGTTGGTACGGATTTTCTGGATGCTTTTATTATCAACTTGGCCAGAAACGAAAAAGGAAGCGTGGAATCCGTTCTTTAATCCGACAAAGAAAACTCCTTCTTTTAAATAAGGATTTTCCTCCGGATTTAAGGGAGCGAAAGTTAACGGTTCATCTTCAAAAAACTGTCTGTCATTAGTCAATCTCTTAAAGTCCAAGTTCATTTTTCCTCCTCTTTAATAAATTTAACAAAGAACCGCAAATTAAACGGCTTTACTGCCAAGACATTTTCTCGTTATTTTGACTTCAAATAAGTGGTTGTCCGCAAGTCAGCGCCACGGCTCTGACTAATTAGGATTCCCTGTCTATAAAGATTAGCTCAAAATTTCAAGAGAAATCTTGAACAGTAAAGCCATTGTTATTATACCCCCTCACCAGATGCTTGTCAAAGGATCAGTCGCGGCAATTGTTTCAATTTTTTGGCCAAATTGCTTAATCATATTTCTGACCCGGCAAATAGGGCAATGAACTATTTCTCTTAACTCCTTTCTGTCTTAAATTAATTTGGTTTAATAATGATTTTGCCGTTCTTTTTCCTTTCTAACCGGTTCTTTGAACCACAATAAGGACAATCAATTCTTCTCTCTTTGTTCAAGGAGCCCTCCTTGAAGATAATCGCCTTGCCTCAGCTACATCTTAATTTCATCTTCCCCCTCCTTTATTTGAATTTTAAAGAACAAAACAAAAAACTGACCGGGCCGGTCAGTTTTTTGTCCTAAAATGATTATTTCTCTATTTAATTAACACTTAAAAAGCTGATCGGCCGAGTCAGTAAAATAAACAAATAAATCCAAAGACCAAAACAGCTTTGGCTGAAATCGGTAAAAACATCTGTCTTATTTAAACTTACACACGCGTCGTCTATCATATTATTTAGTCTAATCTTTGGTCAAATAATTGTCAAGGGATAACCTATCTATTCGTTTTTTAACCCCAAGGCCCCGACTAATTGTTTAATTAAGCCGGTCACGACCGGTGGAGCCAGCAAACTATAAACTTTCTGGCCTTGGTCGTCCCTGATTATCCAAGGTTTTTCCGTTACCTTTATTTTATTGCTTGAAGAGTCCAATTGGTAATTATATTCCGGCGTAATTTCATAATCATCAACGTATTGCCGAGCCAGTTTAACCGGAATAGAATTCCTTAAAAAAACCTTAGGAACGCCATATAAGGAAAAAATCTTATCAATCAGCTGGCCGTCCAGAGCCAATCTTTCTTTAATCGACTCAATGCCTAAGTCATCACCTTCTTTGGCAACCATTCTGGCGCCTTGGCAAAGAGGATTGTCGCAGATTAAGTAGAATTCCTTTTTCTTTTGGTTATAACCAATTTCTTTGGTCGGCAACAGTCCTAAGCTGCGCGGCGTCTGGCACTTGGGACAAACAACCCTATTTCTCATTCTGGCGTCAATAACCGATTCCGGAATATCAATAGCCACAAAAATATCCGGGTCGTCCCGATGATTGATTAAGTCCCTAAAAAACAAAGAATAAGAAACTTGGTCCAAGTCCCTGGGAAAACCGTCAATGAAAAGAGATTTTTTGGGCAATTTATCTATTTCTCTTTTAAGCAAAGTCAGAATAAATTCTGTCGGCAAAAGCGATTTAGTGCTGCGTCTTGACAGGGCCTCAAAAATTTGTTTGATAGAAATATAACCGCGATAATTGTTAGACAGATAATCTGACAACTCTTGTTTTTTCCTTATGTCTTTTATTTCCCGATGAACAATTCTGACAATGTCGCCGACAGAAATATGGCCAATTTTATCAGAGCCGAAAATTTCCATCATTAATTTGGTATAGGTTCCCTTGCCGGCGTTCTTCTTGCCCAGAAAATAGGCGATAAAAGTATTCTTTTTAAGATAATTTCTTAAGAGGGCAATTTCTTGGCCAACCTTATTTTGGAAATATTTTTTGCGCTCCTGAGGATCAGCTAAATCAAATTTCCGGGTTAATCCTCTGATTTTTGTTTTGGCTAAGGGGAATTCTTTTTTTTGAGCTTTCATAAGACTAGAAAAACTTAATTAGAAAACCGAGAGGAAACTCGATTTCCTTTCGGACATTTTAAGATTAGCAAAAAAAATGTTTATAAGCAAGCTACTTGGCTGTTTTAACTTTAAACCAGACTCCATTAGTAGAAATTTGGATACGGCCGTTTTGGTCTGTCCGATAAACAAAAACATCCTTTAATCGTTCCAGAATATCCGGATGGGGATGGCCGTAATGATTTTCCCGGCCGACCGAAATAACGGCTATTTGAGGATTAACCGCTTTGAGAAATTCCCGACCGGTAGAAGTTCTGCTGCCATGATGAGGCACCTTCAAAATATCCGACTCCAATTCTTCAATCGAACAATGGCTCACCAGATAATTCTCAATTCCTCTTTCGATATCGCCGGTTAAAAGAAATTCTGTTTGGCCGTAAATTAGTCGACCAACGACAGAGGCATCGTTGGCCTTTTTGGCCAAAGATTCCATGAGGGATTGCTCCGGCCAAAGAATTTCCAAAATTAGACCGGTCGGGAAAATAATTTTTTGACCGGCTTGCGCCAAGGTTAAAGGAATGTTTTTTCGGTTGATTATTTCCTGCCATTTCTGATAAACAACCGTTTCTTTTTGGAAACCGCCGGTGAGAATATGGCCGACTTGATAATATTCAAGCACTTCTATCAAACCAGTGATATGATCGGCGTCAGGATGAGTTAAAATAACCAAATCAATGGTTCGGTCATGAAAGGGCATAACTTGATTCAATTCTTCTAAAACCGTTTTATCCGGTCCGCCGTCAATTAAAACCTGCCGGCCAGCCGGCGTCTCAATGAAAATGCTGTCCCCTTGTCCGACGTCAAAAAAATAAACTTTTAGAAGATTGTCCGATGTTTGGCCAAAAATGGCCAACCAGACAAGGACGGCCGCGGTCAACAAAATTACTAAGATTGAATAAGCAAGTTTTTGTTTTTTGAGCATTTAATAATGATTAGGGTTAACGGTAAATAATAAGCGAGCAAGATTAGCCAGGAAATTTTTTCGAATTGATAAGCGGCTAAAGGGAAAACAGATAAATAATCAATTACTTTGACCAAATAGGTCAGCAAAAGCCAAGTTGGCCAGGCAATTATTTTAGCTAAAGACAGACAAAACAAGCTGATTAAACTCAAAAGCAAACCGGCAAGCATGAGCAGCGGCAAGAAAGGAACAATTAATAAATTGGCCAGAGGCGAAATCAGAGAAAGCCGGCCGAAATGAAAAACCAAAACCGGCAAAACGCCTAATTGGGCGGCCAAAGTCATTGTTAAAATATCTTTTAAGCGAGCCGGGTTGGGCCAGCGGACTATCAGGGCGTCTAAAATTGGTTTGAGATAAATAATGCTTAAGGTAGCCAAAAAAGACAATTGGAAACCGACGTCCGATTTTAGAAGACCGGGGTTAAACATCAGCATAATGGCCGCCGCTAAAATAACTGCCCGGTCGGCGCTGCGCAGACGGCCGATTTTTTGAGCCAGTAAAAGCAGGCCGGCCATAAGACCGGCCCGGACAGCCGAAGCCGGCGCGCCGACCATTAAGATATAAAGAACCAAGAAAAAGAGAACGAAGTAAAAGGCCTGACCCCGCCAAAGGCCAATAGCTAAAGCCAGCCAGAGAAGGATTTGAGACATAATAATCATGTGCATGCCGCTGATAGCGACAATGTGGCGGGTGCCGGTAATGTTAAGTTTTTCTTTTAATTCGTCGGGAAGTCCCCATTTATCGCCCAAAAAGACGGCCTTGAGGATGCTACTCTGAGGCGGTAGAAGGATTTGGTCAATCCCCCGTCTCAATTTATCCTTGAAGTTAAAAATTAATTGTTCGAACCAAGCGCCCTGATTTTTGGCTAATCGATTAATTTGCGGATAGTAAATAACTAAATAAATTTTATCTTTGGCTAAATAGGCCCGGTAGTCAAAATCCTCAAAAACAGACAGCTCTTTTAATTGGCCGGTTATTTCTAACTGGTCGCCGTAACTATACTCGGGATATAATTCGGTAGTAACTAAGATTTTTCCGGAAATCTCTTCGGTTTTAAACTGAAACTTTTGCTGGTTAATTCTTTCTTCTGGTTCTTCAATAATAATGCCTCTTAAGGTAATTTCCTGTTCGGTTTTTTCAAATAAAAATGGCTGAGGGTTCTCAACCAAGGAATAGATTACCAGACCAACAATAAAAGCCAAACAAAAATAAAGAAAAATCTTGGCTTTATCCATTAATTAATATTCAATGCCTTTTCTGGCTTTGAGGCCTTTCTTAAAATAATGCTTGGTTTCTTTCATCTCGGTAACTAAATCAGCCAATCGGACAATTTCCCGGCTGGCCTGGCGGCCGGTTAGAACAATTTCTATCCGGTTGGGAACTTTCTTAACAAAAGAAATTAAATCCTCTTTTTTTAACAACCTCAAGCTTACGGCCACGTTGACCTCGTCTAAAATAATCAGATTGTATTTCCGGCTCTGGGCGGCTTTCCGGGCTAGATCAAGGCCCTGCCGGGCAAGGTCAAAATCTTTTTTAGTCAAATTCCTCTCATTTAAAAATACCCGACGGCCAAAAGTTCTCACTTTGAAATTCGGCAGATATTTCTCAATCGCTTTTATTTCCGAACTCCGACCGTCTTTCAAGAACTGAACCAATAAAACTTTTTTACCGGCCCCGACTAAACGTAAAGCCAGTCCCAGAGCGGCTGTTGTTTTGCCCTTCCCTTGGCCGGTATAAATTTGGAGCATATTATTTAGTAGAATCCCCTAACATAGAAGAAGGAGGGATGTTTCTCCCTTCGCATGATTCGCACGTCTCTGAAGAAGATTTTCCTTTAGTGGTCAAGACTTCTTTTTCTCGAGAGCCGCTGCGATAAACGGTAAAGGCCTTGCATTTTGACCGCCAAGCCGACTGAATCACTTTTTCTACGTCAAATCTGGTCGTCTGATTGGGCAGATTAATTGTTTTGGAAATACTGTTGTCTATGTGTTTCTGGAAAGCGACTTCCATTCTAATATGGTCTTCCGGAGTAATGTCCATTGAGCCGACAAAAACTTGCCTGATGCTTTTGGGAATCTCCTTGATGTTTTGAATGGTCCCTTCCTGATAGACTCGATTAACTATCTTGGGAGAATATAATCTTTTTTCGCGAAGTTTCTTCTCCAAATAATGGTTAACGTAATAAAATTCCTCATCGCCCATTATCTGCTGTTTGGCGTAGGCCAAGGCAAAATAGGGCTCTACTCCGGAAGAAACTTCC
>Ga0210051_1007151_pt1 | contig 10447 bp, 11 predicted proteins | sample CryGey092014_all_FD_185464 | JGI IMG/M metagenome (GOLD analysis project Ga0210051, IMG submission 185464) | Groundwater microbial communities from aquifer - Crystal Geyser CG23_combo_of_CG06-09_8/20/14_all (SPAdes) (version 2) | ecosystem: Environmental > Aquatic > Deep subsurface > Groundwater...
AAGTATATAATCTTTAGGGCGCAAAAACAAGAGCCCCAAAGGGCTCTTGTTGCTTACCGTAGCCGAAGCACACGATAAGGATTTATTAATTCCAGTATAGTCATACAGCAAAACTTGTCAAGGGCTTAGGAGCAAGGGGTTGGGGATAATCCTTCTCCTTAATTTATCCCCACCTTACTGCTTACTATTGCTTCAAAAAGTTCTAACCCCATAATGTGGTATAAAAAGATACGGCTTTGTTAGGCCGTATTTTTGTCAGCTCCGGGGTGGGATTCGAACCTATATTTACTTATTCTTTGATAAAAAATTAAGAAATTCTTCCCGAGATATTTCAGCCTGATTTAAAATACTTTTAATTACCGAAGGCGGCAAATCAAAACGAGTGTGAAAAGGAATAGTTACTCTTAACTTTGGATTTGAGTAATTTCTTAATTGAATATGGCTGCCTTTTTGATAATGAACAAAAAAGCCAGCCCTTAACAGAGCCCTCAAAAGCTTCTTGGGTCTTAGTGCTGGTATCTTTCTTGACATAACTAAACCTAAATAGAAACACTAATTCTCTCTTGTAAAAATCCGGCTTCGTCAGGAACGCGTTTTTTATCCTTAACCAATGCGCCGATATAACAATGAATGGCATCTCGCGCCATTTTCCTGGCCTCGTCAAATGTTCTTCCATAAGTAACCAATCCCTCTAAACGGGGAACAATTACCTGGTAACCGCCTTCTTTCGCCGGCTCATAAATAACAGTGTAAGAGAGCTCTTTTTTTGTTAGATTTTTTCTTTTTGACATATATTTTTATTTTGGCTCCGGGGGTGGGATTCGAACCCACGACCAATTGATTACACTAATCCTAAAGTTTCCTTTAAGCGTGGACTATATCATCCCCGCAATAATGCGGGGCAAGGCGCTTCCCTCTCATAATATTATGAGAAGTACTCCTTTTCAGGATAGTCTCTGAACCTTTCCCAATAATATATTGGGACTTGGCTGCGGATTACCATATTTTACAAGTTAGGTTCCCCGCAATTCACCTTGTTTTTCAACCTAAGTTGCCTTAGGAAGCTGCATTGTTTATACAGTCAACTGCGCTACCGCTGCGCTACCCCGGAATGTAATAAAATTTTTAATCTACTCTAAAACCTTATTTATCCAACCCGTTACTCTTCTATGAAGAATTGTGCTGCTAATGCTGATTCTAAACACTCCATAGATATGCTTTTTCTTTCTTAGCCGATTAAGATTGTTAGGAGCAATATAGCTTTTAGTGAACTGTTTGAGAGGAATCCCTGTCAGTTTGGACCAATATTTTTTGGCTTTTTTTTCGTCAAGATCGTCGTGTATATATAAACTTCCTCTTAATTTTTCCTCTGAAATGTTACAAAATTCTCTAAGCCAGTTTGCCATAAATCTTATAGCTTTCGGGTCTGAATTATTAAAAGAAACATGACCGTCTGCCTTATCGCCCTCGGCGAAATACAAGGCTATTCCTGCTATAAATCTATCGCGGCTTGAGACATCTCCAACTTCTTTTTCCCCTTCTGCCAGCAACTTACGAGTTAGTTCTTCTCGTTCTTTCTGTTTTTTCTTTGCTCCGATAATACTTCCTCTTAGGGCGCCCGTCTTTTTATTCAGATATAATCTCTCCTGCTGTTTTTTGCTTAACTGAATATCACGAACCCACAAACTCACTGAAGACCTTGAAACCCCCAACTTTTTTTGAATATCTTTTACTGAAAATCCCTTCTTCCTCAGAGAGCGAGCTTTTGATTTCATTTCTAACTTCCCCGCGTATCCCATGTTTTAATTTTCTCATACCGAACCTAGGATGTCAAGTTAAAAATTATCGGACACTTAGCAGGGCGTCAAGCGTTTCTCTGGCTGTCTTCTCCCAAGAAAATTTCTTGGCTTGAGCTAGTCCTTTTTCGGTTAATTCCCGCCGCAAATCCCCGTCGCTCAATCCTTTAGTCATCGCCGTCGCGATGGCGTCAATGTTTGAATTGTCCTTAATATATATCGCCGCTTCGCCGGCGACTTCGGGGATAGAAGCGGCGCACGAAGTTACCACCGGCGTCCCGCAGGCCATTGATTCCAAAACCGGCAGGCCAAATCCTTCGTAATCGGAAAGATAGACCATCAATTCAGCGGCGCTGTAAACCGCCGCCAAGTCCCCGCCGCCTAAATAATCTTTTCTGACGACTGCCAAGCGTCCAAGCCGCTGGTTGATTTTATCGGCCAGCCGGTTAATATTGTCGCCGGAATAATCAGCGCCGACGACTAAAAATTGAGCGTCCCCTATTTCTGCCGCCGCTTTTTCAAAGGCCAAGAGCGTCTCCGGCAAATGACGACGCTTGAAAATTGAGCCGAGATAAAAAACAAATTTATCCCTAATTTGGTATTTTTCTTTAATTTCCCTGATTTTGTCGGCATCCTGGATGGGATAAAACGACTTGTCAGCGGCTAAGGGAATATCAAAAACTTTTTCCGGCTGAACCCGGTAATATTTTAAAATCTCTTGGCGGCTGAACTTGGAACAGGTTAGAATGACTTTGGCTTTTTTAGCCGCCAGCCGCGAGACGGTTTTTAACAAAATTCGGTCCCAAACGCTCGACCAGTTGTATAAATCCGGCCGCGCCTGATAGATGATGTCGTGAAGCTCCAAAGCGATATCGCCGCGATAAAACGCCGGCGCGACATAACCCGGACAAAATAAAATATCAACTTGGTCTTTTTTGGCGGCGCGAGGCAAACGCCAATGCGTAAACCAAGCGTTGCTTTTGTGGCCTGCCCGAAGCGCTTGACGCGGCAAAGCGGGCAAGCCAAGCAGTTTTTTTTCAAAGCGTTCCGGCAATTCCAAATCCGGAATCCGGTTTTTGAAATACAGGATGAATTTTAAATCCGGCGGCAAATCAAACCCGCCTGCCGGCAAATCAAACTTTGCCCATTCGCCTAAAAGGGAAAATAGCACCCGGCCGACGCCGGTTGGCTGGGTTTCTATTTCACGCGCGTCAATGCCAATTTTCATATTTACCCTTTCTCCCTAAATAAAAATCGGTGATGCCTAAAAGAATCGCTCTGCCCCAAGCGCGCTTTGAAGGAATAAAAATCAATTTGACTATCTGCTTGATTGTCCGCCCCAGCGCGTCCAGATGAACAAATGGTTTGACATAAACCGGGGAGAACTTTCGGGCAAAAAGCAGGCCGTTTCTGACATGGTAATAGATATAAGACAAGGACTCCGCCACGGCGCTTTTTGAAACTTTATGCCAGATTTCCGCTTCCGGAACAAAAACGCGCCGGTACCCCGCTTTTCCGGCTTTTAAGCACCAATCGGTGTCTTCGTAGTACAGGAAATAATCTTCCGACAAAAGACCGATTTTTTCTATCGCCTTTGTTTTGGCCAAAAGACAGCAGCCGGTCAGATGCGGCATTTCCTGGACGGCGAGGCTGTCGTATTGGCCGCCGTCATCCTCCCCCCATCCTCTTAGGGTCCCTTTATTGCGCAACCAATTAAGTTCGCCGCCGGCCGACCAGATTTTATTCTTTTCTTCACTTGCCTCTCCGGCAGGCGGGTAAAAATATATCTTCGGTCCGGCTAACCCAATTTCCGGAGCGCTTTCCGCCGCCGCCACTAACTTGCTTAAAAAACTTCTGCCAACAATCGTATCATCGTTCAATAATAAAACGTAGTCGGCGCCGTGATCAAGAGCGTATTTAATCCCGACATTATTTCCGCCGGCAAATCCCAAATTCTCCCGGTTGTAAATTACTTTTATCTCCGTTGGCCAGCCGACAGGCGGCGTCGGCGGCTGGTCCTTTGAACCATTATCAACAATGACTACCTGATAATTCGGGTAGTCATTGTTTTTGATTGATTCAAGGCAGTCTGAAACATCCGGCCAATTGTTCCAATTTAAAATAATAATGAAAACTCTCGGCATCTGATTTAGTCCCGTCCGCTTCCGGCGTTGGTGTTGGCGCCGGCAGCGTTGCCGTTGGCGCCGGCGGCCCCATTGGCGTTATCCTCTATTGGACAACTGTCCTTTTTTTCCCAGCCATCGGGAATATCGCATGGGGTGGAAAATTGCTGGCATTCGCCCGTCCCGGGATTCTCGGCGTAAGAAATCACTTGAATGCAAACTCCGTCCTCTTGCCCGTTTTCGTTGTTTCCGCTGGATTCTTCTTCATTTTCCCTGTTTCTGATTTGTTCCTCAATCCGTTCCTTTACTTCTTTGCTTTTTTCAATCGCTTCTCCTATTTTCTCCTTGGCCTGTTCATTAACTCTCTCCCGGACTTGCTCCAAGACCTGTAAATGATGGGCGGTCGCCGTATTGACCAGTTCTTCCACTGTGGTTTCGCCCACCCTTATTCCCTTGGCCATTTCTGAAATTTCCTGCCCAAAAGACGAATAGGTATTGTATTGTTCCACGGCGTCATCGGCGTTTTCCGTATCGTCGTAATCAACTCCGACATCAATTTTTCTCAGCCGGTTTTCCAAGGCGGTTAAGAAAATCTCTACTGCTTTTTCCGGATTGTCTTTAACTAAAAGTTTAAGCGCCTGGATTTGAACTTCGCCGGAAGCGTCTTTGGCCAGACGAATTTTCAATTTAATCTGCTGAGGCAATTCGCCCAAACTGCCGTCTAAGATGGCGATATATCCTTCAATGTTTTGCGCAATTTCCTGTTCTAATTGATTGATTCTTTCTTTTTCCTGCTCCCTATTCCTTTCCTCGGCTCGCGCCAAGTATTCAACCGATTTCTCCAATTGCTTTTGGTATCTTTCCGCCGCCTTTTCCATACGCTTGGTTTTGGTTCGTTCCGCCATCGCCTGCATCTCGGCGATTCTCAACTGCGCCATCCCGGCATACCTTTGCGCTTTGGCCAAAACATCAAAAGTGAAAAACGCTTTGATGTCTTCGCCTAATGCCTTAAAAAAGTAAAATGGGCTGTCGGGCAGAATCCCGGCCGAAATCGTTTCTTGGCCTTCGTCCGGCTGAACCGCGTCGTTGGCTTCCTGCGCCAGAGCATTAAGAGAAAACGAGCTGGCAAAAAAGATCATTGCCAGTGAAAGAATAATTTTTTTAGTCATGTTAATTTGTTGGTTAATTGTTTAATTATTGTAAAATACGACCTCGGCTTTATTTTAACACAAAGCCGAACTAATAATCAAATTTTCGGAATTACCGCCAGCAACAATTTTTTGACCTTGGCGGCGTTGGCTTTCATCCGTTTCAAAATCATCTCCCAGGTCACCGCCTCTTCTCCCTCTTTCCAGGCGTCGTAGTCGGTCGCCATCGCGATGGCGGCGTAGCGGAGACCGACTTCGTTGGCCAAAATCACTTCCGGCACCGTTGACATATTGACAATATCGGCGCCGAAGCCGCGAAACAGGCGGCTTTCGGCCCGGGTGGAAAATCTCGGCCCCTCAATCGTGAGCACCGTCCCTTTATCGTGATAAGAGAGCGCTAAGTCCTTGGCCGTTTCGGCCAATAGCCGCCGCAGGTCCGGACAGAACGGCTCGGCCATTGAAGTATGGACGACTTTGTCTTCGTAAAAAGTTAGGCGGCGGCGCTTGGTAAAATCAATAAATTGGTCGGGAAAAACCAAGTCCTTCGGTTTGATTTCTTCTTTCAGCGAGCCGCAGGCCGTTGTCGCCAAAATATGCGAGCAGCCGATTTTTTTAAGCGCCCAAACATTGGCTTGAAACGGCACCTTGGTCGGCATAATGGAATGGTCTTTGCCGTGGCGGGCCAAAACCGCGACCTCCCGGCCGCCGATTTCGCCGATAACCAAAGCGGCGGCGGGCCGGCCGAAAGGCGTTTCCACTTCAATCTCTTTGGCGCCGGCCATAATCCGCGGGTCGTCCAAGCCGCTTCCGCCGATAATGGCAATTTTTGTTCCTTTTTTATTCTTGGTCATAAACCACCAAACTTCTGACTTGATATCCCCGGTCTTTTAATTTTTGGGAACCGCCCAAAAAAGGCAAATCAACGATAAATCCCGCCGCCGCGATGGCCCCGCCCAGTTTTTCAATTAAATCGCAGGCGGCCAAAGCCGTCCCGCCGGTGGCGATTAAATCGTCAATCAAAGCGACTTTTTCGCCCGGCAAAATCGTATCGCGGTGCATCTCAATGGTATTGCTGGCGTATTCCAAAGTATAGGACTGCCCGATGGTTTTAAACGGAAGTTTGCCTTTTTTTCTGACAATGGACAGTCCGGCGCCGATCCGGTACGCCACCGGCGCCGCCGCCAAAAAGCCCCGGGCGTCAATCCCGACCACTTTGCTGATTCCCCTGCCCATCAATGGCTCGGACAGCAAATCCACCACTTTTTTAAAATAATTTCCGTCCTCCAACAGCGTGGTGATGTCTTTGAAATTAACCCCGGTCTTGGGCCAGTTGGGAATCTCTCTGATTTTTGACTTGAGTTCTTCCATCTTAATTGGTTTATCCTACGCGCCGTGCTTAATTTCAATCACATCGCCGTCTTGGACGGCGTAATTTTTGCCTTCGGTCCGGATAAGCCCTTTTTCTCTGGCGCCGGCAAGTCCAGCGGCATCAATCAAATCCCGCCAATTAATTACTTCTGCCCGGATAAAGCTCTTTTCAAAATCGGTATGGATTGCCCCGCCGGCTTGCGGAGCCAAATTGCCCCGTTTGATGGTCCAAGCCCTGGTTTCGTCCGGCCCGGTGGTCAGAAAGGTGATTAAATCAAGCAACTGATAGGCCTTTTTAATCAACACATCAAGTTTTGAATCGCCGCCGACGCCCAATTCCGTTTTTTCCTCGGCGCTCAATTCGCTTGCGCCAAATTCGTTTAAAATGTCTATCACCAGATATGGCCAATTGTTTTTCTCAAATTCGTTTCTGACTCCATCGGCTAATTCGTTCTCGTTGCCATTTAAAAGATAAAGCCGCGGCTTCAAAGTCAGCAACTGGCATTGTTTTAGGATTTCTCTGTCGTCGCCGGAGATATTGCCGTCGGGCGTCCGGCCGGTTTCTAAAATATCTTTGGCTCTTTCAACCGCCGCCAATTCTTCGGCGGCGCCTGGCTTCATTCCCCGGACATCCTTTTGAAGCGAGTCAAATCTTTTCTCCAGCGTGGATAAATCTTTCAAAGCCATTTCGGTGTCCAATATCCCTTTGTCCTCCAACGGGTCTATTTTATTCCGGGTATTGATAATTTTCTCGTTTTGGAAAATTCTCAAGATATACAAAATAGCGTCGGTCTGGCGGATATTGGCCAAAAACTGGTTGCCCAGCCCTTCGCCTTTGTGCGCCCCCTCCACCAGACCGGCAATGTCAACAAATTCAATCGCGGGATAGATTTTCTTTTTTGACTTGGTCAGTTCCGCCAATCTATCCACCCGCTCGTCCGGCACCGCCACTACCCCGACATTGGGGTCAATGGTGCAAAAAGGATAATTGGCCCGATCGATCGGTTTTTTGGTCAGGGCTTGAAAGAGAGTTGATTTGCCGACATTGGGCAAACCGACTATTCCGATGGATAAGGCCATAATTTTACTCTCGTTTAAACAGCGCCAATTCCTTTTTAAAAAATTTTTGAGACAATCGGTAGATGCCGTAGGTGATAAAAAAGGCGGAAAAAACGTCAATGGAGTAATGCAGGTGGCCGAGCAAAACGATAAAGCCGAAAAAGACCGCCGTGGCGGCAAAAAAGACGCGCAGACGCCGGTGATTCCAATACAACAGCGCCATTAAGAAAGGAAATCCGGTATGGCCGGAAAAAAACAAATCTCCGCTCAAAACTATTCGCCGGAGAATAAAATCAAAACTGCTGTAGTTGACCGCTACTTCCGGCGACGGCGCCGTATGGGTCAACATGACAAAAATTGACCGGATAACGACAAAAAGCGCGATGCTTTTAAAAATAAAAGGCAGTTTGCGCGGATTTCGGATAACCAGAAACAAGATGAAGACGCAAAACAGGATAAAACCGTAAATAAATATCAAGGTAACATCCACCGCCGGCAGGATATTGAGGAAAAAATCGTCAACCGGATTGCTGGCGCGTTTGGTGGCATAGACGCTGGCAAAATAACTGAAGACCAAACTGCTGATGACAAAAAGTATTGAAACCAAAATCAAGATTCCGTCCGGCCGGTCAATTTTATATCTTTGATTCATAATATATCTTTTGATATAATAATATCTCCCTTGGCCATAAGATAACACAAATTGGCTCAAAGTTCAACTATTGTTTTTGTGGAAAATCCCGTATAATTGATATGAGCGAGGAAATAATAAGCTGGTAATGTATTTGTAATTCAAAAAATTATGCTTCTCCCATTTGAACAGATTATCCCGTGGCTGACGCGCTATAAATATTTCGCTATTTTCCCCTTGGCCTTTTTTGAGGGGCCGATTATCACCATTATCGCCGGTTTTCTTGCCTCACTCGGCTACCTTAATTTTTTGGCCGCTTATCTGGTCATTGTCGCCGCCGACGGAACCAGCGATTTAATGTATTTTTGGCTCGGAGAAAAAGGCGGCCGTAAATTTATCGTCCGGTGGGGCCGTTATCTGGGCATCGCCCAAAAGCAAGCCGAAGCGCTGGAAAAATACTTCAGCCGGCACGGCGGCCGGATGCTTTTTTTGGGCAAACTTTCGCACGGCATCGGCACGGTTTTTCTGGTCGCCGCCGGCTTGGCCAAGATGCCTTTTCTCAAATTCATTTTCTACAACACGCTGGCGACGCTGCTCAAATCGCTTATCCTAATCACTATCGGTTTTTATTTCGGCCAGGCCTTTATGACCATCAACGCCTATCTGGAAAGAATCGCCCTGATTTCGGTCGGCGTCGCGGTCCTTTTCGGATTAATCTATTTCTTCTACTTGAGAAAGACCAGTAAAGTAAATCAATGAACGACCCGCTCTTACAACAAAAATGGCTGGCAACCGCCAACGGAAAAATCTGCTATTTCCTCGCCCAAAAGCGCCCCAACCGACCAACGGTGGTTCTTCTCCACGGGCTTAGCTCCAATCACACCACTTGGTCGGAGATAATAAAGACGCTGTCCGAAAACGGATATAATTCTCTGGCGCCCGACCTGCGCGGACACGGCTTTTCCGACAAAGCCAAAAAAAGAGAACTTTACCGATTGTCCGTTTTCTCCGACGACCTGAACAGGATTTTAAAACAAGAACAGATTGATAATTTTATTCTGGTCGGCTATTCGTTCGGCGGACAGGTGGCGATGGATTACGCCATCAGGCATCCCCGCTCCGCCCAAGGGCTGGTTTTAATCAGCGCCAACCACGCCAACCCGCTGGAATACAAACATCTGAAATTCTTAACCCCGCTCTTTACCGGAGCGCTCAACCTGCTGGCCTATCTTTTAATCTGGCAAAAAAGAAAAACCTATCACTACTACCGGCACGGCCGAGCCGTCGGCTACCGGGATTCCGTTCGCGATGGACTTAGGACAATGCCCCTAACGGTCAACTTTTGGCTTCTGGCCAACGAGTTTAAAATCAATTTCAAAAAAGAAATCAGCCAAATCAAAATCCCGACGGCGGTTGTCTACGGCCGGAAAGACGCTTTTATTACCCGAGCTGAAATCAACGACCTGGCCGGAGCGATTCCCCAAGCCGAAGTCGTCATCGCCAACAATCCCAACCATTTTGTCGGAACCAACGCGCAGGAAGAAACCGTCCGAATTATTCTAAATTTCTTGAAAAAATATGCGCATAGCGATTTTTAGCGACACCTTCCCGCCGCAGGTCAATGGCGTCGCCAACGTGGTCAAAGAGTCGGCCGAAGAGCTGGCCGCCCGGGGACACCGGGTCAGCGTCTTTACTATTTCAGACAATTCCAAAAAATGTTTTGATAATAAGAAAAACAATCCGGCCGTAGTCGTCTTGCCGTCCCTGCCGGCTTTAGTTTACCAAAATGAACGCTTTGGGCTTCCGTCTTTTACGCGTCTCGGCCAATTAAGAAAATTCAAACCCGACCTCGTCCATGTTCACACGCCTTTTATGGTCGGCTGGCAAGGCGTCTGGTGGGCGAAAAAATTAAAAATTCCGGTGGTTGGAACGCATCACACCTTCTACGACCATTATTTGAAACATATCAAGCTGGATTACAACTGGACAAAGAAATTTTCCTGGCGATACACCGTCGCCTATTACAATCGCTGCCGCCTGGTCCTAAGCCCAAGCCGTTCCTTGGCCGAAGGACTGGCCGCCCACGGGCTTAAAAAACCGATTGAGATTGTCCGAAACCCGATTGACACGAATTTTTTCCGGCCGGCCTTAGGCGCCGCCGCCAAAGCCAAAGCCAAAAAATCTTTCGGCGTCAGCGGACAATCAATCGCCTATATGGGACGGCTAAGTTATGAAAAAAGCGTTGACCAGGTGGTCAGGGCGTTCGCCTTGATGCTCAAAAAAATGCCGGCGCTCAAACTAATGCTGATTGGCGACGGCCCG
>Ga0210051_1007152_pt1 | contig 10447 bp, 10 predicted proteins | sample CryGey092014_all_FD_185464 | JGI IMG/M metagenome (GOLD analysis project Ga0210051, IMG submission 185464) | Groundwater microbial communities from aquifer - Crystal Geyser CG23_combo_of_CG06-09_8/20/14_all (SPAdes) (version 2) | ecosystem: Environmental > Aquatic > Deep subsurface > Groundwater...
CCTCTCTAAAACGAGCTTGCTTCTAGTTTCAGCCGGATTATGTTTTACGTCAACCCTCTGTGCAGAGCAGTTTCGCATTATTGCAGTGTCGTCCGAACCCTTGAAGCAACAAACGAGTCTATGTTACACTATGTTCAGGATATGAACAATCCTGGAAGATAGAATAGAGAAGCCGGTGCTTTTTAGCCTGGATTAAATGGGGCCTATGTAATGCACGAAGATGAGGTATTCTTAAAAGAGGCTGGAGCCTTGCACAACCTCCGCGCTCTGGAGGAGATCGAGAAGAACCCCCAAATTTCCCAACGAGAACTATCTAATCACCTCGGTGTCGCCCTTGGCATAACCAACGCTCTTCTCAGAGCCCTAGTTCGAAAAGGCCTCATCAAAATCAACGGTGAAAACAACAGGTCCCTAACTTACCATCTCACGCATGCCGGTGTTTTAGCGAAAAGCCAGCTTGCGTTAAAATGGACATTAAACACTATTGATTTTTATCGTCAGGCAAGGCTAAATGTCGTCAATAATCTAATGGCGTTAGCGGGGCAAGATGTGGAATCTGTAGTTTTATACGGCAGCGGAGAACTGTTTGAAATCGTCGCTATCGTAGCTGCTGAGGCCAATTTAAGAGTGGTGGGCATAGTGAATAACCGGCAAATTAATGATGCTAAGACAATGCTTGGTCATCCGGTGACAAGTCTGGAACAACTGGCTGTTATAAACCCGGATGCCGTTGTTGTTTGCATAGCAATGGATGTTGCAGGGTTAGATGAGCTTGGCAACTATGTCAATGATGGCACCAAGCTTTATAGGCTTATTTGAGTAGGTTTCATGGCTGAGTCCATGATAAGTGTTCTTATAGTTAATTATAGTCTTGAGCCGTAGAATTATATGGGCGTGCTCATTTTCTTTATCCTCGTAAAGCAAATTATCGCTAAGGCAAGAAGAGCCGTCTGAGTTTGACGGGAAAAGTAAAAGAGGGTAGAATGTTCAATAGTTGAACATTCTATTTTGAGCTGTGACGAGTATTCAAAAGAATGTAAGCTTATTGGGGTAGGGACAGACAGAGGAGTTTTACGAAGACGATGGTAAATGCAGTCGATGTCCAAAAATGTTCAGAGTTAGGACACAGCGAAGATGCAACAAACTGGTATGCCATAAATACAAATCCTAAATGTGAGGACTTAGTTCAGCGTATCCTCAGCAGCGAATCACTCGAGGTCTTTCTTCCGAAAATCCCCAAGAAATCGAATAAAAAGGCAAATGAGCCTCTTTTCCCCGGCTACTTATTTGCAAGGCTAAACTTAAATTCCCAAGATTGGTTAAAGATTAAGTATCTCCAGGGCGTGCGAAAAATCCTAAGCTTTGGGAGTAATCCTGTGCCGCTATCCGAGGAAATCGTCGCTAATATTAAGTATAAGATAACAGATGGTAATTTCGAGAAGGAATTACTATCTTTTAAAACTGGGGACAAAGTTAGATTTACAAAGGGTCCCTTTGAGGGGCTTGAAGGAATATTTACAGGTGAGATTTCAGGGAAGGAACGTGTGAGAGTCCTCCTGAAGGCCATCTGTAGCTGGGCTTTTACGGTAGAAGCCAAAGCAGTTGAGCTTAGTAAAGCAAATTAGCTATTTTAAGTGGTCTTTCTAAAGGTCATTCAGGCTAATAATTACCAAGATGAGTTTTGGGCGTATGCATAATAATGGGTATCTGAGGTTCTAAATCTTCAGAAATGGCGGAGCATGCCTAAATTATTCAAATCTTAACATTCCAATTTTGACCCAACGAGACCGATTGGCTATCTTTCAATACCGTCTCGGATAATTTAAATGAGATTTACAAACAATCCGATATTATAATTTAGGTTGCAATTAATAATTTAAGGGAGCGTTCTTGATGCTTAACGGAAAGACAATTTTAATTACCGGTGGAACCGGTTCCTTTGGCAAAAAATGCACGGAGACGATTTTAAAAAGATATAAGCCGAAAAGGCTAATTATCTTCAGCCGCGACGAGCTCAAGCAGTTCGAGATGTCACAAGTCTTCTCACAAGAGGATCATCCCTCTATAAGGTATTTTATCGGTGATGTACGTGACAAAGAAAGGTTATATCGAGCTTTTACGGGCGTTGATTATGTAATACATGCGGCAGCACTAAAGCAAGTACCTGCCGCGGAATATAATCCCTTTGAGGCAGTAAAGACCAATATTCTCGGTGCTGAAAACATTATCAATGTTGCAATTGATCAGGGGGTAAAAAAGGTCATCGCGTTAAGTACAGATAAAGCCGCAAACCCTATTAACCTCTACGGTGCAACGAAACTATGCTCGGACAAGTTGTTCATAGCCGGCAATTCTTATGTCGGTGAGGATGAGAACTGCTTCAGCGTAGTCCGCTATGGAAATGTTGTTGGAAGCCGGGGAAGCGTAATCCCGTTTTTCATCAAGCAAAGAGAGACTGGCGTTCTAACAATCACCGATCCACGAATGACTCGTTTCTGGATAACGCTCGAGCAGGGTGTCAACTTTGTTTTAGATTGCCTCCAGCGAATGGTTGGAGGTGAATTGTTTGTGCCTAAAATTCCGAGCATGAATATAATGGATCTGGCCAAGGCGATCGCTCCGGATTGTGAAACAAGGATAGTAGGAATTCGCCCCGGAGAGAAGCTGCATGAGGTTATGGTTCCGAGGGATGATGCGAGGAGAACGCTAGAATTTGATTCTCATTATTTAATACAACCGGATTTCAATTTCTGGACGCGTCGTTTCAAGAATGATGGAGCAGCGCTTGTGTCTGAGGACTTTGAATATAATTCCGGCACGAATCCACAGTGGCTAACTATTGGCGAGTTAAAGAAAATGATAAAGACCCTGTGATCTATGCTGGAATCTCTAGTCTTGGGTTTTGCTTAAACAACCAAAACACGAATAAGTTCAGATCTTTTCATTGCTTTTTGGAGACCTTTTTATGAAAATTTTCATTCTCGGTGCGACGGGAATGCTTGGTAAAGCCCTAACAGCCCAGGCAAATATACGTAATTTTGAGGTAATTGGGGCTGCTCGAAGTGGCACAGACATATCCTTAGACATTATTGATTGTCAAGCTTTAGAGAGTGCTGTAAATAGTGTTCAACCTCAAGTAATAATAAATGCTGCAGCGTTAACTGATCCCGCACTGTGCGAAAAAGACCCCAGTCAAGCATACCTTGTTAATGCTCGCTCGGTAGGACTGTTATCGGAGATTTCACGAAAGATAGGCGCATATTTGGTTCAGATCTCTACTGATCACTATTTTACTGGAGACAATAGTGCGAGACATACAGAATCCAACCCCGTCCATCTTGTAAACGAATATGCCAGGACCAAGTATGCTGGCGAAAAGTTTGCGCTAACTTATCACCAATCCTTGGTGGTGCGCACAAATATTGTTGGTTTTCGCCATAAAGGGGCGTCTACGTTTATTGAATGGATTATAAATTCACTAGAAAACGCGTCGCCAATGATACTTTTCAGTGACTATTTTACATCAAGCTTACATGTTTCACAGTTTTCCTCTGCGCTGTTTGATCTTTTAGAAAAAAAAGCGTATGGGATCTTAAATTTAGCAAGCAGAGACGTCTTCAGTAAGAGAACCTTTATAGAGGCAATAGCTGTGCGCCTAGGGTACTTGTTAGCTAATGCCAGAGTTGGCAGCGTTCTTGAAGTTTCTGGTCCGTTACGTGCAGAAAGCCTAGGCCTTGATGTTGCAAAGGTTGAAGAGATACTAGGCTACAAGATGCCAACAATGGATGAAGTAATAGAGTGTGTAGTTGCTGAGTATAGGGAGGGTTGATGTGAGATACGATAGTGTCGTTCAAATCAATGGGCGGGAGATCTCTATTGATGCCCCGACATATTTCATAGCTGATATCGCCTCTAACCATGACAGCGATTTAGCGCGTGCTAGAAACTTGATGTGGCTTGCTAAAGAGGCTGGGGCTGATGCAGCTAAATTTCAACATTTTAAGGCAAACCATATCGTTAGTGATTACGGTTTTAAAAGTCTTAAAGGACTGGTAGGTCACCAGGCTTCCTGGAAAAAATCTGTCTACGATATATACGAGCAATACGAATGCAACCGTGAGTGGAATGAAGAATTAGCAAAAGCTGCAGAAGAAGCCGGTATTGATTTCATGACCACGCCTTATGACCTAGAAGCAATAGAGATGCTGGATCCTTATGTCCATGCTTACAAAATAGGCTCTGGGGATATTACCTGGATTGACATTATTAAAGTCATCGCAAAGCAAGGAAAACCTGTGATCTTAGCAACAGGAGCATCAAGCATTGGGGATGTAGAGCGGGCTGTTGATGCCATTCTGGAACATAACAGAGAACTTATACTTCTCCAGTGCAATACTAATTATACTGGTAGCCTGAATAATTTTAGCTATGTTAATTTACGAGTTCTGCAAACATATGCCATTCGCTATCCTAATATGATTCTTGGTCTTTCAGATCATACGCCAGGCCACACTGCTGTTCTGGGAGCAATAGCGCTAGGGGCTAGGGTTATCGAGAAGCATTTTACCGATGATAATAATAGAGTGGGGCCTGATCATGCATTTTCTTTAAATCCTCAGACTTGGCGTGAGATGATTGAACGTAGCCGTGAGCTTGAATTGGCTATAGGGGACGGTGTAAAGCGCATTGAGGGTAATGAGGCGGATACTGTTGTTGTACAACGCCGGTGCTTACGCCTTGCCAGAAACATGCAAGCCGGTGAAGTGCTTAAGGAAAGTGATTTAGAGTGCCTTCGTCCTGCACCAACTGGGTCTTTAGAACCTTACAATCTTGCATACGTCATTGATAGAAAGCTAGCGGTACCCAAGGTTGCTGGCGATGTGCTTTATCACACTGACCTGGAGGAAGCACTATGTTAAAGGGGAAATATATAGGCCTTCGTGCCATTGAACGTGATGACCTCCCGCAATTGCTTGAATGGCGGAACTTGCCCGAGAACAGGCGCTATTTTCGTGAGTACAGAGAACTGGGAATGGACGACCAGATTAGGTGGTATAACGAACAGGTTCTGAAAGATTCAAGAACCATAATGTTTTCGATTATAGAGTTGGGTGGCAATCGTTTGTTAGGCGCATGTGGTCTATGTTATATCGATTGGGTTAACAGAAACGCGGATTTTTCAATCTATATCGGAGCAGATAACCTTTATATCGACGATAAATTTGCACCTGATGCAGGACGAGTAATGGCAAACTACGCTTTTAATGAACTAAGTATGCACCGATTATGGGCTGAAATTTATGATTTCGATGAACCAAAAAAGAGACTTTTTGATACCCTTGGTTTTACCCTGGATGGACGCCATCGCCAAACCCACTGGGCTGAGGGCAAATGGAATGATTCTCTGTTCTATGGGTTGCTTAAGGGAGAATTATCATAAATACCATGGACAATAGGTCACATTATTAGGAATACGATGAAGCAATACAGAGCAGCTATTGTTGGGCTAGGGAATATAGCCTGGAAATTTGATAAAGAAATTAAGGGTAAGTTCAAAGAACCATTGACACATGCCGGTGCTTATCTAGCGAGCCCTAAAACGGTGTTGGTTGGCGGGTGCTCTCCAGATTCTAAAGATAGAGAAGCTTTTGAGCAACATCACGATTTATCTGCTTTTGACAGTATACATGAGCTGATATCAGAGACGAATCCAGACATAATAAGTATTTGCTCACCGACTGAACTTCACTTTGAGCATGTAATGAGTTGTCTGGAGGCAAGGATGCCTATGATCTGGCTTGAAAAACCGCCTACCTTAAGAATTGAGCAGTTAGATGAATTAATAGATAAGCAAAGGTCTACAGGTGCTAGTCGCATTTTGGTTAACTATCATAGGCGCTATAGCGAGCCCTACATTAAATTAAAAAACGTTGTTGCAAAGGATATTATAGGCAAAGCGGTTTTCGCCAATTTAACTTACTCTAGGGGATTGGTTCCCAACGGTTCACATATTATCGATATCATATTTTCTATTTTAGGCGATAATCAAGATGCTATTCTTGAGTTCGCTACGTTTTCTACCGGCGAGGAGAACCCTTCCTTCTTGCTAAGATTTCCGGACGAGTTCTCTGCTTTTGTTACAGGCATGTCGCTTCCATATCATTGTGTAGATATCTCTATTACCTGTGAGTCCGGAAGGGCTTCGGTATTATATGGCGGCATGGAAACTTGCTGGGAGTTGAAGATCGAACACGAGCTGTTTCCAGGATTTTATAGGCTGAAGAGAGGTAACGAGAACCTCCTTGGTGTTGGAGGCTATGATAGTATAATGATCACCGCTCTTGACGATCTGATAAACGCCTATGAAGATCATAGAGATCCTGTTAGTAATCTATCTACCGCGAGAAGAACACATCTAGTATTGGATGAAATAGAAAAATGGCGGAGGGGTTCCAAATAAAGACGTGGGTAATCGCTGGGGATGTCGGGGGCGCTCGTGCTATTATCCCCGCTCTTGAAAGGCTTGCTAAATCAAGCACACAGTTCTCAATAGCCGATCATGGATTCCTTAGTAAGGAAGCGCCAGTGAATTGGCCTAGAATCCCGGCCCCTTTTTTTGAATCATCCGAGTCTTTGGAAAAATCTTTAAAACAAGATGAGGTTGGGGTGTTGGTTTTTGGAACATCTGTCGAGGATACCATACCGTTAAGTGTTGCTAGATTGTCAAAAAGCGCTGGCATTCCGGTTATCTGTGTTTTAGATAATTGGATGGGTTATCGGCGAAGGCTGGAAATGGATGGCTTACCCATGCTTCTGCCCGATAATTATGCGGTTATGGATGATCTAGCTTTTAAAGAGGCGCTTGCCGATGGCATACCATCGGATATCTTGATAATTACTGGTCAACCCGCGCTATCTTCTTTAGCTGAGGATTATGAGGATTGGCAAAGGCAGGATCACTCTGAACTTCTTAGTACTTTGGGGCTTTCATCTAATAAAAAACTTATTGCCTTTATTTCAGAACCTGCTGAGGCAGACCACGGAACGGGGCCTGAATCTGCTCAATTCCGTGGATATACCGAGAAAACCGTTCTAAGCGGGCTTTGTCATCAGTTGCAAGCATACTCAGATGAAATAGTAATCGGTTTAGTGCCCCATCCACGGGAAGACCCCGAAGCCCTCATCGCAATATGGGAGAAACGCAGAGGAAATTTAGAGGGGGGCCTCCTTCAACTTAGAAACGGTAGAGAAGCAATCTTCCTGGCGGATGGCGTTGCTGGCATGGCCTCGATTCTTTTATATGAGGCTTGGCTTATAAATAAACCGGTGGTCAGTTTCCAGCCTGGTCTTCTTAGATTAGACCTTACTCTAATGAGCAAGAAACCGGGGTGCCATTACCTAATTGATCCAGCGTTATGGTCTGAAGCCGTATATAATTGGATAATAGAGCTTCGACTTGGTAAAAAACAACAACCACTTAATCCTGAACTAAAGCTGCACTTAGAGGCACCTGCGAGACTTGCTCAACTTATTAAAAGCTATTTAACTTCGCGTGATGTGTCGGCAAAAAGTTAAGATAATTAAATTACAAAGTTGCCAGGAACATAGATCAGTCTATTATTTTGCGGTTCTGAACAAAAGGAGTGTTTTTAATGAATGTGGCGATTATTCCTGCTAGAGGCGGCAGTAAACGCATACTAGGTAAGAATATTAAACCTTTTATGGGAAAACCCATAATAACATATTCTATAGCTGCGGCGATTGATAGCGGTCTTTTCGATAGAGTTATTGTTTCTACTGATTCGGAAGAAATTGCTGAAGTAGCAAGGAAAGCTGGTGCCGAAGTACCTTTTATGCGGCCTGCTGAGCTATCTGATGATAAAACTGTTTTGGCGCCCGTCGTGCTTCATGCTCTTACCTGGTTAAAAGATCAAGGTTTTAACCCAAAATATGCCTGCTGTATCTTGTCGACTGCACCGTTTATTCGAGTTGTCGATCTCAAACAAGGATACGAATTATTAAGTGAGAAAAAGGTAGGTTCAGTCGTATCAATCACATCTTTTGCGTTTCCTATATTTCGTTCCTTTAAAGTAGCAGCAGACGGACATTTAGAGATGTTTTGGCCTGAACACGAGTTAACTCTCTCCAATGATTTACCAGAGGCATATCACGATGCCGGACAGTTTTATTGGCTAGATTGCGAGAGGTTTTATAAGGACACGAGAATGTATGCAAAGGATGCCTTGCCAGTAGTGCTGCCAAGATACTTAGTTCAGGATATCGATACACCCGAAGATTGGGAGACAGCGGAATTCATGTATCAAGCTGTCATGGCTAGTCATAGCTCGTAAGAGGCAAAATGAGTGAAAAGGGAGTAATCAGCTGTGAAAATGTCGCTCGATAAAAACGACTTGGTTGATTATGTTGCTAATCAGTTGAATATATTTTTTCTTGATAAAAATCCCATTGACAGTGGAGAGGTAAAGAAGTATCTCGATCTTGCGCTGCAACGCGTTGAGTATTGTTTCTCCTGGATAAATAGCAAATACTACAATGATGGATCGAACACCCTATTTAACCATTTGCACGCAGACCATTACGCAGTGTTTTTGTATTTGCTTTCCAATACCCTTTACAGAAATAATGCAGATCTGGCTGTTTGCGCAAAAGTATTTCAACTCAACCGATATCTCCACAGCATAGATGTATATTATGAGGTTGAGTTGCCCGATATCTTTTTATTCTCCCATCCTTTAGGCGCTGTATTGGGTAGAGCGCGATATTCTAACTTCTTCAGGGTTGCCCAACAATGTACGGTCGGGAACAATAAGAATGTTTACCCAACCCTTGAAGAACATGTAAGTTTATATCCAGGTTCTGCAATATTAGGTAATTGTGTTGTGAAAGAGAATTGCAAGATAGCGGCAGGCTCATTGTTGTTAGATAGAAATCTCGAAAAGAACAGCCTCTATATAGGCAACCCAGCGGGATTCACTGTTCGAGAATCCCGCGAAAAAGACCCTATATGGCGCTAAAATATTGAAAATAGAACGTGAAAGACCAAAAAAGTAAGCAACGCATCTAAATCAAACAAGCCATTGATGAGTGACTTCGAGGTGATTATGAATCCAGTAGATAAGGTTATCAATCATATGGAGAGCTTCTTATGCCAAAACTAGCAATTAACGGCGGAGAGAAGGTCAGGAAGCATAAGTTTCCAGCGTACATAACGATTGCAGAGGAAGAAAAGAGAGCGGTATCAAGGGTTATAGAGTCAGGGGTTCTGTCAAGGTTCCTGGGGGCTTGGCACGAGGATTTTTATGGCGGTCCCGAGGTAAGAGCATTTGAGTCAGAATGGGCCGAGCATTTCGACGTAAAACATGCGATAGCCGTAAATTCTGCTACCTCTGCTCTCTATTGCGCGGTTGGGGCAATAGGCATAGAACCAGGTGATGAGGTCATAGTATCTCCTTATACAATGTCGGCCTCAGCCATAGCTCCATTGATATATAACGCAATCCCAGTTTTTGCGGATATTGAAGAAGATTATTTTTGCCTGTCGCCTGAATCAATCGAAGAGAGAATTACAGAGCGAACAAAGGCCATCATCGTGGTCGATATATTCGGGCTACCTTATGACGCCGACAAGATTAACGCAATTGCAAAAAAGCATAGCCTCAATGTTATAGAGGACTGTGCACAAGCGCCTGGCGTTAAGTATAGAGGTAAATGGGCCGGGACTCTTGGTGATATAGGCGTGTATTCGCTTAACTACCACAAGCACATCCATACGGGTGAGGGCGGGGTTTTAGTTACGAATGACGATGAGCTTGCAGAAAAACTCAGGCTCATAAGAAACCATGCAGAAGCTGTTATAGGAGCTAAAGGCTATAGTTCTCTAGTAAATATGCTGGGATTTAACTACCGAATGACTGAAATTGAAGCGGCTATTGGAAGAGAGCAATTGAAAAGATTACCAGCCCTCCTTGATCAGAGGTTGAAGAATGTCGCATATTTGTCGAAAGAATTATCAAAGATACCATGTCTTGAACCGGCAAAGATTCGCCCGGAAAGCGAGCATGCATTCTATGTTCACCCGGTTAAATATAAACAGGAAATTGCCGGTGTCCATAGGAATAGATTTGTGGAAGCAGTGAAAGCTGAATTGATGCCAATTGAGCTCAGGGAAACTGAGGGTGTGAAAGTTGGATCGGGTTATGTCAAACCGTTGTATCTAGAGCCCATGTATCAGAATAAAATTGCATACGGTGGTTCTGGATGTCCTTGGAGCTGTCCTAGCTATCGAGGGGATGTGCGGTATGACAAGGGAATTTGCCCAGTGGTTGAGCATATGCATGAAGATGCGTTAATCATACATGAGCTAATACGTCCGCCAATGACTAAGGAAGACTTAGACGATGTCATTGAAGCTTTCAATAAAGTATGG
>Ga0210051_1007153_pt1 | contig 10445 bp, 18 predicted proteins | sample CryGey092014_all_FD_185464 | JGI IMG/M metagenome (GOLD analysis project Ga0210051, IMG submission 185464) | Groundwater microbial communities from aquifer - Crystal Geyser CG23_combo_of_CG06-09_8/20/14_all (SPAdes) (version 2) | ecosystem: Environmental > Aquatic > Deep subsurface > Groundwater...
ACTCTCATAGATTGTTAAATGAACAAGAAATAACAAGTTGGATTAATTGGTTTAATCAAAAGAGATTTAGTTACGGAATTAAAGATTTTCCAACAAATCTTTATGTTAAGAATTAAGGTTTACTTAACAGAAGAGTTCAAATAGAATTGAAGCTATAGTATTATTTCCACTGCTTTAAGATTACAAGAAGGGTCACAAGAACAAATGTGAGAAGGACTATCTATTGCTTCATCTCCGACATTATTGCAGTACCAGCTTATTCCAGGAAAATGCCCCCTACATGGGCCTTCATTCATACAGGACTTGTAAATTTCTTGAACATCCTGATATAACAAGCTATAATTGTCTTCAATGGATTTTAAATCTGAAGTTAATGCTTGTTTTTCAATATTAAGTTGATTGTTTATATCTTTCTCTTGTCTTAATTCTAGCACTGTCAACCTTAACATATAAGCTTCAATTCCAAGACCAATAATAAGAACAATTATTGTTGCTATTAAAATAGGAACAGATTTGTCTTTTTTCTTCTTCCTACTTTTCCCTCTTTTCATGGATTAAAATAGAATTTTAGGTATATAAATTTTGTTTAAGTTTTAGAAACTATTAAAAATTGACTTTTCTTATACTATTTATGGCATATAAATTATCACCTTCATCTCTTTCTTTAATGGGAGAATGCCCGAGATGTTTCTGGTTGGATAAGCACAATGTCTGGAAGAGGCCGGTGAGTATTTTTCCAAGTCTGCCCTCTGGAATGGATCATATATTAAAGATTCATTTTGACAAATTTATGGAAAGAGGAATTCTTCCACCTGAATTAAAAGAGAATCCTGAATGCAAAGGATGCAATCTCTTTGATGATAAAGAAAAATTGAGGGCATGGAGGAACAATCTCCAAGGAATAAGCTGGACAGACAAAGAGGGAAATATATTACATGGAGCAGTGGATAACTTGCTTGTTAAAAACAATAAGATAATTGTTTTGGATTATAAAACAAGAGGATATCCATTAAAGGAAGACACAGCAGAACACTATAAGGACCAGCTGAACATCTATAATTTTTTGCTGAGAAAGAATGGATATGAGACAGAAAACTACGCTTTCTTATTATTCTATGTTCCAAAAGAAGTTAAAGAGACAGGAGAAATTATCTTTGACACAACTTTGAAAAAAATGAAGATTGATGTTAAGAATGCTGAAGAGGTTTGGAAGAGGGCACTGAAATTATTGAATGAAGATTGTCCGGAGGAGACTTGTGAGTGGTGTGATGGGAAGTGAAAGATAGATAAACTTAAAATCTGAGGAATTCTTTTTAGTATATGTCAGAAATAATACAAAAAGCAAAAGAATTAGCAGAAAAATATCATAAAGGTCAAATAAGACATAAAGGGGAAAATAAAGAAGAGATTCCTTATTCCACACACCCGATTGGAGTTGCCCAAATGGTTTCTCAAATGAGTGATGATGAAGAGTTAATAGCTGCTGCATATCTTCATGATGTTATTGAAGGAGTATGGGAATTTCCTGGAGTATGGAATTTAGATAAAGTTAAACAAGAAATAGGTTCTCTTGGTTCAAATCTTTTAAGTTATGTAGAAGCTCTTTCTCATGATAAAGATAAAGAAGATTATATTGAGTATGTTACAAGAATTTCAAAAGATGAAAAATTAAGAATAATTAAGATTTGTGATATGATTTATAATGTTACAGAGAGTCCAGATGAAGAGCAGAAAGAGAGGTATAGAGAAGGGTTGATGATATTATTTAAGAGTTTGATTGGTGTGGGGGAAGATAAACTCTTATAGGTTCAAGTAAAAGAGAGTGTTAAAAACTATATATATAGTTTAAATATAAGAGCAATAGAATTCAAGCCCTTTTTCTGAAAGTTCTAAATGTTCTATTTTTTCATTATTATATGTAATATCTATAAGCCCCTTTGCTTTTAGTTTTTCAAGACCCTTCACTACACATTCTTCAGAAGCTCCAGTAACCCCTTTACTAGTTTTTCTAATGTATTTGCTTCTTCATCTGCTATGAAAGATAGTCCAGACCAATCAACAAATCCCAGTTCAAGAGTTTGTACCATTTTAAATTAATTAAGATGCTTTTAAATAAAAATATTTACAATATTTTTTTAAGAAAAAATATATGGTATATCCTAAAGTATAAATTATATTAATAACCAAAATAAATAAAAAGTATTCTTTTTATGTATATTTATGAAGCAGGAGACAATTATATTAATATTGCATATATTTTTTGGTATAATATTTATAATAACTTTTTTGAGATGTCTTTTCTCTAATACCCCTTTTATCTGGTTGTTGTTTATTTTAATAGCTTGGATTATTATCTGGGTACATGTAAAGAGGACGAGGAGAGGAAGATATCACGAGAGGATGAATTTGAAGAAAAGGAGAAAGTAGATTTAATATTATAAATTATTTATCCCAATCACAATAATCAATAAAAACCAGTATTTCTAGGTATATTTATGATAACAGAAAGTTTCTGGATATATCTTATCCTGGTGCTTTTTATTTTGATCATTTTAACTATCATTTGGATAGCAATAGAACAAAGAGCTTACAGAAGATATCAAGAGAGATTAAGGAAATTGAAAAGAAATGCTGAATTAAGGATTATTGGTTGAGAATTTAGATTTCTTATTTTTTTACTTTTCTTTTCTCCCCACTTCACATATATTGCAATGTAAATTATTTCAAGTATCCAAATAATCAAAAAAACCTTTAGAAAATTTTGATTATTTATAATTAAGGGGATTCCAACAATGCTTATAATTACTGTTGCAATTGTTATTGCACAGAAAACGTCCTTCCTGTTTCCAAAATAAACAAAATCCTCTATCATCCATTCACCTTCATCCTTCTTTTTTAGGTTACTTTTCTTTTTCATCTTATTTTCCCTTTCTCAATCCGCAATCTTCTTCATACCAAATCCCCTTTACATTCATACAGCCTTCTTCATCTGTTTCAACAATCATATTAACACATTTAAATGTATTTAAGTTACAAACCCCCTGACTTGTTACTGAAAAGCAGTCAGTATCAGAAGCGCAATTTATATTTGTTGAGGGAATTTTACATACACTAATTGGTTCACAAGGCATCTTAAATGCAATATATAAACTAAGAGCTACTATTAGCAGAACAAAAATTAAGAGCATGATATACTCTCCTTTCTTCATGTTAATATTAGTAAAACTTATTATTTAAATCTGTCTTGTGCATTGTTAATTAATTAGAATTCTTATTCACAATAGCCTAAAGCGTTTGCAAATCCTTGAGGTGTTTTACAAAGACGTCCTGTTGGGCAAGTTAAGTTTGCACCTGTTCCACATTCACATAATTCTTCACAAACAGTAGTACAAGAGACATTTTCTTGTCCTTGGCTATTTATTGCACATTTATTTCCACATTCATTCCATATTCCACCATTAGAATTACAGGAAGTTGAGTTTAATATCACTTTTTCTTTTTCTTCTTCCTGTGGTCCTTCTTCTTGTGGAGAATTGTTTGGTTTTGCACAATTTTCTTTGCGTACCTTGAAGGCTAATTTACACTGGTTCATCTCTTCTTTATAGGTATTTCTACAATCAGTATTCATATTTTTTATTTGAGTCCTGTTTGTAATTGTCCTATTTTTGTATTGTTGTTTAACATTTGTATTACATCCTTTGTAAGTTGCTTTTTCTCCTTTATAGCAAGAATTCTTTATTTTAGCTTGAGCAGAAACGCACGAACCATAAGATTTATCCTTTCCAACTTTATTTCCTGCTGCCATTGCAAATGACAATCCTAAAACCAATACTAAGCACAAAGAAAGTGCTAAAACCCTCTGATTTTTCATAAACTATTGTGGAATTGAATATTTATAAAGATTCTCCTATTAAACATAAAAATTTATAAGCAAAAATCTAATCTTTCAAATTAACTCCGACATTTTCCAATTCTTCTTTTATCATATTGGTTGTTTCTTCTTGAGTTGTTTTCAATTTTTCTTTCTTCTTTTCTGCCCAATCTTTTTCATTTTTTAGGTCCTTAATTTCTGTGCCTGCTTTTTCAAGTTCAGATGAAAGTGGTTTTGTCTCATCTTCTTTTATTTCTTTTTTGTTATCTTCTATCTCTTTTTCCCCGTCCTGTATTTGTTTTATTTTGTCATATATGCTTTCGGTGTTTAATTTAGATTCATTAAGCAGATTCAAAAGGCGGCTTCCTTTGTCTTTTTTAAATTCCTCTGTAAAATCATCCCTATAGAGCTTGACAATTTCCATTTTATCTTCAAATATATGGAAAAAGTTGGAGAGAGCCTTAAAGTCAATGAGTTGCTTTAGTTCAGATATCCCTTTTTCAATTTGCTCTTCTTGGGTCTTGATTAATCTTTCCTTTTCAATATTATCAAGATATTCCTGGCTGCTTCTTATTTTTTCTATTTTTTCTGAAATTTCTTTGTTTCCTTGTTCTTTATTCTTTAGTTTATTTGCAATAGTTATTACTTCTTCATCAATCTTTTTCGATTTCTCATTTATTTCTTTTATTTCACTTACTTTTGATTCAATGAGAACAAGTATTTTAGAAGTTGAAGTTATTTCTTTATTTTCATTGAATGTGTTTATTAGTTCTGTAGAGAAATTTTTTAGAGATTCTTTTATGCTTCCCATCTCTTTTCCAATAAGTATAGTTGCTCTTTCATAGCTTTTTCCAGAACTCTCATTTAAACGTAGAAAAGCCGAATTTATGTTCTCTGTAAACTTTTCAATATTTTCTTCATCTGCATTTTCAATATTCTCCATGAACCTTTCAAGAAATTCTATGTATTTCTTTCTTCCTTCGTTAACTGCTGACTTTATCTTATCATTTTTCTCTTTTGACTCTATATCCACTTTATTTACAATCTTTATTTTCTCTCTGAGTCCTTCTGAAAATGCCTTTATTTTTTGTTTAACCAAAGAGATAACTTCGTTTTCTTTAGAAGTGTTTTCATTTATTTTCTTTTTTAAGAATTCTTCTATATCTGAAAAGTGGATTTCTTCTCTGGTTGGTTCTATTTTTTCAGGTTCACTGAATATTTTTTTGAGAAAACTGAATATTCCCATTTTGATTTGCTATGCTTTTATTTCAATCTCTCTCCTATAACTATTTTCACCTTCTTTAAAGTCTTTGTAACTAGAAATATTTAATGGTTTTTTGAATAATGGGCAATCTAAAACAAAAGTTTCATATTCTCCTCCTTCTCCTGCAATATGAATTTTGTATTTTGTATTTAAAATTTGGATTTCGTCAATGAACCTTTTATCTATTAATCTACCTAACCATGATTTATTAAGTGGATAAGCGAAGACACCAGTTATTATAACCTTAAAGTCATTTTTAATTAACTCATTTAGATAATTTAATTCGTCTATATTCCAAAGAGGATTTATACATTCTATATTCAGTTTATCACATATTTTTTTAATTCGTGAAGATTGGTAAACAGACTGTATTGCTCCTGTTACAATTCCCTCTATCTTGTATTTTTTTATTGCTTTTTTTATTGCTTTTTCCAGATCTTTTAACTCTTCTTCTTTTTCTCCTTTTGTTTTTTGAATTATTATAGGAAGATTCATTGATTTTGCTTGGTATTTTACTTTTTCTATACTAGGGGTGTGAAACATGTATGATTCTTTGTTTTTTGAGAGAATTGATATTAAGCAGGAAATTTCGTCTCCGTGCTTTTTTGTAATATATACGGAATAGACAGAATCTTTCCCTCCTGAAAAGAGTGATGCGAGTTTCATTATTTTGAGTATCTTTTGGGGTATATAAATTTTTAAAAAGATGAGATACATCTAAAAAAGCATGGTTAAATCTTTGAGAAAAGTGCTTAGAGAAAAAGTTGACAGGTGGAAAGAGGATGAAACTAAAAAAATAAAGGATATAGCTATGGAAATGGGTCTTGGAAACTTATATAGATTTAATAATCTTGTTGGAACTTCTAACCCCCTTGTATCAGAACAATTAGCTAAGGCAACATTAAACAATGTTGATTTTTATATAGATATAGCAGCCAGACAAAGAGCTGAACAAATTTCTTTTTTGGATAAGATAAAATACAGTTCATATTATTTATTGGATAAATTAGTCTAATTGGCTTTGTTCAATCTTTTTCATAGCCTTTATCATAATTCTGCTCTTTTTCTTCATCTTCCTCATCCTTTTCAGCGAATTTGTTGAATTCTTCATCTGAGATTTCTTCATAAGTACCATCTTTTAACTCTGTTATCAAATCTTTGAAAGGATTTCCATTCTTTTTCCAATAGTTGGACTTTTCCCATATGTCTATTTCCTCAAAATGACCTTTCTGTTCTAGCCATATCTTCTTTTGGTTTTCAAGATGTAAAAGAGGGGAAAAGTGCTCTATTCTCTTCTCCCTGTCAGTCCCTGCAAGTTCTGTAAATGTTATTTTCTTGTAGTCTTCTTTAGAATTGAAATGTTCTTCTAATATTCTGGTAATCTCTAATATCTTATCCTTTATACTGAATTTTCTCCTTGGAAGAGAAATTGAACTCTCACGGAGAGCGTTCTTGTTTACAATCTCTTTTTTTATTCTCCTGTTTTCAGTTACTATTGCCTTGTTCAATGATTCTAACAATTCACTGAGAGTAACTTTCTTGAATCTTGGAAGAGGGCTTCTGGGAATTAACTCTGGAATTTCATCTTCAAGCTCTATTCTCTCAAAAGATGATTTTTTTATCTCGGATTTATTTCCAAAAAGAACATCATCTATGCTTTTTATGTACTCATTAAGCAGTATTTCTGACTTTATTCTTAACAAGAACGATGCAGCTAAGAGAACCTTGCTTGATATAAAAAAATCTCTCTCTTCCATTTCCTGTATCCTTTGAAAATATTTTTCTGTGAGGACAATCAAATCAATATCCCAAGGATTTAGTTGTTCTGTGTTTATCAAGTCATATATAATTTCCTGCCAGTCTATTTCCCTGCTAAAAAGCAAATCATGGATTTCCTCTTGTTTTACATTTATCTTTTGAGGATTTGCCTGATTCATATAATTGAAATTTTCACCTTGCTTTTCCATTTGAGATTAATGAATAGTCATTATATAAATTTTTATAAATACATCTTTTTTTGTTAGAAAATGGAATCTCAAGCGGATTTTGATAAGATTTACAAGGAAATATCTAATTTTCATGAGGTTATGCAAGAGTGCATATTTATTGTACAAACCAAGAGTAATTATATTGGAATGTCTTTAGAAGAGTTATCTAAGCTTTATGATAAGATAGATAATGGGTTAATTAGCTATAGTATTATTATACAAAATAATTCAGGTTTATTTAAAGAGATAGCTGAATTGGGTAAACAAAATGATAAACCTGGCAAATTTTTAGAAGCTCAGTTACTCAATGTTGTTATAAGCATGGTTGCTAAAGATCCTTCCCACACCCTTCCTCAGAAGTTTAAAGAGTCTCTATGGAATGAGAAAATGAAAGACAGAAAATATTACAATAAAATTTGTGATATTGCCCCAATATTTCCTGAGCATAGAAACACTCTTTATTCTTTCTTGCAGAGATAAATTAATGATTTATACTGAAAGAGATTTAATGAATTTATTCAAATCCTTATCTTTCAAATCTCTCGAAAGTTCATTTGGAGATTCCTCAAGGTGATAATTGAAAATTACTTCTGATGGTTTCTTTCCATTTTTCAAACCAAAAAGTAATGTGGAAGTTCCTAGATTCTCCATTGAGGATTTTGTTATTTTTTTATTTTCACTTTGTTCATAGAAGCTTTTTGTCATACCCATATAAACATAAAGAAATGTTGCTAAGTCCTTTTGGAAATCTTCTGATTTATTAGGGAGAGTTAGCAGGACAGTTGTTAATCCAAGTTTGAAAGGGAGATTTCCCATTTTTGATTCAGAAACGTTTCTCAATTTATTGTTTAATTCCTTGATGAAATTGAAATCATGTAAAGAATCCTCCTGGGAATTTAACTCGTAAGTTATTGGAGAACCTTCCTCTGAGAGATAATGAGAATTTCTGACTCTGTAACAAATTCCAAATGCAGGACTATAATCAATAATTTTATCTCCCACAAAATTTTCAAAATCAAGTTTAAACCAATCAATATTTATTTGAGGCATCTAAGCAAATCTTTCTCTGTATTTATAAGGATTTAGATTATTTATTTTTATCTTATAATTGCAGTTAAGGACTAATGTAGTTATCAATTTTGGCATATGTAGTTATTAAGCCTCTTTTTTTCGTTTGCAATTATAAAAGGACTATCAAATTTTTAATTACTACTCTATGTTTATCACTGCTTGTCATTTTTAAAGAGTAACAGAAACGAAAGATTTAAATAGTTGCGGTTGTTCCAATCTCTATCACCTCTTTTTACCCAGGAGACGCTTCAGGTCTACTTTTTGTCGGCTTGAAGAATCTCCCAGGGTTTCGAAAAATACTTAAAACCCTCCCCTAAAGATTATCTTCAAAATGGACACAGAAGAAATCAGACTTTCGCATACTAATCATAAACTTTATCTCTCTTATCAATCTTAGTAACTAAAATTATCTTCTGAACTTCTTTAAATTTGTACAAAGCCCTAAACTTGCCAATTCTATATCTGAAGACCATTTCATTATTATCTCTTCCAATAAACTTTGCATCGCTTGGAACTGGATTATTTTCAAGATTCTTTAATCTCTTTTCAATTCTTTCTTTTGTATCCTTATCTAATTTATCTAAGAAATCTTGAGCTTTAACAGAAAGCTCTACAAAAGGCATTTTATAACCTCTTGGTTCTTCCTTCTCTTAAATCTTCTTCTGCTTCATTTAAAGAACTAATATCATCTGGAGTTAGAGTTACATCTATTATGTGCTCTTTTATAAAATTAATTTCGTGTCCTAACCTGTCAAGTCTGTTTATAATTAGTTCTTCGTTTCCCATATTTATTATTAAGAGAAATAGTATATAATCTTTTTGGTTTTGCTTTTATTATGAACTCATGAGGAGTTGAACCCACGCCCTTATAAGTCTTCAACAGATCTTATTTGTTTGAATTTTCCTCTTTTAATATCGCTTCCACTAGATTCAATTTGTTGCATAGTCTCTTCATTAGATAAAACGCAAAATGTTTCCATAGCTTGAGATAATTCTTCTTTTGTTGCCATAAAAATAAATAAGCCCGGCATTACCGTTAGGCCATACCCGGGATTTGATAAGTATTATAATAAGAAATAGTATTTAAGTTTTACTTTTTCAAAGGATTTTGCCAGGGTTTTCAATAAAATTTATGAGCCTCCCAGGGTTTCGATTTTTACTTGAAAACCCCAAATATTAAATTATAAAAGTAAAAAATGATTATATCGCCTTAGAATAATAAAAGAATGTTTTCCAGCGATTATAATTTTTTTTCTTAAAAAGCTTGAACATTTTTTCATTATTTACTTCACTAAACCCCCATATTAACTCCATTTTCATTTTCTTTGCTATATCTTCCAAATAATTCATTAATTTTGTTCCATATCCTCTTCCCTGATAATTATTATCAACTACAATTCCGCTGAGTCTAAGATGTTGTGCAGTATAAAATACTTCTATCATAAGGCATCCTATAATTTTTTTATCAACTTCAAATACAAACAATTTGTGATTTTTATTGCTAATGTATTCAGCAATATCCTTTTTCTTGTATATCTCATTTCCAGTAAGATTTGGGTCACTATTAAAAAGCTCTAAAATTCTTTTGACATCTTGGATTTTTGCAATTCTTATTTTCTCTTCCATCTGTTTATTAAATAAATCTAAATATATAAATTTAATAGTTTTAGTTATGATTTAGGGGTTTTCCCTAAGCACTCCCAGAGTTTCGTTAATTTGTTTAAACCCCAAATTTAGATAAGCACGATTCTGTGAATCAAACTGCTAAGGCGCTGATTAGAGAAGGAATCCCTGTTGTTGCTGCAAGAAATATTCATTATTAAAATCTATTTTTATTCACAATCATCTTTAAATAGTGTTTTAGTTCTTGTTCTATGACTAAAATGGAAAATCTAACAAAGAAAATAAATATAGTAAAGTCTACAGTACTCGGTTTAGGACTTTTGGCTCTTACAGCCTTGCCTCTAAATGCTCAAAAATACGAATCAGATTATATAAAGAAAAACAATCTAAGCTATTGCATATATGGAAGAGGCATAAAGCATAATTCTCATTATTTTAAGAAAGAAAAAGAAGAGAATTATTGCATTTCCAAGGCAGCAAAAAAGAGTAATTCATATTATTGTGACATCCTCCGTCCCCTAAAGGTTTTTTGCTTAGCAAAAAATCCTCGCTTCGCTCGGAGGACGGCGTCCTAATAATTTGAAACTAATTTATGATGCCAATCCTGATTTTCTATATATCTCATTGC
>Ga0210051_1007156_pt1 | contig 10442 bp, 7 predicted proteins | sample CryGey092014_all_FD_185464 | JGI IMG/M metagenome (GOLD analysis project Ga0210051, IMG submission 185464) | Groundwater microbial communities from aquifer - Crystal Geyser CG23_combo_of_CG06-09_8/20/14_all (SPAdes) (version 2) | ecosystem: Environmental > Aquatic > Deep subsurface > Groundwater ...
CCAGGAAAAGAAGGTTTTAAAGAAGGTATGAGAAGAATAATGAATATGGATTTTGAAAAGATGGGAAAGGAATCTATGAAGATATTTAATGAAAAATTTAATAAGGGATTATTGATTCAGAAATATTTAGATGTATATGACAAGGTGATTGATAATACAAAATAAGATATATTTATTAATCGGAATAAGAAAAAGGACTCTTTATAACAAAACAAATACATGAATATTGCTATGGTTACACCTACTTATTTACCCAACATAGGTGGACTTGAGATTGCTATAAAAGAACTTAGTTTAGAATTATTGAAAAGAGGGCATAAGGTCTATGTTTTTGTTCCATACGCTATAAAAGGATATCTAAAAAATACAATATGCAAATTAGCGGGAAATGTGCATACTGGAGATATCGTAGTATTACCCTTTCCTTATTCAAAAGTTCTAGAAAGGTATTCATTAGATTTTATTATTGAAGGTGTCATGAAGAAGGAATTTGTTAAAAACAGAATTGATATAATTCATAATTGGTCAACGGTTCCTTTTGGTTATTATTCTATTCAGGCAAATCGTGAAACTAAGTTACCAGTGCTAACCCTTTTGGCAGCCAAAGATATTCATGACCCAATAAGTCCCATAGAAAACAATTGGACAAACAGGATAGGTTATGTGCTTAATAATTCAAATAATGTCGTATCATGCTCTGATGACCAAAAACAAAGAGTAAGGAATAAAACTGCTGTTAGAATAAAAATAATACCTCATGGAGTTAATATATACAAATTTAATCCGAATAAGAAATCGCTGGATTTAAGAAAATACTTACATTTAGAAAACGAGATCTTTCTATTTTCCTTACAGCGGTTGCATCCAAGAAAAGGTGTAGAATATTTAATTAAGGCAATGAGTGAAATTGTTAAAAAATGTTCTAATGTTAAGTTAATCATTGGAGGAACCGGTCCAGAAGTTAATAAACTAAAACTATTAATTAATGAACTAAAATTGCAATCTAAAATAGAATTAATAGGTTTTATAAAAGATTCTGAAATGTGCAATTATTATGCATCTTGTGATATTTTTGTTTTTCATTCTCTATATGAAGCTTTTGGAATTGTATTGGTAGAAGCAATGGCATCAGGAGTTCCTGTTATTTCGACACAGGTTGGAGCCATACCTGAAGTTGTGAGGGATAAAAAAACAGGCATATTGGTTCCACCGTGTGACCCGAGTGCTTTAGCTAGTGCCATTATGGAATTAATTGAAAACGAAAATCTTAGAAAAAGAATGGGGTTTGAAGGACGTAAAATAATAGAAAAAGAATATAATTGGGAAAACATAGTAGAAAAGTATGAAAATATTTATTACGATTTACTAAAAAAGCAGGGCGTTAATTCTTAGCTATGAATAATTTTATTAAAGAAAAAGATTGGAAATATAAATATATTTTTGAATTTTTGACGATTTGTTTAATTGGTTCTTTTATTGCATATGCAGTTGCTAATAATAAAATTAATCCCTTTTATATTTTGGGTTTTATTTTATTGCCTATAGTTGTATTGAGTAAATTAAGGGTAAACAAGCTCTTAGCGATTTTTATTCTAATTTTTCCATTTAATTATTGGATTTCTATCGGTAAAATAAATGTCAATTTAGTTGAATCGTTAATTCTAATAATGTTCTTTCTATGGGTTTTTAATTATTTACTAAAAGGAAGTATTAAATATAGAGATAATAGTTTTAACAAATGGATATTGGCTTATATTTTAGTTAGTTTTATTTTATTATTTAATTCTTCGTTGAATGACAAAGATGTTTATAAAGCAATTGCAAGAACGATAGAATTCGGCATGTTGTTTTATGTTATAGTAAACAATTTACCGGTAGAAATAGATGAAAAATATTTTAAAAAATTGTCTAATTTACTGTTATTTGGGATGATGATTGTATGTTTTTTGGGGATTATAGAATATTTGATTTATTGCATAAATTATCCGGACTCTTTCATTGAATTTCACAAAAAAATGATTTTATCGGGAATTTATCCGCCAAGGTCAGTGAGCAGTATTATTAATCTAAGTTATGAAGGCAGAACCATAGGTTCGACATTGGGAAGTAAATCCGCTCTATCTATTTATCTTTCGATTATTATACCCTTGTTTTTTTTAAAAATGATATACGCAAAAGGATTAAATCAAAAAATGGTATTTATTTTTGTCTTTTTGTTGGGATTATTCTCTCTTTTATTAACCGGTTCCAGGACCGGATTTTTTTCGCTGATAATAGGAATGTTGTTAATTTTGTTTGTTTTAGGTAGAACAAGAAAAATAAAAATTATTTTGACGATTGTTTCCGGCTTGTTATTATTTATTTATTTTCTACCGGAAGAATTTCAGCAAAGGCTGACCTTTCGGTCAAGTGAGAGTACAATTTCAGGAAGAAAAAGTTATATGATTCGGTCATTAAACATTATTAAAGACAATGTGATATTAGGAGCCGGTATTGATAGTGTCGGTGGAAAAGCAGGGGAATCCAAGCCCCACAATGCCTTTTTAATAGAATTCCAGACAAAAGGTATTGCCGCTTTTATAATATTAATTGGATTGTTTTTTCAATCTTTCAGGTATTCTTATAAAAACATGCTTATTTATAAGAATGATAAAAGTGAAATTGGCATATATGCCATATGGTCATTTATCACTGTATTTATTTACTTCCTAATTTCTTTGGCAGCCGAACCTTTTTGGGAAAACCAGACTTCAGTATTATTTATTTTAGCTATAGCTATTTCTGTTATTCTTAGAAGGAACTCAGATAAAATGTTAGAGAAAAGTTAGCGGAACGAGTTATTATGGAAAAAATTAATTTTAAATCTTTATTCAAAACAGAAAAGGGACTGATTTTAATAATAATATTGCTTTTCTTTATAAAAGGAGTTTTTTATTTCGGCTATTTTAAATTACCGCTAAGCGATTTTTTAGCTTTTAAATCAATGGCTCTATCATTGACTGGTTTTAAATTACCTCAGGATTTAACAAGGGCCCCCCTATATCCAATTATAATTGGAATTATTTCTTTTTTGATTCCGGGTAAACAAGCTATTTTGTATGCAGGTGAATTAATAAACTTAATTCTGGGAACATTATCTGTGTTTATGATGTTTTTGATTTCAAAAAGGCTGAATTTGAAATATCCTCTTATTGCTTCCGGATTGTTCGCTGTATTTCCTGTTATAACCTTTGTGACAAGTCAGCCCCTGGTAGAAATACCTCTTATAACAGGAATGTTGCTTGTAATTTATTTTGATTTAAAAGAGTCTAATTTGAGTTATTTATTTGCCAGTCTTACTGCTTTAATAAGGTGGGACGGCGTGTTACTGTTGTTCCTGTTAGTGTTGAAAAATATGATTTATTGTAAAAGTAGAAAACGGACGTTACTGTTTGGAATAATTAGTGTTGTTCCTATAGCAATATGGTTTATTCTTCCTTATCTAAAAGGTATACAGATGACCAGATATCTCGGTATGTTTGAGGCATTTCTGACGGGCAAGGTATCATTGGTACATTTAGGCAATTATGGTAATGTATTTAAAAATTTATTATTGTGTTCGGGAAAATTAACAAGCAAGACTAATTTTATTGAAATATTTTTTATTATCATTATAGTTACATTGTTATTATGCGGATTGGTAAGGTTAATGAAAAAAAGTTTTAAGAATATATTCGTCTTACTAGTATTTTTAATTAGTTATATGTATTTCCTTTTAATTATATCGGCACCGGGCCAGTTAGAAGAAAGGAATGTAGGTATTATCATATTTGTGTTAATAATATTTTTTACTGAAGGATTGGGACAGGTTATAAGTTTGATATATGAGAAATTAGGTAATAGAAAGATCGTGAAAATTATATTCAGTAGTGTTTTAATATTTATTTTTTGCCGGGGTTTTTACGGTATGACTGTAATAATGAATAACCCGGCATTCCACTGGGGAGAATTAGTTTCTTTAGCGAGATGGTATGAGAGATTTGCTAATCCGGGGGATAAACTTTTGATGAGTAACCCCGACCTTATAAAAGACATAACCAGTTTAGATAAAGACTATTTTATAAATCCTTCTGATTTAAACGTTAATAAAACAGATAGATTAAGAAGCTTATTAGAAAGAATAAAAAATAAGGGGGTTACGTATGTTGTCTATATTCACAGATATAGTAACGAAAGATGGGTTACATTTCCGTTAAATGAATATTTTCATCTGGATAGATTTAAATTGGGAGGGTTGTATTTCTTCCGTGTAAAAACAATACAGATTGGAGATTCCTGCCAGTATGCACTGATATTTAAAGTTGTAAAAGACAGCAGAAACCTTTTTAGTGGAAATTACTTCTTTTTTATAAATAATGAAAAGACTGGTTTGAAAACCGATAAGGTATTTGAGGTTATAGATAAAAAAAATCTTGTCAGGCAAACCGTTGAAGTTCAGAATTATTCTTTTGAAAATGTAGGAGAGAGGAATCTACCGGCCGATTGGGATATTTCTTCCTGGGGGAAGAAACAGAAATTACTTGTTGATTCGGAAAAAAGTTATGATGGTAAGTATAGTTTTATGTTATTTGTGGATAGGAAAGAAGTGAATTATAGTTTAAATTCAAAAACATTTGAGTTAAAACCCGGCATGGTAAATTTAGAAGTAGCTGTTATGACTGAATTAAAAGGGAAGTATGACGGTTTTCTACAATTATTGATATTTGATAAAAATATGAAAAATGTACATATATATCATTTGAATATTTCTAATATAAATACCCGCAGTCAGTGGCAGGATGTAAAAATGTCCGATAGTTTACCATTGAATGTTAAATATGGACAGATAATTTTGCGCATTACCGGTTCTGATTTAGGAAATACTATAAGGATAGATGATTTTAGATTGACAAATTGGCAGATTAAATTGGATGAAATGTTATGAGTGAAAGTTTCATTAACCTGTTACCGGGAATAATTATAAAAATCCTCCGAAAGATAAGAGATATTATATTTATTTTGTTGGAACCATTTGACTATTGCTGTAGATTGATAAACGGTAAAAAAGATTTTCCACCATTATATTTAAGAAGATATATTGGTCCGTTAAAGACTTTTGAAATGTCTGGTTCAGAATTCCTTGTGTATCTGAAAATAATTACTGGATTTCTTCCTGATGAAAGAATTTTAGACATAGGATGTGGTTGCGGGGTGATTGCTATCTTTCTAAATGAATTCTCCGGATTCAGTGGGAAATATTATGGAGTAGATATACATAGGTCTTCAATAAATTGGTGTAAGAAGAATATAAATTCCAAGAATTCAAAGTTTAAGTTCAGTCACATTGATGTGAGAAACGAACAATATAATCCCAAAGGGAAACAATCTCCAAAGGAATATAAATTTCCGTTTGAAAACAGCTGTTTTGATGTTATATTGCTAAAGTCAGTTTTTACTCATATGCTACCGGAAGAAGTTGAAAATTATTTCAGAGAAATCGCAAGACTGCTTTCTCCGGGCGGACGGTGTCTCGCTACATTCTTTCTTCTGAATGAGAAACAAAAAGAATTTGAAAATAAAGGTATGAATAAAAATTCTTTTGTATTTGGGAATGATATATGTTGGTATGCATATAAAAACAGTCCTGAAAGTGCTGTTGCTTATAATGAGAATTTTATTATGGATATTTTGAAACAAAACGGTCTTGCGTTAAAACAACCAGTCATGTATGGATGGTGGTCAGGAAGGGAAGACGGTATTTCATTTCAGGATATGGTGCTTATAGGAAAATGAATATAATTTGTATTTCAGGTGTGTTATACGATTATAAACTGTGGAATAACCGTCAACATATTATGACAAGAATGGCTAATAGAGGTAATAGAGTTATTTATGTTGAACCACCCAAAAGTATATTATTACAAGCGTTAAAATTGATTTTTGGAGTGAGTCCGGAACAGAATACAGGGAAATGGTTTAGAAGGCTGTTCGGAAGTGAAGAAAGGCAGAAAAATCTTTTTATATTCTCATTAATTAAATTCTTACCGACAAAGTACCGTTTTTCAAGACATCTGAATTATCTTCTAAATCTTTTATGGTTAAAAAGAGAAATTAGAAAAAAGAATATGGATGATGCGGTACTCTGGATTTATACACCGGAAGCAGTTACATTAGCCGGAAGAATAGGTGAAAGTCTTATTGTTTATGATTGTGTTGATGAATATACAGCACAACCTTATTATTCTAAAAATTTTAATGGAATAGACAAAAATGAGATAGAACTTCTGAGGAAATCCGATATAGTATTTTCTTCAGCTAAAAATTTGGCAAAGAAAAAGAAAAAATATAATACAAATACTTATTTTATTCCAAATGCAGGAGATTATGAACATTTTATAAAAGCCACCCATGAAGAGACAAAGATACCCGACGATATAGCTAAAATTCCACACCCCTGCCTTGGATTTGTCGGAGCTATGGATAACTATAAATTGGATATAAAACTAGTTCTATATTTAGCCGTAGAAAGACCTGATTGGTCAATTGTTTTAATCGGTCAGGTGGGTGTTTCTGAGAACAGCCTGGATTTGTCGTCAATAAAAGATTGCGGAAATATATATATGTTTGGTTCTAAGAAATATAACGATTTACCTGCGTATATCAAAAATTTTGATGTCTGTCTGATTCCATACCGGTTTAATGAATATACAAAAAATTGTTTTCCGATTAAATTTTTTGAATATCTGGCAACCGGTAAACCAGTTGTAGTTAGCGGTTTGCCGGAACTCGAAGAATACAAAAATATAGTCGGTATTGCTCATAATTATGAGGAGTTTCTTGAGTTAATAAAACATGCTTTAAAAAACGGAGACGAATTACAGAAAAAAGAAAGGTTATCATTGGCCAGGAATAATACGTGGGATAGCAAAGTCTCCAGGCAGTTGGAAATAATAGAATCTTTTATCAGGGGACAGAATAACTAAATGAGGATAGGGATAGATTTTCATTCAGTAGAAAGAGAAGGTACCGGAAATTGTACGTATATAAGGAGTACCGTAGAATCTCTTCTTGAAATTGATGACAAAAATGAATATTTTTTATATGTTGTAAATGATAAATACGCGTACTATGAAAAATTCAGAACTGTGAAAAATGTTTTTTTGAAGCCTATAGGTGTAAATAATCCATTCGTCAGGATTCCATTGCTGGGTTTTTATACATTCAGAGATAAGATAGATATACTGCATGTGCAGTATATAGCCCCACCGATTTTTAGAGGTAAATTATGCCTGGCTATTCATGATATATCTTTTTTTCATTTTCCCGAATGTTTTAGAAGATTTGAAGTGTATCGTCAAAGACTATTGTTGCCATTAAATATCATAAGGGCTCAGAGGATTCTTGTCTCTTCACAGTTTTCGAAGAAAGATTTGATTGATATATATAATGTCAACGGGAAACAAATAGAGGTTGTTTACTGCGGGGTTAAATCATTTTTTAAACCTTTAGCTGATTTAGAAAATGCAAAAGTAATAATGAAGAAATACGGAATTTTCGATAAATTTATACTTTTTGTCGGTCGTTTAGATACCAGGAAAAATCTTCCCGTGTTGTTTAAAACTTTTAATCTATTAAAGCAAACAAAGAAAATTCCGCATAAATTGGTAATTGTCGGTAAAAAAGATTACTTGTCAAAGCATATTGTAAAAGAACTGAATTCCTCTCCTTACAAAAAGGATGTAATTTTTACTGGTTTTGTTGAAGAAAACAGTCTCGTGTTATTTTATAATATGGCAGATGTTTTTATTTACCCGTCATTTTATGAAGGCTTTGGTCTGCCCTGTCTTGAGGCGATGGCGAGCGGGTGCCCTGTTGTGTCATCTAACAATTCATCCCTACCCGAAGTAGTAGGTTCAGCTGGTATTCTTATTGACCCGGACAGTGTGGAAGAGATAGCGAATGCGATATACAATATAATATCTGATGTAAAGCTGAGGAATAATTTTGTTGAGAAGGGAATAAACCAGGCAAAAAGATTTGATTGGAAGAAGTCTGCAATACAATTGTTAGAGATATATAGAGGAATAGTAAAATGAAAATAGCGATGATGGGCATACGCGGTATACCGGCAAATTACGGCGGCTTTGAAACGTTGGCAGAAGAATTATGCCAGAGACTGGCCGAGAAAGGAATTGATATAACTGTTTATGGCAGGTCCAATATTATAGACAGGAAACTAAATAATACACTTTATAAAAATGTCAGATTATTGATATTACCTACAATCAGTCATAAGTATTTAGATACGGTTTTTCATACTTTTTTGTCAGTAATTCACGGAACATTTATAAAAAGGTATGACATAATATTTATTTGCAATGCAGCCAATAGTATTTTTTCACTGATTCCCCGGCTTGTAGGAACAAAAGTAGTAGTTAATGTTGACGGAATAGAACGGAAACGAAAGAAATGGAATTTTTTTGGTAAACTTTGGTATAATGCAGGTGAAATATTTTCGTGCCTGTTTCCCAATGTAATAGTCAGTGATGCTGAAGTAATTAAAGATTATTATTTAAAGAGATACGGGAAAAAATCCGTTATGATTCCGTACGGTGTCAGGATTCCCGAAATAAATTCCGATGAAATACTGAAAAAATTTTCATTGAAGAGTAAAAATTACATTTTATATGTCAGCAGATTGGAACCCGAAAACAATGCTGACCTTGTTATTAGAGCGTTTAGGAATGTTAATACTTCAATGAATCTTGTAATCGTAGGAGATGTCCCGTATAATGAAAAATACAAACAATATTTAAAAAAACTTGCAGGAGATGACTCCAGAATAATTTTTACAGGATATGTGTTTGGAACGAGTTACTGGGAGATGCAGAGGAATGCCTGCTTATATGTACAGGCTACTGAAGTCGGAGGGACTCATCCGGCTCTCATAGAAGCAATGGGGTCAGGCAATTGTATATTAGCACTTGATACACCGGAAAACAGGGAGGTTCTTAAGGAATGCGGTCTTCATTTTAGTAAAACAGCGGATTCTCTTCAAAAACAGATGCAGTATCTGCTGGATAATACCAAAGAAGTGGAAAAATATAGAGGTTTAGCATTAGAGAGAGCGTATAGAGATTATTCATGGGAAACAGTTTCAAATAAATATCGGGAATTATTTTACAGTCTTGTGAAAAAATAGGGAATAAGGGATGAAAGGATTAGATAAATTCATTTTGGGAGCAGTTTTGATATTATTTTGTTTAGTATCGCTGGTTCCATTTTTTGCAATGAATCACATTAAGATACTGGTTTTGCCCATACATTATTTGATTGTAGGGGGCAGCATTGGTATTCTTGTGGTGCTGAAATCGGGGTATCAAAGAGCGAAACTGACTTCTTTTGATAAGTGGCTTTTTGTACTTATGCTTGGTTTTTCCCTGAGCTTGATTACCAGTGTTGATAGGTTATATACTTTACAGAGTTTAGTAAGTTTTTTTCTAAGAGGTGTTGGTGTTGCTTTTGTTGTTCACAAAATTGTGATTTTAGAAAAGAGGAAAAATTTATTGGTTTTAGTATTGCTTTTTGTAGTAAGTATTGTATGTCTGATTGGGTTGGTAGAATTTTTTACTGGAAGAATTCCTTTTTTTCATAGGCTATATATTGAAAATGTTGAGACTTACCCGACAGAGATTAGAGGAAGAAGCGGAATGATGTCAACTATCGGTCATCCTCTTGTTTTATCTGCATATTTGGTACTTATTATACCTGTGGCAATATTGTTTTTTCAGACCAAAAAGACAATATTTAGTTTGTTGCCGTTAGCTGTAATATTCCCGACAATTTTATTGTCCTTTTCGCGCAGTTCATGGATTTCGTCTATTTTAGTTTTAGGAATGTATTTCTGGAATAAGGAAAATAAAATGAGAATATTGAATTTTATTAATAAGTATATAATTTTACTGATAGTATTATCAGGTGTTTGTATTTTAGCATTTTTTATTACTCCACGATTAAAAAATACTTTCTTGTATAGGGTAAATCCACAAACTTTAAAATCAGAAACATTAGATTCTCATCGTTTTAATTCCTACAGAACCACCTGGAATATAATCAGGAAATATCTTCTTTTTGGCGTCGGGATGGGGAATTATCCAAAAGTTCATAACGTTTACCGTGCAGAGGGTACGAGCGAAGATGTTGAAACACCTGACAATATGTATCTTAGATTCCTATCTGAGACGGGACTGGTTGGGACATTGACATTTTTCTGTTTTATTTTTTACTGGCTGTATCAATTCTGGAGAAATAGAAGTGATAGTTTTATATGGACAGTTTTTGTCGGATTGACAGGATTCCTTATAAATCAAATGGTGGGAGATTTTTTTTACTGGTTACCGACTCAGTTTCTTTTCTGGTTTATG
>Ga0210051_1007159_pt1 | contig 10441 bp, 8 predicted proteins | sample CryGey092014_all_FD_185464 | JGI IMG/M metagenome (GOLD analysis project Ga0210051, IMG submission 185464) | Groundwater microbial communities from aquifer - Crystal Geyser CG23_combo_of_CG06-09_8/20/14_all (SPAdes) (version 2) | ecosystem: Environmental > Aquatic > Deep subsurface > Groundwater ...
TTATTCATTGGTTTTTGTTGTAATGAAATTAAATAAAAAAACACTTTTATATGTTAAGTTTATTAACATATAATAGTGTTTTATAGAAAACTATTGTATAAATCTTAAATTTTATAGGCTATATAAGATTTAATCTACCGTATAATTCTTTGCGATATAAGCCACCAATAGGAACAACTTTCATTTTACCTTCTATCACTAAATCGGGATATTTAATTGAAAATATTTTATCCATTCTAACGATAAAAGATCTGTGAACTCTAACAAAGTCTTTTGGAGGAAGAATACGAATCATTTCCTTCATAGTAGTATGTGTAGTATAAATATTGTCTGAAGTATTAATAACAACATAGTCTTTCAATGCTTCTACAAAGAATATGTCAGCAAAATTAACTTTATTAAGACGATAATCCGCTCTAACGAAAATGCTGTCTTTAGACTCTTTGTTTTCAATTATAGAATGGTATAAATCTCTTTCTCTTTTAACCATCGAATCTCTTTCGTGCTTATAAATAGCCATTTCTATGGTCGTTTGCAATTCTTTTTCCTTGAATGGTTTAATAATATAACCATAAGGTTCTGATATTTTAGCTTTATTTAATGTATTGTCATCAGCATAAGCTGTGAGAAAAACAACGGGAATGCTGAATTTCTCTTTAATAACATTAGCAACATCAATACCAGTCATATCTCCTTTTAACATAATATCCATTAAAATAAGATCGGGGCGTGATTCTTCGATTTCATTAAGAGCTTTTTCGCCAGATGAAACGACAACAGGAACAATGTATCCCATTTTTTTAAGACTATTTTGTATGTCTTTTGCAACTATACTTTCGTCTTCAACTATAAGAATTTTAGGTTTTGACATAATTAGATATTTATTAAGTTGAATTTGTTTTAAAGTAAATTTTCACAAAAATAATAAAAATCTTCAATTAGAAAACTATTTTTTATTTACAAAATAGCTTAAAATGGTTTTTGGTACAAATATAATCAATTAACTGATATAAAAGCATATTAATTATATATTAATTTAAAAAAAAAATTTTTCAAGTAGAATATTGAGTTCTTAATCAAGCCCTACTTAGTTTTATCATATTTGTTTTACCTTTATCATCAATAGGAGTGCTTGCTATATTGATAATATAATCATCTTCTTTAATGTAATTGTCTTTTTTAAGTTTATAGATTATATCTTCTATGGTGTGGTCTGTGCTAATAAATTTATCGTAATAGAAACCTCTAATGCCCCATACTAAATTTAAAGTGCTTAATAAGGAATGGTTGTTGGTAAATATAAATATTTGGCATTTAGGTCGTAAGCTCGATATTTTATAGGCTGAATATCCCGAATGCGTCATCGCTATTACAGCCTTGGCTTCTACTTGTTGTGCTAAATTGATAGCGTTGCTAATTATAGAATCGGAAAGATAGCGTGAATGATTTTTATTTTGAGGAATGCAGTTTTTGTAATAAATATTCTCAGTTGATTCAACTTGATTGATAATTTTCTGCATAGTTTCAATTACAACTACTGGTTGATTGCCAATTGAAGTTTCTCCACTCAACATAAGAGCGTCTGCTCCATCCATAACAGAGTTTGCAACATCATTTACTTCTGCTCTTGTAGGTGTAACATTTGTTATCATGCTTTCCATCATTTGAGTTGCAATAATAACGGGCTTTGCTGCAGCAATACATTTACGAACTATCATTTTTTGGACATGAGGAACGGTTTCAATGGGAGTTTCAACGCCTAAGTCGCCTCTTGCTACCATTAGACCATCTGCTTCTTTAATAATGTTATCAATATCTAAAATAGCTTCTGGTTTTTCAATTTTAGCAATGATGTTTGGTTTTCGATCTTTTGCTTTGGTTGCAATGATGTGCTTAAGCTCGATGATATCTGATGCACTTCTCACAAAAGACAAGCCTACCCATTGAATTCTGTTTTCTAATATAAAATCTAAATCTTTTAGGTCTTTTTCCGTCAAACAAGGAATAGAAACTTTGGTATTTGGTAGATTAACCCCTTTTTTAGAAGATAAAATGCCACCATGAATGATTTTAGTAACAACTTCGTCGATATTATTAGTTTTAATAACACTTAGGGATATTTTACCATCATCAACTAATATATTTTCGCCAACATTCACATCTTTTGGAAATTGAGGGTAAGTGATATAAACCTTTTGATTATTTCCAACACATGGATTAGTAGTAAATATAAGTTCAGCACCATTGACTAATTTAACAGCGTTGTTTTCAACTTCGCCAATACGAATTTTGGGACCTTGTAAGTCAGCAAGGATAGCAAGGTGTGATTTATTTTCTTTATTTATGCTGTGAATAATGTTAATAACCTTTAAATGGTCTTCATGGCTTCCATGAGAGAAGTTAAGTCTGCATACATCTATACCTGCTAATGCCATTTGCGATATTACTTCTTTTGAAGAGGATGCGGGTCCTATGGTTGCTACAATTTTTGTTTTACTTGTATTATTAATCATATATTTATACAATGTTATATTTATTTTTCTTCTCTTTTTTTAATTTTTCTATGGTAGTAATGTGTAGTTCTATGTCAGAAATTATGTTGTAAAGGTTTGTAATTGCTTCTTGATTTATTTCGTAAGCTGTTAATATGTTTGAAGTTTGTTTGATATTTGATAATAAGGATTTTGTGTTTTTGTTATGTAACGGTCTATCGCAAAACATAAGATAATTGGCTTGTTTGTGTTCGCTAATTAAATATTTATTTTCTGAAACACTTGTATTTGATAAAAAATAATAAGTTGATAAGTTGGATATGTCTTTGTAATAGTAACAAGAGAAATTCTGTATTTTTTGTTGCTTGTTAATCTGGTATTCAAAGTCTTCAGTTTTAGAAAATTTCAATTCTAACTGCTTATTTAAATGCCAGACTATTCGATAGTCCTTTAAATGGGAACAAATTCCGAATAAAACAGATTCATTTTCAAATGTAATATCTAATTTGAATTTTTTTGGCATTTTTAAACTTTATGAATTGGCAAATTTACGTAAGAATAAAATAAATAAATGATTAATTTTGAAAATTAATTCTAATTTAACCTTGTTAGAAATCATTTGGGATTAGCCTTATATTAAGTATATTATGAATGAGGAAATATATAAAACAAACATTTTAAGCTCAACGCTCTTTATTGGTAATAATGCTTTTGTTGAATTAGAAAGATTTTTGGGAAATAAAAGTTATAAAAGCTCACAATTATATGTATTGGTAGATGAAAATACTAAAAAATATTGTTTGCCAACATTAATTAATAACATTAATATTTTTAAAAAAGCTGCCATAATTGAGATTATTAGTGGTGAAGATCACAAAACTATTGATAATGCTGTATATATTTGGGAAAGATTATTAAAATTAAAAGCTGATAGAAATGTGCTATTTATTAATATGGGCGGTGGAGTTATATGTGATTTAGGTGGATTTGCCGCTTCCCTTTATAAAAGAGGTATTTCATTTATAAATATACCAACTACATTGATGGCACAAATTGATGCTAGTTTTGGAGGGAAAAATGGTATTGATATGGGTGGAATTAAAAATCAAATAGGTACTTTTAATAATCCTGAAGCTGTTTTTATTTATCCTGAATTTTTAAAAACTTTGAATAAAAGACAAAAGTTATCTGGTTTCGCCGAAGTTATCAAATATTCAATTATTTCCAAATCTATTTTCTTTGAAGATATTATAGGAATTGATTTTGAGAATTTAGATAATTTGCAAAAGATTATCTATGAATCGGTTGGAACAAAAGGAATTATTGTTTCCAACGATTATAAGGAGAATGGATTAAGAAAAACGCTCAATTTTGGTCATACCATTGGGCATGCTATTGAAGCGTTTTCTGTTTTAAATAATACTGATGTTTTGTTACATGGAGAAGCGATTGCAGTGGGTATTATATGTGAAATATACCTTTCTGTTAAGAAATTCAGTTTTCCATTAGAGTTACAACATAAATACAATACTTTTATAATTAATAAATTCGGAAAGCATACTATTAATAGGTCTTCTTATAATTATTTAATTGAATTAATGCGTAATGATAAAAAAAATCATAATGACGAAATAAATTTTGTTTTAATGAAGGATATAGGGAAACCAATGATAAATCAGCAATGTGAGGAAAATGAAATTATTGAATCGCTTGATTATTATGTTAATTTGTGATTTTTGTATAAAATATTACCCAGTTTAATCGATATTCTAAAATGCAATGTGTAAAGATTAATTATTTCAGGGGCAAGATAGGTGGCATTGTCGAATTACCTCCTTCAAAAAGTGAAAGTAACCGAGCTCTAATTATAAGAGCCTTATCAGGCAATAATTTTAATATAAATAATTTATCAGATGCTAAAGATACATCTGTTTTAATTGATATATTGTATAAAATTAAAAACAGAAAATCCTTTGATGACATTGAAGTGCTAGATGTTGGAGCAGCAGGTAGTGTAATGCGTTTTCTTTCTGCATTTCTTTGTTTACAAAAAGGAAAATGGTTGCTTACTGGCGACCAAAGGATGCAACAACGCCCAATTAAAGTTTTAGTAGATGGACTTAATCAAATTGGGGCGAAGATTTATTATGTTAACAAGGATGGCTTTCCTCCTATAATTATCGAAAGTCAAAAAATAAATATTTCAAATATCACAATAGATTCAAGTATTAGTAGTCAATATATTTCCGCTTTATTGATGATTGCTCCTTTTCTAAACAAAGGTTTGAAAATTAATGTGGAAGAAGCTGTGGTTTCTTTACCTTATATTATAATGACGCTTAAAATGCTAGAATATTTTGGGATAATCAATATATATAAACGGGAAAGCATTACCATTAAACACCAAAAATTTAAAGCAAAGGATATAACCATTAATTACGACTGGTCAGCGGCATCTTATTTTTATGAAGTAATTGCTATTTCGGAAATCGGTTCTGAAATATTTTTAAAGGGTCTCAAAAAAGATAGCTTACAAGGGGATGAAATTGTTGCTGATATCTTCATTAAATTAGGAGTTTCAACAATAATTCAAGATGATGGGATTAGAATTATTAAAAACAAACAAAGTATCAGTAAGTTTTCTTTCGATTTTACACATTATCCTGATATTGCTCAAACGATGATTGTTTGTTGTGCAGCTTTAGGCATCAAAGGAGAATTTTATGGATTAGAAAGCCTTGCAATTAAAGAAACAAATCGAATATTGGCATTACAAAAAGAATTAGTAAAACTGGGTTGTGTTGTAAGAATTATAGATAATGGTAGTATGCTATTGAGTGGCAATGTGAATATTTATATTAATCCAATCATTGTTAACACATATAATGACCATCGAATGGCAATGGCATTTGCACCATTAGCTTTAAAAACGGGTGTTGTATTTATTGAAAACCCTAAAATAGTTAATAAATCTTATACTAAGTTTTGGGAAAATATTGCTAAAATTGGATTTGAATTAAATGAAAATGATAAATAAACTAAAATCAGATAATTTTAGATAATTTCATTAATTATTTGTTAAATCCTTACTTGTTCAATAATTTAAGGATTATATTTTGATATTAATCATTTTATTATAGTCTTCTGGCGTGTTAATATTATATAATATCGTCTTGTCCTCCGTAATAATATTTTTACGATGAAATTGACCCAAAAATTCATTGAATTTTAAATGGTTTTCTTTTGTATTATTAATAGAATTAATTACTTTACTATTAATTAATACTGGATGTCCTCCATAATCATTATATGTAGGAACACAATAATCATTTGTACCTATATTTGAATACAAACTATTTAAAATTAAATTATTTACAAAAGGATTATCAACATTTTGTATAAAACATAATTTATTATTTCCACACATAGCAATACCTTTCTTAATAGAATAAAATCGTTCAAATTGAGGATATTCGTTTATTACTATTTTCAATTTATTATCCTTATTATAATTGGGATATTTTTGATGAAATAATTTACATACTTCAGAATTGAAAACTAATATAATATTATTACAACCAAAAAAATAATAAGTATCAATTATTTTTTCAATAAAAGTCAATGACTTATCCCATTTTAAAAGTGGTTTTGGGGAAGTCATTCTGGTAGAATTTCCTGCTGCCAACACAACAACCGATACATTTTTTTCAACTTCCATAAGTATTTTTGTGTTAATTTTACCGATTATATTAAAATCAAAAATAATTATTTTTTAAAATAAAACCGCAAATGTCCGACAAATTTTCTACTATATCTATAAAAAGGCTTTATCATCTTATGTTTAATGAAAACAATAGTAAAGAAATACTTTCTATTCCTGATATATTATTTTTTAAACCATCAGAACAAAACAAAATAACTACTAAGTGGATTAATCAACATCTTGAAACGCCTATTGGGGTTGCTGCCGGTCCTCATTCTCAAATGGCGCAAAATATAATTAGTGCATGGCTTTGCGGTGCAAGATACATTGAACTAAAAACTATTCAAACACTTGATGAACTTGAGGTTTCAAAACCTTGTATTGACATGCAGGACGAAGGTTATAATTGTGAATGGTCGCAAGAATTAAAAATAAACCAGTCATTTGATGAGTATTTGAAGGCGTGGATAATGATACATGTGTTAAAACATAAATTTGGATGGAATAATCAAAAAGGTTTGGGTACTATTTTCAATATGAGTGTTGGTTACAATATGGATGGCATATTGAAAGACAATGTTCAATGGTTTTTTGAAAAGATGAACAATTGTAGTAACGAAAAGAAAGAAAAAATTGATAGTTTAAGGTCTGTTTATCCCTCTATTATTGATATTTCTATACCTGATTGTATTTCAAACAACGTTACACTTTCAACAATGCACGGTTGTCCTCCTGAAGAAATTGAAAAGATTGGACTTTATTTGATTGAAAAGAAAAAGTTAAATACTATTATAAAATTCAATCCTACACTACTTGGGGCAGATAGAATAAGAAAAATCTTAAATGCGCAATTGGGCTTCAAAACAAATATACCCGATATTGCTTTTGAGCACGATTTAAAGTATAATGATGCACTTTTAATTATTAAATCGCTGCAAGAAAGTGCTAAAAGAAATAATGTATTTTTTGGAATAAAACTTACCAATACATTAGAGAGCTTAAACCATAAAAATATCTTTAATGAAAAGGAAACAATGATGTATATGAGTGGTAGAGCATTACATCCCATAAGTATTAATGTTGCAAATAAATTACAAACCGACTTTGACGGTAAACTTAACGTTTCTTTTTCTGCTGGTGCCGATTGTTATAATATTGTTGATATTTTAAAATGTGGTTTATCCCCAGTAACAGTTTCTTCTGATATTTTAAAACCAGGAGGTTATGGTAAATTATCACAATATATTGAACAAATTAACGAAAGGTCATCTGAATTTGTTTTTAACAATCAGAGGGAGAATAGATCATTGGAAACATTGGGAAACCTCCAAAAGTATGCAAAATTAGTTACGGATAACTATAAATATTTCAAACAAGGGTTTCAAGAATTAACGATAAAAACAAAAAGAGAATTATTGTCATTTGATTGCATTGCTGCACCTTGTGTTAACACTTGTCCTGGAAATCAGAATATTCCAGAATATATGTATTATACGGCTCGTGGTGAATTTGACAAGGCTTATCAAACAATTATCGAAACCAATCCTTTTCCAAACGTGCTTGGTATGGTTTGCGATCATCTATGTCAAACTAAATGCACGCGTATCAATTATGACAATAGTTTACTAATTAGAGAAGTTAAAAGATTTGTTTCTGAGCAGAATAGCGAAAAAAGCACTTCATCTTCAATAAAATCTAATAATATTAAAGTTGCTGTAATTGGTGCAGGTCCTTCAGGACTTTCTTGTGCATATTATCTTGCTCTTTCTGGTTTTGAAGTAATTGTTTATGAAACAAAGGATATGCCTGGAGGTATGGTATCTGATGCTATACCAGCATTTAGACTTACGCAAGAAGCCATTCAAAAAGATATTAAACGCATAGAACAATTAAGTGTTAAGATTATTTACAATTCAAATATTAATGCTGAAGCCTTTGATATGCTGAAAGTAAAATTTCAATTTATTTATCTTGCCGTTGGTGCTCAGGTAGCAAAAAAAATGAATATTGAAGGTGAAGAATCTAAAGGGATTATAGACTCTTTAAAATTTCTTTCTGATATTAGAAGAGGAATTAATTATCAATTGGGAAATAATATTGCTGTTATTGGTGGTGGAAATACAGCAATGGATGTGGTAAGAACTGTTAAACGCCTTATTGCTAAAGATGCAAATGTTATTTTAATATACAGAAGAACATTGAATGAAATGCCTGCTGATGCTGATGAAATTAAAGCAGTTATAAGCGAAGGAATCGAAATTATGGAACTCACCACTCCAGAAAAAGTTATTGCTATTAATGGTAAATTAAAATCATTGATATGTAGTAAACTTAAATTAGGTGAGCCTGACAAAAGCGGTAGACGTCAGCCTATAAAAATTGAAAATAGTAATTTTACTATTAATTTAGATTCGGTAATCCCTGCTATTGGTCAAGATATTCAAATTGATTTTGTTGATAACAAATTACTGCAAGCAAATACGGATACTTATGAAACAAAAATTAAAAATGTCTTTATTGGTGGTGATGCTTTAAGGGGTGCGAAAAATATAATATCTGCTGTTGCTGATGGTCGGAAAGTTGCTGAAAATATAATTCTTGCTTCTCATACTAAATATAATTCCAACCATACAAGACATATTAAAGAATTAACCAAAGAAGAATACCTTTATAAAAGAAGTAGAAGAAGTTATGGAATTAACATTAACGAAAAATCTACTTTAAGCAACAATATTCAAGCAATTGAAATTGCTTCTCTTTCTGAAACTGAAGCTAAACAAGAAGCATCAAGATGCTTATATTGCGACGAGATTTGTAATATTTGTGTTACTGTATGCCCAAACAGAGCTAACTATGCTTATGATGTAAAACCAATAGTCTATCATCTACAAAAAGCTGTTAAAAAAGAAGATAATACCATAGCTATTGAAGAAGATATCGATTTTAATATATCACAACAATATCAAGTATTAAATATTGCTGATTTTTGTAATGAATGCGGAAACTGTACTACATTTTGTCCTACTTCTGGCTCACCATTTAAAGACAAACCTAAATTTTATCTTACCATCAAGAGTTTCAATGAAACTGAGAATGGTTACTATTTGAGTAAATTTTCTAATAAGTTGGTTTTAATTTATAAACTTAAAAATCAAATAAAGACCTTAACTTTGCAAGATAATATTTATATTTATGAAACAGAGCAAGTGATTGCAAAATTTAATTTTGTCGATTTTAGGCTTATTGATGTGAAATTTATTGTGCCTTGTGTGGTTCATTCTACTTTTAATATTGCTGCCGAAATGAGCGTTTTAATTCATGCTGCCGAGAGTTTATATGTTGAAAATAATGTATATTAAGTATTTACTAAACATATATTTATGAAAAATTGCAAATTATCAAACCATTTAGCATTATTATTCATTATATTTACTGTATTTATTAATACTTTAAAAGCACAGGTTAAAGAACCTACTGAAAATGAAGCGTTATTGAAAATTATTGTTACTAATTCTAAAAACAAACCTCATATTGGAGCAACAGTTATTGTTACAGATTCTGCTAAGAACAAAAGTTATACAGGTATAACAGATGAAAAAGGTAGAATAGACTTGCTTATTCCAAAAAACGCTACTTATAAAATAAGATATAAAAACTATTCTATAGATGTAGATTATGGAACTATTGATATGCCAAACACAAGAGGAATGATTCAGTTTGATTTGACCTTACAATATGAACCAGCCAAAACGTATGTTCTTAAAGACCTTCTATTCGATACTGGAAAATCTACTATTCAAACTAATTCATACAAAGTTGTTGATGATCTTGCTGCATTATTGTTGAATCGTAAAACTATGGTCATTGAAGTATCAGGATATACTGACAATACTGGAAATCCTGCAGATAATTTAATTTTATCGCAGAATAGAGCCAATTCTGTTAGAAATTATCTTATTAAAAAAGGCGTTGAAGCAAACAGAATAACTGCTGTTGGCTATGGAGAGACTAAACCAGTTGCAAATAATGATACACCGCAAGGCAAACAAATGAATAGAAGGACAGAAGTAAAAATTATTAATGAATAATCGGATGATTACTTTTAGTATTATTATACCTGTTTATAATAGACCCGATGAAATAAAAGAATTGCTTGATAGTCTTACGAAACAGACTATAAGTGATTTTGAAGTAATTGTTGTTGAAGATGGTTCTTCAATTAAATGCAATGAAATCATTGAATCAT
>Ga0210051_1007160_pt1 | contig 10440 bp, 11 predicted proteins | sample CryGey092014_all_FD_185464 | JGI IMG/M metagenome (GOLD analysis project Ga0210051, IMG submission 185464) | Groundwater microbial communities from aquifer - Crystal Geyser CG23_combo_of_CG06-09_8/20/14_all (SPAdes) (version 2) | ecosystem: Environmental > Aquatic > Deep subsurface > Groundwater...
GTCGATCACCTCGGCAATCTCCTGGAGCCGGGCTGTCCATGCATCTGCCATCGTCGCATCGTTGAGGACTGCGCCGCCTCGAACAGCCAGCGTCACGCGGCCGGGCGGCAGTTGTTCAATGAGTAGCCGGTCGAAGACAATTTCGCCTGCGTTATCTGCCAGATACAGGATGCTCTTCGCGTCGGCGATGGCACGGCGGAACTCCTTCCAATCGCCGACAAACGGTTCCGAAAGCACTTGATCGAGAGCCCGGCGCACTTCGTTATCCGTGAGATCATTGGTGATGCCGAGATCAATCACATTGCCTGCAATCGCATAACGGACCGCCATGGCGAGCGGATCCGAAGCAGCTTTGACGTTCCCGGATAATGCCGGCAGCATCTCCAGCGCCACGCGGTTGAAATGAGCTTTTATGGCATGATAGGGATCATCCATACCGGTCATCTCGCGCAGCATCCGGTGGACTTTCTGACCGACAACAGGAGGAGATTGCTTGAGATCCATCGTCGCGGCCGTCGCCAAGACATCGCGCACAATTCGCTCGTGGACTGCCGCGTCCGACGTCACGAATCGCGCCGCCTGAACCGCTTGCCGAATGATGCAGGGAATACAATCGAGGGAAGTCATCATATCTTGCTTATCCGCGGCATACCTCGATCCCGCCTGAATTGGTCGGGGCAGTTGCTCCTGCTCTGAACGCTTCACATGCTTCTGCGGCTGGGACAAAGGGCAACTGTCCAAGTCTCATTGTATGCTCGCTTATATTGGCCCCAGTTTGAAGTGAGCAGTTTTTGGCTTAATTTCATGTATTTTCATACTTATTGTTTGCTTGAATTGTTGAAGCTGTTTCTTGTGATTCTCTCTCTGGATATCGTTCTTCCGTAAGTAGACGTAGAATGTCATTTGAGTCTTCATCGCAGCATGAACACTCCATGGGCTCGCGCGTGAAGTTGACATCTTCTGAATATTTCGGCTTCGACGGTGCACCGGTTTCCTCTCTTCGAAACAACACGTGCCTTGATATCGACCGGTACGTTCGTAGGAATGCTGTGCCAGAACCGGATATCCAGCCGGCACGTAAACGGTTGCTGGCGGAAAACGTTATACAGGCAGCGTACCATGGCAGCGTCGAGCAAAGTTGTGATGATACCGCCATGTGCAATACCCTGATAGCTTTGATAAGCGCTATCAATTGTTGTAGTGCAGTTTGTACAATCTCCCCGTTGATCAAATTTCAATCGCAGGCCCTTCAGGCTATCAGGTCCACAGGCGAAACATGTGAAATGGAAAGGACATTCTCCAGCGTCCGGTCCTTGTTCTCGGTCGTGTGTAATCTCAGCGGATTGTTTCATAACGGTAGTATCCATTTATTGATCATCGCACATCGCTGCAATGTTCAGTGAATTACGAATCTCATCAGATAATAAGCCTCCTTGTCAAATCAATGGTCGTGGTTCTTCTTCTCAATCTCAGTCTTTCGTGCAAACACGAAAATGCACTCTGCCGGCTTGTCGGACAGGTCTTTGATCTCGTGCTTCGTCTCCGGCGGGATGTACGTCATCTCACCTGAGGTAAGAGTGACAGGCGTCATTCCGGGCTTCAGGATGGTGAGTGTCCCTTCCAGGCAGAAAAGCATCTCCCTATCGGTTTTCTTCAGAATTGCTATTATGAAGGTATCGCGCCCAATGCTTGGTCGAGATCGTCCCGCAAGTCTTCGAAATCCTCGCACCCGACCGAGATCCGTACTAGTTCATCGAGTATTCCTGCTTGCTCACGTTCGTTTCTCGGAACGGAAGCGTGCGTCATCGAGGCAGGATGTTCGATGAGCGACTCGATACCGCCAAGAGAGACTGCCAGCGTAAACAGCCGGACATTGTTCATCACGGCCTTCCCCCCTGCGAGTGCATTCTTCACACCGAACGCTATCATTGCACCGTAACCGTCCATCTGGCGCTTCGCGATCTCGTATTGTGGGTGATCGGAAAGGCCGGGGTAGTTGACCCAGGTGACCTTCGGGTGATTTTTCAGAAATTGCGCAAGTTGGGCGGCGTTCTCCTGACTCTTCTCCATCCGCAGCGGCAGCGTCTGCACACCACGAAGCACAAGCCACGCCTGGTGGGGGTCCATCGTTCCACCGAGGTGGTTCAGGACGCTCTTGATTTTGCGGTGCAATATTTCGTCTTTCGTTACAATCATCCCCCCAACGACGTCGCTGTGACCGTTGATGTACTTTGTGAGGCTGTGGATGACGATGTCCGCACCGTGCTCGAGGGGGCGCTGGAGGTAGGGACTGGCAAAAGTGTTGTCAACTGCCAATGGAATTCCGTGCAGGTGGGCGATTGTTGCTGCTGCGCTGATGTCCGTGATTTTCATGGTGGGATTGGCCGGTGTCTCGATGTAGAGAAGCTTGGTATTCGGGCGGATTGCCCTCTCGATGGTTGCCAGGTCGGAAGTATCCACGAACGTGGATTCTACGCCGAACCGTGTGAAGATCGTCTCGAGCGCGACGCGCGACGGGCCGTAGACGCAGTCGGTGCTGACGACATGCGAGCCGCTTTCGAGGAAGGCAGTATAGACCGTCGTGATTGCTGCCATCCCGGAAGCCGTGGCTAGCCCTTTGTGACCGCTCTCTTGAGCAGCGATACTCTGCTCCAGTGCATTGATTGTCGGATTACCGAGGCGGGTGTAGATATATCCGTGCTGTTCTTCGGCAAAGCGGGCTGCACCATCCTCAACGCTCGGGAAAGAGAATGTAGAAGATTGAAAGATGGGTACTGAAACTTGACCGAAGTCGGTGCACGCCAGTTTCCCCGCGTGGATGGCTTTTGTTGATTTCCGCATGGAATGAGACGCTTCGCGTGTCGCCATACGATGTTCCTCCGTAGTTGATGAGAGCATGTGGTGATTTGAAGCTCATACATTTACATTTCTACGATCATCGATAATGAGACATTCCTCCCTGGCTGGTAGTACCACTCCTTTATCCGTGAGAGGTGGTTGTGGTACTTCGTGTTTAGGAGATTCTCAACACGCATATTGAGTCTGGCTCTCTTAGGGAAAGGATGAGGTAAATCAAACCCGTGAGAAAGGTTCACGATTGCAGATGCACCCGTCTCTGTCTCGAGAGGTGAAAGTCTATTCTGCGCAGCAGCAAACAGAATGCTCATCTCGCTGGTCCCCCAAAGCGCGCTGTGCCGAACCGTGATGTTTCCATTGAGCGGCGGGATATATTGGAGTGGTGCATTCGTCTTCGTATCGGTTCCTTCAACGTACGAGAGGGTTGAGTAAACCCCGACCCCTTCATTTATGTGAATCGCCCCTTCAACTTCGATGCCTCGGAGACGAGCCTGAGAGATGTTTTGCCATGTGTCGATCTGCAACCCGGTTGCTTGATCGATGATGCCGGTTCTCATTTTGCCGATGTACTCGTCGATGATATTCTGGAAGATGTTCACTCTCCATTCGTAGCAATCGCGTTTCTGACTTAGACCCAAGTCGATGTTGAGGCTGGTCTCGGGTTTCAGATCGGGGTTGCCTTTGTCGACGGTCGATTGATGAGGTCCACAGAAGTACCGTTCAAGCAGGGTTGGAGAGCGGAACGCTCGGCCCAGGTCTATAGGCAGGTTAATATTGTGTGGTAGGTGGTAAACGAGCCCAAGATTGCCGCTGTACGATTGATCACGGGGAGTGGATGGGACTATCGGACTACGGTCAGTTTGGAACGAGTGGGCCTCTAGCCAGTCGTACCGGAATCCACCAAAGAGTGAGAGCTTCCCAATGGTTACCTCGTTTTCGCTGAACACGCCGATGTCTGTCCGTGAAGAGTTGGGAATGACTCGCGGAGGTGTAAGGTTCATCTGTGATCGAGTGATGAGATTTGCCAGGAACGATGTCCGGTCGGATGACGCAGTCTGGTGAACGAGGTCAATACCGCATTTTAGCAGTATGTTTGAGAACGGGATTGAATTCAGGACGATCTGTCCTGTGTATGCATGGACGTCCAGATAAATGTTGAGATCTTGTTCGACCGAATCTGGGCTCTGTGAGTCTGGTGTGATCAGGTGAAAATGGCGGAGATGACGCTGCCAGGTGGCATTGATGTCAATATTTGAAACTACTGGGAGCGAAACCTTCAATGCATCAGATAATTTCAGGAAGTGCTGCTGTTCACCTTCGAACATGCTGTGTCGCGCGAACGGATTGATCGGTACACCGACATCTGCTTTCAAGTAGTGGTACCCAATCCGAAGCTCATGTGGTCCGGTCTGCCAACCACCGAAAAGGTCGACATGCTGTCCGTTATAGGAGGAATTTGGTATTTCCCGTTCAGGGTCTGAGATGTTCCCCGATTTTTTTATCCCGTACCTCCCGAGGAAATACAGTGAGTTCGAACCAAGTGCGAACTCTCCTGTGCCACGGCACAATCCTCCAAGGCTACTGTAACCGACCGAGAGTTGTCCACGGAGAGCTAACTGGTTGAGGGTGAATGGATCGGTCGGCTGAGTAATGAAGTTCACAACTCCGCCGATGGCATCAGAGCCGTAGAGTACTGTCCCTGGCCCGCGCACGATCTCGACGCGCTCGATCTGGTCGGGCTCTAACAGCAGAACGTGGTCACCGCCAGCACGTAAATCCATCAGCGGGATACCATTCAACAGTGTCAAGACTTGCGCATCGTACAGTCCACGAATAACGGGACGAATGCTACCCGGTCCCGTGCTCGAGGCGGTAACGCCCGCCTGCTGTTGCAATACGTCTCCGATTCCGAACGTGTTCCGATGCTCTAGGATGGTTCTGTTAATGATGTTCGTTGCGATAGGACACTCGAGCGGATCCATTGCATTCCTTGTTGCGGTGACAGTCACTTCGCTCTGGTAGAGTATCGTAGGCGTGAGATACACAGTGATCGTCACGATGGAGACTGAGCCGAAGGAAACGGTCTGTACCTGTTCTTTGAACCCGATGGCAGAGAATTTGACTGTCACCTCACGTGATGCAATTCCCCTCAATCGGAAGTATCCCAGCGAATCGCTCACGGTTCCGATGTTTGTGCCGGGAACGTAGACGTTGACGTCTCGGATTGGCTGGTGGTTCTCAGTATTGTAAATGTGCCCTTCGATTTCGCTGCTACGAACGGTTGCGGGCAGTAAGAGGGCCAATAATAGAATGACGAGTCTCATGGTGATCTCCTTCTGTTCGGTGGATGAAATAGTGTAACCTGGACATACCATCAGAAGGAGGTGCACGCGAAGGATGGAGATCGAGCGACAGAATTGTGTACGGCTGTTCCCGAGTATCGTGTAGAATGCAGCAGAGAGTCAGGGGGATGTTGAGGGGCTGGGTGTCGGCAGCGATTGAAGAAGAGACAGTCGTGTAGAACGAGCACGCGAGGCAGTCGTTGTGTTCTCGCCCATCGAAGCGATGATTGTGGAGAACATTGGATAGTGTTAGGATTAGACACATCCACCCGACAAACGCCATGGTGAAGAGGATGTGCACTCGGAACTCGGTCCTCTTCAGATCCGATGTGTCAGGCAATGTGGAAGAAATATACATTACTTTACCCGCTCGGTCGTTAGACGAAATTGACCGATATGATATGCAAAACTGCCCGACAAAGGCGAGCGGTTTTTGCGACAACAGGTTCATTCACTTGCGAGGGATCCGTGCTTGTCCCGCTTCTCCCGCGAGACAATCTCACCGTCCGCTATGGTGGTGCCAATATGGAACACCACTCCTCCAAAATGTTGGCTGATTGTGTTCCCGTCTTTTTAATACTGCTGTGATTTTGATAGAAGAGCCCTTTCTTTGACTTAACATAAACCGACCAACGCTCCGATGACCCCGGCCCACCAAGGCGATGGGCCAGCAAATACTATCGCCAAGATCGATTTTTCATTTGTCTCTGAGTTCTTCTCCCTTGGAAATATCTCCGTTCACACGCCTAGAGATTCGTTCGACGATGTCCTTCATGATCTCTGCCGTAGGAGTTGTAGAATAATGCTGGAGAAAGACGTGGCCATCATCACAGGCCTCGGTGATCTTCGGGTCCATTGGTATGGAGCCAAGAAACGGCACGTTCATGTCCTCGGCGATGCGCTTGCCCCCGCCCGAACGCAGAATCTGGGTGACTTCACCGCACTTCGGGCATGCGAACCCGCTCATGTTCTCCACCACTCCGAGCACCGGCACATGAAGCTGCCGACAGAATGTGATGGACTTGCGCACGTCCACCGCCGCCACCTTCTGTGGGGTGGTCACGATCACCGCGCCGTCCAATTGGCCGATGAGCTGGCAGACCGAAAGCGGTTCGTCCCCGGTTCCCGGAGGCGAATCGATGATCAGGTAGTCCAGGTCTCCCCAGACCACATCCTTTAGAAACTGTTTGATCACGTGCATTTTCATTGGCCCGCGCCAGATCACGGCGTCGTCCTGGTTCCGCAGCAAAAAGCCCAGGGACATGACCTTCATTTCACCCAGGTCAATGGGGAGCAGTCCTTCCTCGCCTCCATGGATCCTCTCCCGCTCGAGGCCGAGCATGGTCGGAATGCTGGGACCGTGAATATCAGCGTCCAATAGTCCCAGACGCTTTCCCGACAGCATCAACGCCGTGGCGAGGTTCACGGCCACCATGCTCTTGCCAACGCCTCCTTTGCCCGACAGCACGATCACCTTGTGTCGAATGCGGCAGAGCCGCGATTGGAGTTTCCGTCGTTCCTCGAATTCCTCTTCGCTTTCGTCTTTCTTGCGCCTGGCTGCCGAGCAATCCGTCTCTCCGCAGGTGTCGCACGCCATATGCGCGCCGCGGGATTCCTTTGATGACCCCTTCTGACGATTCAGGTAGTTCTCGCACGCCGCTTTCAGGGTGTTGGCAGCCAAGAGGGCGCAGTGCTCAGACTCCGGGGGGAACCCGCCAAGGGCGTCCAGGATATCTTGCTGCCGCAGGGCCGCCGCGTCCTCAACGCGCTTCCCTTCGACCAGGCAGGTCGCCATGCTTCCGCATGCCAGGGAAGAGCCGCATCCATCCGTGATGAACGAGACTTTATCCAATGTGCCGTTTCGCGCGGTTAGCCAGAACTCCATGGTGTCTCCACAGGGTCCGGTGATGCGCGCATAACCGTTAGAGTCCGCCAGGGAGCCATGGTTACGCGGGTTCGCCGCATGGTCATGCGCCACCGCGGAAAGGCCTTTAAGATCGTTGCATTCCATGACTGTTGTTGCCTCTTAAAGACCAAGATGGTCCCAAATGTGTTGAATATCCTCGACGCAGGGGGCTTCGGTCTCCACGACCGCCCGCCCCTGCATCTGCGCCAGGGTGACGGCGCGGTCGTACCGGATGCGACCGGTCACTCGCGCCCCCGCCTGCCGGGCTCTGTTCTCGATTCGCTCAGTCATCTCTGGGTTGAGATCCCACTTGTTCACGCAGACCGCCGCCGGAATGGCGAAGTGCCGCGCCAGCGAGAGAACCCGTTCCAGATCGTGTTCGCCAGATACAGTGGGTTCTGTCACCACGAGCACGAGCGTCGCGCCCGTCACCGAGGCGATCACCGGACAGCCGATGCCAGGTGGGCCATCCGCGAGCACAACGGAACGCCCCTGCTCCTCAGCGATGCGGCGGGCTTCCCGGCGGACCGTGGAAACCAGCTTGCCCGAGTTCTCGGCGGCGACACCCAGCCGGGCATGGATCATCGGACCGCAGCGGGTCTCGGATATCATCCACTCGCCACAGAGGCGCTCCGGGAAATCGATGGCTTGTTCCGGGCAGAACCGGACGCACACGCCGCACCCTTCGCAAGAGACGGGGTCGATGACAAATGTGGCCTCGCCCGCCGCTTTGCCATTCATCCTGACCGCGCCGAACCGGCAATGCGCCAGACACGCGCCGCAACCGATGCAATCCGCCATGCGGATAACGGCTTCATGGCCGCTGCGGAATTCGTGACGCTCGTTGACCCGGGGCGAAAGGATCAGATGCAGGTCTGCGGCGTCAACATCGCAATCGCAGATGACAGGAGAATTGGCAAGCACAGCGAAGGAGGCGGTCACGCTGGTTTTCCCGGTCCCGCCTTTGCCGCTGATAACCACAAGCTCCTTCGTCATTTCGCCCTCGCTACCTCATAGAACATGACGTCGTCTTTTCGAACGGGTATCACCGCTCCCTGCTGGATCAGCACCTGCAACCGTTTGATCACTTCGCTGGTATGAACGCCGAGACCGGCCGAGACTCCTTGGACTGTGCAGGGACGCCTGCCCAGCAGAGCCAGGATGTCAGCGTCCGTGGTCTCAGGTGAGAATGATGTGGGCGATGCGTTCCGTGCGCTTTCGCTGATCACCTCCACCGTCCCGGGAAAGAATTCCTTGAGTTGCTCCATCTGGCCCGCGGAAACCGCAATCGCGAACTCTTCAGCGGGTGGACGAGAGACCGTGTTTAATTGAATCCGTTCGGGTTGGATTCGCTTGGCGAGGGCGGCGATCTTCTCAACCTCAGTGGGTATTCCCGTAACTCTCGCCAGCAGGAAGACCTCCAGCCACACTGACTTGGAGAAACGTTCGGTGAACTCGGCAAGGCCGTCGACCAGCCTTTCAAACGTGATCTCCCTGTGCGGACGGTTCACATATCGAAACAGGCGCTCATCACCCGCATCCAGTGAGGGAAGGACGAGGTCAGCCTCCATCAGGGCTTCCCGGACTTCGTGCATCCATAACAGCGAGCCGTTGCTGAGAACGGCGACGGGGATATGCGTCAGACTCTTGGTTTTACCGATGAGATCTCCAATCCTGGCGTTCAGCGTTGGCTCACCCGATCCTGCGAGGGTTATGTAATCAGGAGCGGATGCGATAGCCAATTTCCTTTTCAGCTCGTCGAGAATCTCGTCCACCGCAACGTATTCTCTCCGTTCGGTGGTCTTGTTTGTGGTATGTCCAAGCTGGCAATAGACACAGTTATACGTGCATGTCTTGAACGGCACGAGGTCGATTCCCAGGGATCGGCCCAATCGCCGTGAGGGGACTGGACCATACACATGGTGAAAGCCGGCTTTATTCATTCGTTGTCCCCGCACGGCGGCTTGCCGCAGTGCTCGTCTAGACCGCAACAGGTTTTGCCGTTCTGTTCCAGGGAACATGCATCTGCGCGACGGTTGACCTGGCTGTGGCCGCCGCCTTCAAGTATGAAACCGGCTCCACCGCTGACCAATCGGTGGACTTGCCCCCGACACTCAGGGCATTCCGCAAGCGGTTCTTCCGTCATTGATTGCCGTCGTTCAAAGCGAAGGCCGCATTCCCTGCATTCGTATTCATAGGTTGGCATCGAACTTCATCCTCCTTGATGTTTCCGAAAGAACGAAGAACTCATGAGCCGAGGAGTACATCATAGTCGGCCCCCAGCATTCTTGACAAGAACAGTCACCTCGTGGTTGTGGCCGGAACGGCGAACCGTGGGCTTGAACCCTTTCCTAGAAAGAAACACCTCCGCCGACTCCAGTGTCATGCCGCTGACGGGATGCTCCCGCCCCTCCTCTCGATGCACCCGGGCGACAAGTTCGAATCCTTCCGGTGAAAAGTCCGCCAGGATCAAAATTCCGGACGGCCTCAGGACCCTGGCCGTTTCTTCAAGCACGGGTGCCGCATCCTCTAAATGGTGCAGGACGGCCACCAGGGTGGCGCAGCCGAAATGATCGTCGGAATAGGGCAAGACGGATGCGTCTCCCCAGATAAAACGAATACGATCCTCCAAGCCTGCCTCTGCGGCCAAGAGGAAGGCCAGAGCTTGTTCATCCGCATCGGGATCCACGGAGATCACCTCTAATCCCTGGCGGGCCAGGGCCATTGCCATGAGTCCCTTGCCCGTGCCGATATCCAGAGCAGGTCCTGAAAGCTGCCCACCCGTCTTGACCACGAAATCCGCCGCCGCAAATCGATCATAGCCCAAGCTCCGGTACTGCTCTGTCCGAGCAAGAAACGCGGCCTTTCCCCGGACCAGATCGTCACGATCTTTCATGGGCATTCCTTTCGTTTTCATCGTTGGAAGGTGGATGCATTCGGAGTGGCAACCCCGGAAGCGTCGTGAAGATCGGTCGATGTCCGCTCCAGGAGGGCCTCCCCGAGCCGCTCAAAGTAAGCGCGGTACTCCGGCAAAGCATCGACGATGAGTTCGCCCCTGGAATAAGCTTCCGCGATCCGCCGGTCATCCGGAATTTCCAAGAGAATCGGAATCCCTTCTTGCCTACAGAACGCATGCACTCGGTCATCGCCGATCCCGACCCGGTTGACGACCACGCCGAACGGGATCCAGAGCTCCCGCACCATATTCACGGCCAGCTTCAAGTCATGCAGGCCGAAGGGCGTCGGCTCGGTGACCAGCACCACTGCGTCCGCGCCTTTGATCGTGGTAATCACCGGGCATGAGGTGCCTGCAGGCGCGTCCAGGATCGCGGGCAC